>Ga0233417_10000169_pt1 | contig 18079 bp, 19 predicted proteins | sample Sed_MG_FD_189023 | JGI IMG/M metagenome (GOLD analysis project Ga0233417, IMG submission 189023) | Sediment microbial communities from Lake Towuti, South Sulawesi, Indonesia - Sediment_Towuti_2014_0.5_MG | ecosystem: Environmental > Aquatic > Freshwater > Lake > Sediment | place: Indonesia... | reverse complement strand
CGCCACGCAGCGGCTCCGCTGGATCCGCGACCACTACGCCGCCGTCTCTGTCGCGAGCGGAGCGATGCTCGTCGCGGTCGGCTTCCTGATGATCACCGACACGTTCGCGCGGCTCTCGAACGTCGTGCCGCCGATTGGACTCTGAGGAGGTTCGCTCGCACATGAGTCAGGTCATCCGCACGACAGCCACTCGACACCGGAGGACGCACGAGCCGGTGGCGGATCCGGACGACCGCGTGTCGATCGCACCTTCGTACGTCCTCGACCGGATCTTCCGGTTCTTCATCTCGATGAAGCTCGGGCTCGCACTCCTGCTCGTGCTCGCGCTGCTCACGCTGGCCGGGACGTTGATCGCCCAGGTGCCAAGCGGGATGAAGAGCGACCCCCAGGCTTACGCCGCGTGGCTCGACGGCGTGCGGCCGAAGTATCGGGGGTGGACCGGGACGCTCGATCGACTCCAGCTGTTCTCGGTGTTCACGTCGATCTGGTTCCGCGCGGCGATGGCGCTCCTCATCACGAGCCTGCTCGCATGCTCGATACACCGGGCGCCGCGACTCTGGCAGAAAGCCGCACGGCCACGAATGCGGATGCCCGACGCGTTCTTCGAGCGCGCCCCGCTCGGCGCCCAGATCTCGTCGTCGTCCACACCCGACTCCGCGCTCGCGGGGTTGACGCAGGCGTTCCGGTCGCACCACTTCCGCGTCACGGCCGAGGAGCACGAGGGTGTCACGTACGTCTGCGCCGACCGCTTTCGCTGGGGGCCGTTCGGCCGGGTGGTTGCGCACTTGAGCTTCGTCGTGATCCTCGTCGGCGGCCTCATCGGCTCGACGTGGGGGTTCCGCGACAACGAGCTCGCCGTTCCGGTCGGGTCGCGCGTCACGGTCGGCCACGGGACGGGCCTGTCGGTCGAAGCGACGTCGTTCTCGGACTCCTACTACATGAACGGCGCCCCGTCGGACTTTGCGAGCGATCTCGTCGTCTACAAGGGCGACAAGGCCGTGCGGACGCAGACCGTCCGCGTCAACCACCCGCTGCGCTACGACGGGATCTCCTTCTACCAGTCCTTCTTCGGGCCGGCCGCGGCGATGCGCGTGTCGACGCCGACCGGCGCAAGAGTGTTCGACGGGGGCGTCCCGCTCCCATGGGGCTCCGACGACGGCAAGCACCGGATCGGCCGGTTCGTGCTGCCGGAACAGGGCCTGACCGTCTTCCTCGTCGGCCCGGCCTCGGGCGAGGTCGACCGCACGATCCAGGCGGGGCAGATCCAGCTCGAGGTCTACAAGACCGGCCAGGACGCGCCGGTCGCTACGCAGGTCGCCTCGCAAGGGAAGCCGGCAAGGATCGCCGGGCTCGACTTCACGTTCGTGCGCGAGCGTCAGTTCACCGGCCTCATCGTCGCCCGCGATCCCGGCTCGTGGCTCGTCTGGCTCGGAGCCACTCTTCTCGTCGCCGGCATGTTCGTCGTCTTCTTCTTCCCACACCGCCGGGTCCGCGCGTCGATCAAGCCGGCGCCGGGCGGGAGCGAGACGGCGGTAGCCGCGACCTGGCGCAACGACGCCCGCTTCGAGGCCGATTTCGATGACATCGTCGACGACGTACAGCTCGCCATCGACCGTGCGAGCACCACCTGAATGGGGGCAGATCCGATGCTCGAGCTCTCCGAGTACTTCTTCTTCGCCGGGCTCATCGCCACGATCCTGGCACTGGTCGGTTACGTCCTCGCGCTAGCGTCCGTCCGCGTCGCGAGGACCCAGCCCGCGCTTGCGGGGCCTCAGCCGAGCGCCGGGACGGTGACCGTCGTCCGCGGCGAGCCAGGCGGCCTGGCGTCCTTCGGGACGCTCACGACGTGGCTTGCGCTCGCGTTTCTCACCGGAACTCTCGTCCTCCGCGCGGTCGCCACCGGCCATGGGCCTTTCTCCAACATGTACGAGTTCTCGATCGCGTTCGCCTGGGGAAGCCTCGCGGTATACCTCTACTTCGAGCGGCGCTATCGCCTGTGGGTGCTCGGCGTCGTTGTTCTTCCGGTAGCAGTCGCGCTGCTTCTCTACGCGACGACGCTCCCGACCGCTGCGGACCCACTCGTGCCCGCGCTGCAGAACAGCCTGCTCCTGACGGTGCACGTCGCTGTCGCGATCGTCGCCTACGGGGCCTTCGCGGTGGCGTTCGCCGCGGCGATCCTGTTTCTCATCCAGTCCCGATTCGCGGCGCGGCGGCTGCCGAACGCCCAGCTGCTCGATGACATCTCCTATCGCGCGACGCTCGTCGGCTTCCCGTTCCTCACCCTCGTGATCGTGCTCGGGGCGCTGTGGGCGGAAGTCGCGTGGGGGAGGTACTGGAGCTGGGACCCCAAGGAGACCGCATCGCTCGTCACCTGGCTCATCTGCGGCGCCTACCTGCACGCCCGGGTCGTCCGGGGCTGGCGTGGTGAGCGTGCGGCGCTCCTGCTCATGGCCGTCTTCGTGGCAACGCTCTTCACCTTCTTCGGAAACCTGTTCTTCGGCGGCCTGCACAGCTACGCGTAGGGGGCGAGAGATGGCATCCATGCACCCGACGAACGTGGAAAGCCCTCCCGCCTCGGGTGGAGCGAGTGCGAGCATCGGCGTACGCAGGGCGTCGCCGAGCCGGCTCAGGTCACTGGTCGTCATGGGCGTCACTGCGGTCGCGATCCTCGCCGCCGTGTACATGACGAACCGTCCGGCTGCCGGTGAGGGTGGATTGACCGCCGTCGTCCTCGCGGGGCGCGCCACCGGGCCGGCGCCGACAGTGGGGAAGCCCGCGCCGGCCATCGCCGCCAAGACCGTGGAGGGGACGCCCGTAAGCCTGACGTCGTTCGAAGGGCACCCCGTGTGGCTGACGTTCGGCGCGAGCTGGTGCCAGGCGTGCCGTGCCGAGGCGCCGGACATCCAGAGCGCCTACCAGCGACACAAGGTCAAGGGCCTGATCGTGCTCTCCGTCTTCATGCAGGAGGACGCAGCGACCGTTCGAGCGTACGCCCAGCGGGTCGGGCTCGGCTTCGTGAAGGTGGCCGATCCGCAGGCGAGGATCGCCGACGAGTACCGCATCCTCGGGATTCCGTCGCACTTCTTCATCGACAGGGCCGGCGTGCTGCGGGCGGTGAAGGTTGGGAGCCTCGATCCGACCGCGATGGACGACGCCATCGAGGCAATTGAAGGGTGATCACCATGCCCGACGGACCGGGATCAGGCACTGAGCACGTCCCTGCTCCCGAGCCGCCGCAGCGCCGGTCGCGTCTCGCCCGCCTGCCGGGTCCGCCGCGCTCCAGACGCGGTCTCCTCGTGCTCCTGGTGCTCGTCGGTGGGATCGGCATGGCGCTGACGCTGGGCGGGGTCGCCGCGGAGAAGTGGTCGATGACCGCCGGGTTCTGCGGTCGCTGCCACACGATGGGGCCCGAGCTGAAGGCACACGCCATGTCCCCGCATCGCGAGGTGTCCTGCGCCGAGTGCCATGTGGAGCCGGGGCTCACGGGCTGGGTCAAGGCGAAGTGGCGGGGGCAGAGACAGCTGATTCAGGTCCTGACGGGCTCGTTCCCCGAGCCGGTCCCTCCCCCCGATCACGCGGAGCTTCCCGCGGTGAAGGACACCTGCCTGAGGTGTCACTCGATGGACCAGATCACCGAGGACGGCGGACCGGTGAAGCTCATTGTGCGACCGACGTTCGCAAGCGACCGCGCCAACACGCGCAAGACCCTCGCGATCGTCCTGCGCCCCACGGGGCTCGGGGGCGACTCGGGCGTCCGCGGCGTCCACTGGCACGTCCAGCAGGAGATCCGCTTCGCGTCGAGGGGCCCCGGGTCGAAGGTGATCGACTGGGTCGGGGTCAAGTTCCGGAACGGGTCGTCCAAGCAGTACATCGCGCGGAGCGCGGTCACGATCGCCGAGGACGTGCGGGGGGACATCTCACGTCTCCGGAAGACGGGGACGATTCGCTCGATGGACTGCCTCGAGTGCCACAACCGTGTCGGGCACGGCATCCCGAGCGTGGCCCGCACGGTCGACGAGGCGATCGCCTCCGGCCGGATCAGCCAGGACCTGCCGTTCATCAAGCGGGACGCGGTTTCTCTCCTGGCCGCGAGCTACCCGTCCCTCGCCGCGGCCGACCGGAAGTTCGCGTCCCTCCGGGCGACGTACAAGCTCAGGTACCCGCTCGAGATGTCGATGAGCCCACGGAGCGTCGAGCGGGCGATCGACGAGCTCAAGCGGATCTACCGCCTCGTCGCGACGCCGGAGATGAAGGTCACGGCAGCGACCTACGCCGACAACCTCGGGCACCAGACCTCGCCCGGGTGCTTCCGCTGCCACGACGGAGCGCACTACCGCGTCGTGAACGGTCGGCTGACGAACGAGACGATTCCGTGGGCATGCGCGACGTGCCACACGTTCCCGCAGTCGGGATCGACCGTGTCGGACGTGCTCTTCTACGGCGCTCCCGACGAGCACAAGGACAAGCTCTGGGTCTTCAGCCACAAGTCGAGCGTCGCAAGCCTCGATCCGGCCGGCAAGTCATGCGGGTCGTGCCACACACGCACGTACTGCCAGAACTGTCATACGTCCGGTGCCGTCCAGGTCAATCACCGGGAGATGCTGTACAACCACGCGGCGTCGATCCGCAAGTCGGGCGCGAGGGCGTGTGCAACCTGCCATCAGCCGGTGTACTGCGCGCGCTGCCACAAGAAGGAGGACATCGAAGCAGTCACCAGGGGCGGCCAGCTTCCCTACAGCGCGCTGACCGGGATTCCACGAGCGCATCCCGGGACGGAGAGGTCGCGATGACGGCGTCGAACCCAGCCCGGTCGCACCCCGAGACGGAGTGGCTGACCGTCAACCAGGCATGCGCGCTGATCGGCGTCTCCGCGGCGACGCTACGGCGGTGGAGCGACGCTGGGGCGGTCAGCGTGTTCACGACTCCGGGCGGGCACAGGCGCTTCCAGCGCTCAGCGATTCTCGGGCTGGTCGCCGCGACGCGGCGAAGCCGGCCCTCTCTCGACTCCCTCGGTGAGACACCGGATCACATGGCGGACGTATGCCGGGCAACCGTCTCGGCCATGGCCCAGCGCTCCTCGTGGCCCCGCGAGCTGCGAGAGGGAGACGCAGAGCCGTACCGCCGAGCAGGGGACCGTCTTGCGACGGCCGTGCTGCGGTTCGTCGATGCGGCCAGCCCCGTCGGTCAGGACGAGGCCCTTCGAGTCGCGACCGACGCGGCCGCGGAGTACGGAAGGCTGGCCGCGGTCGGGAGTGTCGGGCTCCAGCGAGCAATCGAGATCTTCCTGGAGATGCGCGAGGGGTTCACGAGCGAGCTGACGGCGATGGCGCGAGAGCAGGGCCTCACGACACGCGAGGCGACGGACGTGCTCGAACGGGCAGCCGACGCGCTCGACCGCTCGCTCGTTGGGCTCGTCGATGGGTACAACCGCGCCTTGGCCGAGCGCGCCTCGGCGGACGGGTCGCTGGCATGACTCGATCTCTTGCCGAGCTCCTTCGCAGGGCAGACGCGCGCGGGGCAACAGTGGCTGCGTTCACGACCCATGCTCGCACGACGCCTAGCGCGACCCGCGAGGCTTTCGCAGAGCAGGTCGCGGCGCTCGCCGACAATCCCGCTGCCATCGTCGTACGCACGTGCCATCGGGTCGAGCTGTATACCGTCGTACGCTCGCTTCGTGACTGCGCGCCGGATGTGTCCTGCACCGGTCTCGTCTGCTACGAGGACGTCGACGCCGTCAGGCACCTCATCTCCGTTGCCTGCGGGCTCGACAGCGCGGTGCTCGGCGAGAACCAGGTTCTCCATCAGCTTCGCGAGCAGTTCGCCGCACGCCACGCCGCCGGCGCCATCGACCCTGTGCTCGACCGACTCTTCCAGGCCGCCCTCCGTGCGGGCCGCACTGCGCATGCGTGGTTCGGCGGGCGTCCGCGATCCCTGGCCGATGTGGCCCTCGAGCGGATCGCGGCGACGGCCGGCATCGACGCACCTGTGCTGGTCGTCGGCGCCGGGATCATGGGCCGCCTGACAGCGCGTGCCGCGGTGCATCGGGGCCTCCAGGTACTTGTCGCAAGCCGGACCAGGTCGCGCGCCGAGGCGCTTGCACGGGACGTCGGTGGACGAGTCGTCCCGTTCACTCCACAGCGCCCGCTGCCGCCGGTGTGCGGCGTCGTCGTGGTGCTGTCGGGACCGTGGCCGCTGCCGCGGGGGGCGTGGGGCGGACTCGCCGCGAGCGGCGCGACGGTCGTCGACCTCTCCTCGCCGCCGTCCATCCACGAGGAGCTCCAGCGGGAGCTCGGAGACCACCTCGTGTCCGTCGACGACCTCGCGTGGGGGGAGGAGGAGCGGCTCGACGCCGGCCTCCGTCACAAGCTCGACCGCCTCGTGTCCGAGTCGGGGCACGACTACTGCCGGTGGCTCCGGGCACGTGAGACGCTGCCCACGATCCAGGCGATCTCGCTGTCGGCCGAAGACCGCCGCCACGACGAGCTTGCCTGGCTCTTCCGGCGCATGCCCGACATCGACGAACGCGAGCAGGCCCTCATCGAGCAGATGACGAAGCGCCTTGTCGCGAGCCTGCTGCATGCGCCGCGAACGGCGCTCAACGAGGATGCGGACGGCTCGCTCAGCGAGGCCGCCGTCGCGCTCTTCGGCCTGCCGGAGCAGGAGCCGCGCAAGAGCTCGACCTCCGGTACGCCGGCCGGGCGCAACGGACGGCGCCACTCGCCACGACGCGAGCCGCAGACCATCGACCGACGTGGGGTGAAAAGTGGTAGCTAGAGGGAGAGCCGTGACAGAGGAGCAGACCGAGCACGTTCACGCGCACCGGCCGGTTTTGGTCAGCAGCGCGAGGGTTACGCCCGTCGGCGCCGTTCGTGCTGACGGCTACGTCTTCAAGCGAGCTCCCATGCTCGTCTACTGGGAGACCACGCTCGCGTGCGGCCTCGCCTGTCGCCACTGCCGCGCGACGGCGATGCCCGACCCCGCGCCGGGCGAGCTGACGACGGCCGACGGGATCGCGTTCCTCGACCAGATCACCGGCTTCGGCCGCCCCTATCCGCACGTCGTCTTCACCGGCGGCGACCCGCTTCGCCGGCCGGACCTCGAGATCCTCGTCGAGGCTGCGACGAGCAGGGGCATCGGATCCTCTCTTGCCCCGGCAGCGACAGAGCTCCTCACCGCGGAGCGGCTCGGTGCCCTGAAGGCCGCGGGCATCCAGACCGTGGCATTGAGCCTCGACGGATCCGATGCGACGCGTCACGACGGGCTGCGGGGCGTACCGGGCACATTCGACTCCACGCTCCGGGCGGCGAGCATCGCGCGCGAGCTCGGCCTCCCGCTCCAGGTGAACACGCTCGTGACGGACCAGACGCTCCACGACCTGCCGGCGATCTTCGAGCTGATGCACGACCTCGGGATCATGCGCTGGAGCCTGTTCTTCCTCATCTCGGTCGGGCGCGGGAAGGGCCTTCAGGAGGTCACCCCCGGCGACGCCGAGCGCCTTCATCACTGGCTCTACGACGTGTCGAAGACCGCTCCGTTCGCGATCAAGACGACCGAGGCCACGCACTTTCGCCGCATCGCGCTCCGGCGGATGGAGCGCGAGGGGCTGTCGGAAGCCGAGATCGCTGCCACCCCGGTCGGCCGTGGCTTCGGCATTCGCGACGGAAACGGGATCGTCTTCGTCTCGCATTGCGGCGACGTCTCCCCGTCGGGTTTCCTCCCTCTCGTCGCGGGCAACGTCACCGAGGAGAGCATCGTGACGCTCTACCGCGAGCACCCGTTGTTCACGTCGCTCCGGGACGTCTCGGCGTTCAAGGGTCGCTGCGGGCGCTGTGAGTACGTCCTGAAGTGCGGAGGCTCGCGCGCGCGCGCGTACGCCAGGACCGGTGACCCGCTCGCGGCCGATCCTCTTTGCCCCTATGTCCCCCGGGCCAGTCGCGCCCACGGCGAGTAGCCGAGGACTCGGTCGTGGTGATCGTCGTCGGAGGCGGGATCACCGGGCTCGTCGCGACGTACGAGCTTGCCCGGGCTGGCGTTCAGGTCACGCTCTGCGAGAGATCCGGGCGCCTCGGCGGCAAGATCCGCACGACGCGTCTCGACGGCTTCCTGATCGAGTCCGGTCCCGACTCGTTCATCCGCCAGCGTCCGGCCGCTGTCGAGCTCGCCCGCGATCTCGGCCTCGAGCACGCCCTCATCGAGCCCTCCGAGCCACGCGTCGTCCACGTCCTCGTCGGTGGCAAGCTCCATCCGCTTCCGGAGGGAATGGGCCTCGGGCTTCCGACCCGGCTAGGCCCGCTGCTCTCGACGCCGCTTTTCGGCGCGCGCGACAAGCTGCGCATGGGGCTCGATCTCGTGCGTCCCCGAGGACCGCTCGACGGCGACGTCGCCGTCGGAGCGCTCCTCCGGCGCAGGCTCGGGAACGCGCTGGTCGAACGCCTGGCCGGCCCGCTGCTGGGCGGTGTGTACGGCACCCCGATCGACGAGCTGAGCACGCTCGCCGTCGTGCCGCACCTCCGGCAGGCGGAGCGCGACCAGCGTAGCCTCCTGCTGGCAGCGGTCGCCGCGGAGCGCTCGCGGCCCGGGGGACGCCGAAGCGGATCGCCGTTCGTCTCGCTCGAGAACGGCGTCGGGCAGCTCGTCGACGCGCTGGTGGGGTGCATCGGACGTGCTGACACGGTCGGCGTGAGGACTGCGTGCGAGGTCACCTCGGTCGAGCGTCGCGGCGCCGGCGCCGTCGTCACGCTTGCGGGCGGGGAGAGGATTGCTGCCGATGCGGTCGTGCTCGCGACCTCAGCCCCGGTCGCCGCTCACCTGCTCGAGACCGCGGCCCCCACGTCCGCGAGGCACGTTCGCTCGATTCCGCATGGATCGACTGCCGTCGTCTCGCTCGGGTACCGCGGCGACCAGCTTGCCGGAGAGCACTTAACTCACGGCTTCCTGGTTGCCCAGGGCGAGGCGGCCGCGATCGATGCGTGTACCGTCAGCTCCTGCAAGTGGAGCGGCCGTGCGCCGGACGGCACGCTTCTCCTCCGGGCCTTCGCGGGGGCCCGCCGCCCGGAGCTCTTGGGGGCGAACGACGCCGACCTCGTTCGCGTGGTGCACCATGATGTCGCCAGCGCGCTCGGGATCGTCGGGAACCCGATCGTCGCGCACGTGGCCCGCTGGGAGGGCTGCATGCCCCAGTACACGGTCGGCCATCTCGATCGCGTTGCGGCCGCCCTGTCGTCGCTCGAGGACTCGCCGTTCGTGCTCGCAGGCGCCGCGTTCCGCGGAGCTGGGCTCCCCGACTGCATCTCCCAGGGCCGCGGCGCAGGCGATCGCGTTCTCGGGATCCTCGGAGTCGAGCCGGTGCAGAGGAGCGCGACCTGGAGTTGGCTGGTGAGCGCCGCCGTCACAGTTGTTCCACAGTCCTCGATCAGGGTTGACACTGATGCACCTCCGCGGTGCAGACGGATAGGAGTGGAGGTATGACCAAACGCAAAGTCCTCGTGGCGGTCCTGCTCGCGCTTCTCGTCGGTGCAGGCTCCGCGCTCGCGCTCGAGAGTGCTTCCCGTTCGGATGCGGTGGCGGTCGACCCGCACGGCATAGCCCTTCCGGATCAGCGCCAGGTACAGCTCTCCGTCGTGATGCCGTCCCCTTCGGACTTCGACGGCCTCCACGCGATGCTCGTCGGCGGCACGATGCCGTCGGCCACAACGCAGGCAACCGTGCTCAGTGATGAGGAGTGCGACCCGGATGCTCAGGGGGTATCCCACTGCCTGAACCGCTTGCGGCTGCCGGATGGAAGCGAGATCCAGGTGCGTCATCCGCATGACATGACGCTGGTCCCCTGTCTCGCACCGGGCGAGGACGTCACGCTCCTGCCCGCGTGACGTCCGTTGGGTGATTGGGGATCTCGTCAGGATTGAGTCCGCCAAGGAGCACCTGGGTCTCGGGAGCAGAGCTCAGATCCTCAATTCGACACGGCGGTCGGCTCTCGCCTAGGGTCTCGTTCGTCACTTTTCCCGGAGTAGAAAGGCGGGACGCGTGCCGAGGATGGTTCTCACCCACGCCGTGGTAGACATCGAGCGCTGGCTCGAGGGCAAGGCAGAGCGGGCGGCAGCGATCGAGTCAGGCTCCGGCTCGAACGTCCAGGACTACGTCGCAGCCGACGGCAGCACCAACATCGCCGTGACGGCGGACATCGCCGATGTTGACGCCATCACGACCATGCTGGCGACCCCGCCCCCGGAGGTCCTGGCCAGGATGGAGGCCCACGGCGTCGTGCCTCCGATCACGGCGTACATCGAGGCGTAGGTCGACCGAGCCGGCGAGGTGGAGCGTCAGCCCCGAGCGACGGGTGACGCGCTTTCGGGATTCCGACGGCAACGAGGGCGCCGCCATGGTCGACAAAGTGGGCGACTACTACGTGCTACCCCGGTTCAACGCCACTGTCGTGCGCAGAGACGTGGATGACTTCCCAACAGTTGAGCTCGAAATTGAGATCGCAGATGGACGGCCCGTGGTCACCGCGTTCGCGCTGAGAGCCGACTCGAGCTTCGCCCGCGAGCAGGACGGGGGAGCCTGGACGCTGACCGAAGCAGGAGAGCGACCGAAACGCTCGATTACCGCGGCGCTCCTCCGGGAGTTACCGCTCGCCAGGCTTGCAAAGTACGCCATGCTCGGTGTTGCCTGGCGCCTCGGACCGTCCGGGGGCGAGGACGTCGTTCCGTGGGAGCTCCGCGACGAGCACGGCTTCTATGAGATTGGGCCGGACGCCTTTCGCGATCCGATGGCCTACCACCGCGACGATCCCGACCTGCCAACCGCGGACGACGTCTTTGCTCCCTGGAACGAGCCGTCGGTCGAGCCGTGGACCGAGGAGATGAAGAAACTCGCCCGGGAACTGGAGCGCTCACGAGCTCCACGGCGGCGCAACCGGATCACCGACGAGCTCCTGACGGGCGTGGCTGAGGTCTACCGAGAGGCGATGGCAGAAGGCCGGCCTCCGAAGAAGGCGGTCGAGCTTGCCTTCTACGTGTCGGGGGCCACGGCCGGGCGCTACATCATGAAGGCAAGGTCACGCGGATTCCTCGGCCCGACATCACCTGGAAGGAAGGGCGAGCTCCCGATCTGACCCAGATCTGACCAGGTACGAAAAGAGGCTCCGCAGGGAGCCTCGAATGAGCCGCAAACCCTTTGCTGGAGCCAAGCCCTCTGACGGACTCGAACCGTCGACCCCCTCCTTACCATGGAGGTGCTCTACCGACTGAGCTAAGAGGGCGGAACTCGGAGTGTAGCCCTACTCTGTTCGCGGCTTGCCTCGAGGCGTGGGCGACAGGCTCGGGGTCGCGCTCCAACTCGTCTGACGAACTGTGTCGCTCCTCGTGCGCTCTGCGTTACTCTCCGTCCGAGTCACGTCCTGATCCCCGAGGGTGTCGATGCACGTGCAGGACCCGAACGCCGTCGTCTCGACCGTCATCCGCATCGAGCCGCCGCTCGATCGGCCGCCCGCGGAAGCGCTGCGCGCGGAGGGCGGCCTCTCCGTGGAGCTCAAGGAGGGGCGGCGGGTGCGGCTCGACCCCGACGATCCTCGGTCTGCCGGCTTCGCACAGATCCTGGACGGGTTGAGCAAGCAGCGTCTGCCGGTCTATCTCGAGATCGATCCGGAGACATCGGCGATCACACGTCTGCTCATTCCGCACGTCACGCGGGTAGTCGGTATCCGCCCGATCGACAAGGGCGTGCTCGCCGTCGAGCTCGAGCTCTCACATGCGCGGCACGTGCTGAGGCACGGTGCTCCTGCAGAACCGGTCGGTCCAGCAGGGGCCGCCTCCCTACGCGAATTGCCCGTAGCCCAGCTGGGAGTGCAGGGAGGAGGATTCGAACCTCCGAAGGCTGAGCCAGCGGGTTTACAGCCCGCCCCCTTTGGCCACTCGGGAATCCCTGCGAGCGCGGTCAGTGTAGCCCCGCTCGTTCCGGGAGCTGGCCGGGGCCGCGGACCCTGACCCGGAGCGCGCACGCGGGCACCGCCGGCACATCACCCAGGCGAGCGCTTGACCTCGGGGGCGACCGGGGCTAGCCTCACGACAGGTACCGAGATCCGACGGAAGGCGCCGTCTCTCATAGCCGACTCCATCTCGTACCGGCAGGCACGCCCCCGCGCAGGCTCGTGGGCATGGAGCCCGTGAGCTCGGTCGCGCACCGTGACGCCAGGGCGCGCTCCGCTCCCGCGCCGGGCGGGACCACGCTCTCGCTGCTCAACGCGTTCGAGCTCCGGTGCGACGGCCGCGACGTCAACCTGCCGGTGAGCGCGCAGCGACTGGTCGCGTTCGTCGCCCTCCACGGAGGGCCGCTCTTGCGCGTGTACGTGGCCGGCACGCTCTGGCTCCACGCCTCCGACGAGCGAGCGGGTGCGAGCCTGCGCTCCTCGCTGTGGCGCCTCAACCGGGCGGGCCTGCAGATTGTCGAGGCGTCGAGCACCCACCTCAGGCTCGCCCCCGAGGTCGACGTCGACGTCCAGCGAGCGTCCGAGCTGGCTCGCCGGCTCCTCGACGGCGCCGCCACGGACGCCGACCTCGACTCGGCCGAGGAGGAGCTCCGGGGCGAGCTCCTGCCCGACTGGTACGACGACTGGCTCGTGTTCGAGCGCGAGCGCTTCCGGCAGCTCAGCCTGCACGCGCTCGAGGCGCTCGCCGACCGGCTCGTCGCCGCGGGCAGGCTGGGGAAGGCGCTCGAGGTCGCGCTCGCCGCGCTCGCCGGCGAGCCGCTGCGCGAGAGCGCGCACCGCACGCTCATCCGCGTGCACCTGGCCGAGGGCAACCGGGGCGAGGCGCTTCGCCAGTACGAGCTCTGCCGGCGGCTCCTGCAGGACCGCCTGGGCGTCGAGCCGTCCCCGCAGCTCGACGAGCTGATCCGCGTTTGACGCGGCGATGACGATGCGGTGACGCGGGCCGCCGAGGATGCGGCTTCGTGGCGTCCGCAACCGCTCGGAAGCCGACCGCGGTGCTCGTGGTGGTCGCGTGGTCCGAGGGACAGCCCGCGCGTCTGGTGGCGCGGATCACGTACACGCTCGACGCCACGCAGCCGCAGCGCATCACCGTCTCGGCGTCGGGCAAGGACGAGATCGCCGCCACGGTCCGCCACTGGCTGGACACCGTCGCGACCGGCGCGATCCCCGGTGACGCTCCGGTGACGCAGCCGTGACGGACCTGCGCGACCCTGATCGCGGTCGACACGAGGAGGCTGTATGCCGAGCACGCTGACCTATCCAGGGGTCTACATCGAGGAGATTCCGAGCGGCGTCCGCACGATCACCGGCGTCGCGACGTCGATCACCGCCTTCGTCGGGTACGCGAAGCGAGGACCGGTCAACGAGCCCACGCGGGTACAGAGCTTCGCCGAGTTCGCCCGCACGTTCGGAGGGCTGTGGCCGAAGAGCACGATGAGCTACGCCGTCCAGCAGTACTTCGCGAACGGAGGCCGGGACGCGCTCATCGTCCGGGCGGTGAACCTGTCCGGCGGCGGTCAGGCCCGCAAGGGGAGCGTGCAGGTCGGAGGCGGCGGCGGGAAGACCGTCACGCTCGAGGCTGCGAACCACGGCGAGTGGTCGGACGGCCTCCGCGTCCGCATCGACCACGACACGAAGGACGCGGCGGACGCCACGCCGACGCTCTTCAACCTCTCTGTCAAGGACGTCGGGACCGGCGTCGTCGAGGTGCTGCGCAACCTGCCGCTCGGCACGGCGCTCGCTCCGCTCGTCGAGCAGCAGTCGTCGCTCGTGCGCGTGACGGGTGCGCCGACGCAGAGGCCGGACAAGCACCAGGACATCAACCCCGGCGACGATCCGTTCGATCCCGCCGTCCCCGCGCGCTTCACCGCATTCCCCGACACAGGGAACGACTCCGGCGAGGACGGGAACCAGAGCGACACGAACCTCGTCCCCGCGGCCGACGACGGCACGGGCGTCTACGCGCTCGCCCGCGCCGACCTGTTCAACCTCCTCTGCATCCCGCCGTTCCTGCCGGCGAGCGACTCGAACGCGGGGCGCGTTCTCGGAGCGGCCGCGAAGGGCAGGGCGGCGCAGTTCTGCGAGGCGGAGCGGGCGCTCTTCGTCGTCGATCCGCATCCGGACTGGACGTCGCCGTCGCAGATCACGGCGGGCGGTACGCAGCTCAGCACGTACGTCGCCAGCATCTCCTCGGACGACCGCCGCAACTGCGCCCTCTACTTCCCGTACCTCGTCGCCGCGGACGCGCTGCAGAACGACGCGCCGGCCGAGTTCCCGCCGTGCGGGGCGATCGCCGGAGTCATGGCGCGCACCGACGCGACGAGGGGGGTGTGGAAGGCGCCCGCGGGGCTCGACGCAGGTGTCAGCGGCGTGCAGCAGCTGAAGGCGAAGCTCACCGACGGCGAGAACGGGATCGTCAACCCGCTCGCGGTCAACTGCCTGCGCACGTTCCCGGACGCGGGCACGGTCGTCTGGGGCGCGCGCACGCTCGCGGGAGCGGACAGCCTCGCCTCGGAGTGGAAGTACGTGCCCGTCAGGCGGACGGCCCTCTTCCTCGAGGAGAGCCTCTTCCGCGGCACGCAGTGGGTCGTCTTCGAGCCGAACGACGAGCCGTTGTGGGCGCAGATCCGGCTCAACGTGGGGGCGTTCATGAACGGCCTCTTCCGCCAGGGCGCGTTCGCCGGCAAGACCCCACGCGAGGCCTACTTCGTCAAGTGCGACGCGGAGACGACGACCCAGGACGACGTCAACCTGGGCGTGGTCAACATCGCCGTCGGCTTCGCGCCGCTCAAGCCCGCCGAGTTCGTGGTGATCCGGATCCAGCAGCTCGCCGGTCAGACAGGGGGTGCGTGATGGTCCAGTTCGCTGTCAACCCGCTGCGCTTCGACCCCTACAAGAACTTCAAGTTCAGGGTCAAGTGGGACGGCCGCTACGTCGCGGGCATCAGCAAGGTCAGCGCCCTCAAGCGCACAACCGAGGTGGTCGAGCACCGCGAGGGCGGCGACCCCTCGTCCAGCCGGAAGTCGCCCGGCCGGACGAAGTACGAGCCGATCACGCTCGAGCGGGGGGTCACGCACGACACGGAGTTCGAGGCGTGGGCCAACAAGGTCTGGAACTTCGGCTCCGGGATCGAGGTCTCGCTCAAGGACTTCCGCAAGGACCTCATCATCGACGTGTTCAACGAGGCGGGGCAGACCGTGCTCTCGTACAAGGTCTTCCGGGCCTGGGTCTCCGAGTACCAGTCCCTCCCCGACCTCGACGCGAACGCCAACGCCGTCGCCATCCAGACGCTCAAGCTCGAGCACGAGGGCTGGGAGCGGGACTACGAGGTGCAGGAACCCAGCGAGCCGACCTTCACCGAGCCGTAAGGCGTCACCGTGACGCAGCTCTCGGCCCTGTCGACGCTCGACCTCTGGGAACGTGCACAGGACCAGACCGAGGTCCGGCGCGCGCTCGTCCTGGCCGAGGCGGGCGGACCTCCCGCCGGGCCGGCCGAGCTCGAGCGCCTTCCGCTCGGCCGCCGCGACGCGCGGCTCCTGGAGCTGTATCGCGCCCTCGGCTGCTCCGCGCTCGAGGCCACCGCCTCCTGCCCGTCGTGCTCGGAGACGGTGGAGTTCGAGGCGGACGCCGTCGCTCTTCTCGAGAGCGCGTCTCGAGGGGCGGCGCCCGCGCAGGTCGAGAGACACGGCTTCACGGTCGTGTGGCGCCTCCCCGACAGCCTCGACCTCGAGGCCGCGGAGGCCGGCGGGGACGTGGAGTCGGCAGAGCGGGCCCTGCTCGAGCGCTGCGTGCTCTCGGCGACGGGCCCCGGCGGGCCCGTCGAGCCCGGGGACCTGCCCTCCGAGGTGCGCGAGGCGGTGGCGGGCGCGATGGCCGAGGCGGATCCGCTGGCCGAGGTGCTCGTGGACGTCTCCTGCCCGGCGTGCGGGGCGGGCTTCGTCGCCGACCTGTCGGTGGCCGCCTTCGTCTGGGCGGAGCTGCGTGCCACGGCCGATCGAGTCGTCCGCGAGGTCGACGTGCTCGCCCGCGCGTACGGTTGGACCGAGCCCGAGGTGCTCGCGCTCGGCGAGTGGCGGCGCGCCGCCTACCTTGCCCTCGCTCAGGAGCCCGGGGCATGAGCGACCTGTTCAGCCGCCTCGCGGCGCGCGCCGTCGGCGTCCCGCCGCTGGCCGCACCTCGGCCGACGACGCCCTTCGAGCGCGAGCCGCAGGGCGAGCTGCACGAGCTCGTGGTGGAGGTTCCGGCGCGGCCGCGCGCGCCGGCGCCGGGAGCGGACGCGAGCCCTCCGCCGCCGGCCCGGGCCGGCGAGCCGAGCGCAGACGAGCGCTCCCGAGACGAGGCCGCCGCCGCGCAGCCGCCGGGAGAGCCGGTCGCCGAGGCGGAGGCCGTGAGCGAGCCTGTGGCGCTCGAGCGGAGGGCGGATCCACGAGGCGCTCCGCCCACTCCCGCGCCCGACGGGCTCGAGGCCGGGCTCGAGACCGTCGTGCTCGCCTCGGCGGCGAGCAGCGAGGGACCGCCACCCGTGCACGGGGAGGACGTCGACGTGTCGGCGGCTCGCGCACCTGCCGCGGTCGCCGCGATGCCGTCGAGCGCGCGCGCTGCCGCCGCCCGTTCTCCCGCCCCGGCCGGCGAGGCTCGGCAGGCGGCGCCCGAGGCTCCCGTCTTGCGCGTCCACATTGGGCGCCTGGAGGTGCGGGCGAACCTCCAGGAGCCGCCGCGCCAGCCCGCCAGCCAGCGGGAGCCCCTGGAGCCGGCGCTCTCCCTCTCGGACTACCTTCGCCGATCGGGAGGCGCGCGATGAGCAGCCCGCTCGCGATCGGCGCCGTCAGCGCGGTGCTGCGCAACCTCCTCGACAACGGCCTCGTCGACGTGGGGCCGCAGATGGGCTCCGTCAAGGTGACGGCGGTCGCGCCGGACACGATCAAGCTGGACGACCCTGACGCCCCGCCCTCGCTGAACCTCTTCCTCCACCGGACGAGCCCGAACCAGGGGTGGCAAGAGGTGGGGCTGCCGTCGTTCGACGGCAACGGCACGCGCATCGCGAGGCCGCCGCTCGCGCTGAACCTCCACTACCTGCTCACGGCCTACGGCAGCGCGGACTTCCAGGCCGAGATCCTGCTCGGCTACGCGATGCACCTGCTCCACGAGCGCCCCGTGCTCGACCGCGCCGCGATCCGGCGCGCGCTCGATCCGAGCCCGCTCGAGGACTCGATTCTCCCGCCCGCCTTCCAGGCGCTCACCGCCTCGGACCTGGCCGACCAGGTCGAGGCGATCACGGTGACGCTCGAGCCGATCGACAGCGAGGAGATGTCCCGGCTCTGGTCCGCGATGCAGGCGCACTACCGGCCGACCGCGGCCTATCTCGTCTCGGTCGTGCTGATCGAGTCCCGCAAGCCGACCCGAACGCCGCTCCCCGTCCTCACGCGCGGGCTCGTCGTCGAGCCGAGCCTGCTGCCGCCCTATCCGACGATCGAGCGCGTCGAGCCGCCCGACGAGCAACCGGCGGCGCGTCTCGGCGAGACGATCCGGCTCGCCGGGCACCATCTCGACGGCACCGCCACGGTCGTTCGCTTCGATCACCGGCTGCTCGACGAGCCGAACGAGATCGCCGTCGGCGCCAGCACGGATCCCACCGGCATCGACGTCACGCTGCCCACCGGCCAGACGGCCGAGGAGGAGTGGCCGGCCGGCGTCTACGTCGTGCAGGCGTCGCTCGTCCGCCCGGGCGAGACCGACGCGCGCGAGACCAACGTGGCGGCGATGCTGCTCGCGCCGGAGCCGCTGCTGCCTCCGAGCGCGATCACCCGCGACGCGACGACGGAGCGCGTGACGGCGACGCTCGACGTCCGCCCGCAGGTGCGGCCGGCGCAGGACGCGCGGCTCACTCTCGGCGGCGACACTGCCTCCGCGGAGCCGCATGCCACGCCGACGGGAACCCTGACCTTCGAGCTCGGCGTCGTCCCGCCCGGCCCGCAGTGGGTCCGCCTGACGGTCGACGGCGTCGACAGCCTGCTCGTCGACCGCTCCGTCGAGCCACCCGCCTTCGACTCCTCGCAGTCCGTGACGGTGCCCGCATGACCGCCGTCCTCGCCT
>Ga0233417_10000168_pt1 | contig 18137 bp, 19 predicted proteins | sample Sed_MG_FD_189023 | JGI IMG/M metagenome (GOLD analysis project Ga0233417, IMG submission 189023) | Sediment microbial communities from Lake Towuti, South Sulawesi, Indonesia - Sediment_Towuti_2014_0.5_MG | ecosystem: Environmental > Aquatic > Freshwater > Lake > Sediment | place: Indonesia... | reverse complement strand
ACAATCTGGAATTTCTGATAAGACTCCTGTAGTTGTATACGATGATACCTTCGGTGCACTTGCTGCCAGGGTGGCGTGGACAATTCAGTATGTAGGTCATGCTAATACATCGTTACTTGAAACAACTTTTACCAAGTGGAAAAGTTATGGATTTGAAACTGAGAAGAAAATTAATGTTTACCCTAAAGCCAAGCATTCTCTTAGGGTAAATAATGACATTTTTGCCAATTATGATGAAGTAGAAAAAGCAAAAAGCCACCAGAATAAGATTCTAGTTGATTCTAGAGAACGATTAAATTTCTTGAGTGAACATATTCCAGGCGCTACTAACTTACCGTATACCATGTTAGGAACAGATGAATCAATACTTAGAGAACCCCAAGAAATTAAGAGGTTTATGGAAAACAGAGGCATATCCACGGATGATGAGATTATAACCTATTGTGGAAGCGTAGGTACTCTGTCAGGTCTTGCATACTATGCATTGAGAATGGGAGGCGTAAAAAAAATTAGATTGTATTCAAGATCATTTAAAGAGTGGAAAAAATTGGGCAAGCCAATTGAAGAATTTAAGGACGCGAATTTCTGGGACCTTTCAGCCGAATAGACACATATTTCCTAAATAATGTAAGATATTTTTATTCGCATGTAGTTTTTAGATATTTCAAAAGTTTCAAGGCGTCGCGAGCCTTAAGACTATCTCTATTTTGTAATATATAGGCCCTAAAATTTTCAAGCTCATCATGAATCGAAGGGTACTGTTGTTGAGCTAAATTTATGAGATCTTCATAATTTCTGAATGGAAAGTAAATTCTTTTTGCAATCTTTGCAAATCTTTTTTTAGTATCATTAGTTATTATCCCCTTTTTGTACGCCAAGAACAAGTTGAAACGAATATCAATCATAGCCTCAGACTGCAGGATGTTGCTTCCTTGAACGAACGTTACTGCGACCTCATCATCAGCATAAATTATACCATCCTTGTACAGTTGAAAAATCTTACCTACTCCTTTCATTCCAAACTTTTCTAGCTCAACGGCCCTTAATGCCCCCAAACTGGATGCGCCGAGAAGTTCAATATTTTTCCTTGTAGCAAGATGATATACTTCAATTGGCGGCGGAGGATAGTCATGTAGGAAAACTCCGTCTACAAACCCAACATATTTTTTTTCGTCTGACTCCTGAGATAGCTTTAAAAAATCTCCTTTCTTTGCGGGATCTCTATAATCAGCGTCTAAAATCTTGAGCGCTTCTTCTTTTCTTAGTGTAGGTCCAAGATATATTATTGGTTTGTTCATGCTTTAAAAGATTCTCTCCCTCTTTTTCCTACCACAGCCTTTGTAATCTTAAAAGTTTCTAATCCAGGTACTATTATTCTGACTACAGGTATCATTATTTCCGGATTTGTGAGATCAACTACAATTACCTGATTTAATCCATTTGAATTTAACCTTGAAAGTATAAGGTTGATGTCATCTAAAATGTCGTCGTTGACATAAGATTTTATTTCAGAAAACTTGACAGAGTTTTTTGATTTCATAAATTGCCATGTCTTTTTTTCGTCACTATTGCCATTCCCGTACGAGATTTTTCGGAGATCATCCCTAGCGCCTTGGATATTTGCAGCTCTTGTTTGGGAAACTTCTGTAATTGCTCTCAATAATGCAATTCTTGCATCTGGATGAGTTCCATGTCCCTCAGCAAGGTATCCATAATTTTCTGTAATCCACTCAATGCTACTAGCATTAAAAGTTGGTATCCCTATAGGAGAGGTGATATCCTTAACGATAAGCGGGATATTAGAGTCATTAAATTTTCCTACCAAATTTGAAATAGGTTTGAAATCAATATTTGAAATATCGACATCAGGATATTTCGTATGATCATCCACAAATTCGGTACTGGGAATAGAATCTATGTTTACTCCATTGTCTGATAGGTGTTTAGTCAATGATCTGAGTGTATTGTACGGTAGTGCACTTGCATTTAATTCTGCAAGACTTGTTGCGTCTCTTTCAATTACTTCACAGAGCGAATGGCATACTGCTTCTTCCAAAACGTTTCCAGAAGCAAGACCATTGGTATGATGATAGGCAAATGGATTTACAGCAGGCGGCTTGGGAGAATACCTAAAAAGAGCCAATGGAGCGGGGACCATTATATGTTCGCTATTTATCAAATCATATCCGGATAGAAAATCCATAATCATATCCTCATCATATTCAAACAACATCGGTTCTACTACGTTAGAAGGATGTAGTGTCCTTGAAACATTTGAAACTTCTTTATAAGATGTTTGAATCATCCTATTTTGATTACCCGAAGGCAATGAGCAATATCTTTCAATACTTTCCATTAACGCACTTGCCTTTGCATCCAATTTTGTAGCTCCTTTTCCACTATAGACCCAAATGTAATCCTCGGTTCCTGGTAGAACGGCAGAATAATTTGGTATGCGAAGAATGTCCATGTCTGTAATGTCTGCAAGTCTAGTTACTCCAATAGTGCTCGAAACTGGAAGAATTGTATCAAGGGTTTCTTGTACACTTTTCGTTCTTGATGATACTTTTCCCTTCAATTTCTTCTGGCTTCTGAGCAGTATTGGCTGAAGTTCCATAGAAGATTTGAATAATTTGGTATCAATATCAATTTTTCTAAAATTTGAAATACGTGTGAAAAGAATAGATGGGTAGAATGCAATTTAGCGATAGTGATGTGAGGGCAGTAAATGACATAATTCAAAGGGCCCATACTGACCCCGAGTTTAGAATAAAGCTCTTCAAAAATGCAAATACAATTTTGAATCAATTCAACATCTCTGACAATGCAAAGTCATTGATTTTAAATTATTTTGATGAAATTAAGAATTAACCACAATTACTTTGTTATTATGTATGTACACCTCATTTCATGGCACAAACCACAGTATACAATTAATAGATTAGGAAGATGTACCCCGTTTCTGACCCACAACTAGTCATTGATAGCCATACATTAAATGTACATCTCGTAGTGCACTCTCTACCGGGGCTACTTCGTCAATTTAGTCATTTGAGGCGCATATACCTAATAAATTAGATATTTCCTCAAACAATAATAAATTAGACCAAGTAAGAATAAGAAACATTAAATTTTTATATAAACTTTTAAAAAATTTTACTTTCTGATGTCGCAGCACGTTGCTTAAAAATATCATAAAGTATCAAATAATTATTTTACCGCCATTTAGTGCCAAGCCCAATTGTAACTGAACATATTACTAAACAAGTTCCGAGTTGCTCAACTAACAAAATCGGATATGCTTGTCTGTTTGCCCTTCTTGCTTAGTTTTGTAGTGCTGGAATTAAACCTAGTCTCTAATTCCAAGTCTTGATTTATTTTTGCAATATCTACGTCATCAAACGATAATTTTTCCAAATCCATCATAACAAGGATTGAAACTATCAGTAGTGGTAGACTTCTTTGGTGCTATACTGGGTCAAAATGACAAATCCATCTTAACAAGGATTGAAACGTTTGAACTGGTTGTGAATTTGAAAACTTTTGAACTGCTTTTATCTTTTACGAGTGAAAACAGTTCAGACAATTATGTCCTATATTGTGTCTGGTTTGAGGGCGGGTTTTGTGCCTATTATATCTGATATTTTGCTGATAAATATTCTGGTCAAATTCGTAAAAATTCTGTGAGATCTAACTCGAACGCGGCAACAGGCATTTTTATTTTAAAACTTTCCATTAGTAAAGGGGAAATTTCTCCTATCTGTCCAATTACATTTCCATTGTAGATTATGTCCGCGCTCCTTCCCTTAACAAATGATAAATTTTCTGATCGTTTAGTTTCAAATTTGGCATTGAAGCAAACTTCCATAAGAGTCTGCAGAATTGCTCTGATTTCGCTAAACGTTACTCCATTAAATGCATCGACACAACACAAACTCCACTTTTCAAAATTTTCTTTTCCTGGCTTGAATATTGATCCGATTTCAAATAGTTTTTGGGGATATTCTTCATGTATATTTTTCGACAGTGAAAATAGTAAAGATGGTAATAGTGACTGCCTCAAGATATCATGCTCATCGCTCTTTGAGTTATTTACTGTAAAAAAATTAGGCTTATCTAGATTCATTTTTTTGAAATGAATGTCTTTGTTAGTTAAAATGAAGTTAATATTTTCAATTAATCCCATGCCAATCATTGCCTGTCGAATCTTGTCAAAAAAATAATTTTTCCTGCTCTTGTTACCATAAAGTCTGGATTCTGGTAAAGAAGGTTCCATGTTATAAAGCCCATATCCGATGGCTACCTCCTCAACAATATCTATTGGACCAAAAATATCGACTCTATAGCTTGGAATCACACAATTAATAATATTGGAGTCATTAGATGTTGCATCCAACCGACTTTTTCGAAGACAATCTATCAAATCCTCGTTTGATAATGACAGACCAAGTGCCTTGTTGATGTAATCTATTTTAATGTTCGATAAAGTAGTATTCGAGTTGGCGTTAAAGGTATCCCGAGAATCACCTTGTTGCCTAATCACGGCCTCTAACTTAAATCCAATATCTGCAAATGTAGCTATAATATTGTCCAAGACATTGTAAACTGATTTCTTGTCAGTACCAGTCACTTCCACGAATAAATTATTAACTCCATCTCTGATTCTTGTTGATTCACTATTAATTATTGGAGGAAATGATATCACATTTCCCTTAGAATCCTTTAACACAGGATATCGAGATTCTTTTAACAAATTTCCAAATTTCTTTCCTTGTTCGGTATTGGATAGTATTTCAGTTAATGTTAATTCTGAAGAATGATCAAGAGGAATAAAACTTAGATTCTCCACTGTTGTATACTCCAAGGGAAAATCTACATTGTCCAAATTGTGAAATCCGATAGATGCCTTTGACCTTTTTCTTCCTAGCCCATTATGGAGATCTTCTTGCATAGAAACAATTTGCTTGATAATTTTGTTACTTAATTTATGATCTTTAGCTACTATTCCTACAATAAATGGTCGTATCTCTGAAACTGAAGGGTCAACGTTGATGAGATTTTTACTATTCTCAAGTACTTCAAATTTTGGTGTCCCCACTTCCTTTCCTAGCAATCCCTTGAGGGCCCTGGAAATTCCATAAAAAGTAGAAAAATCCGGACGGTTTGGACTGTATTCTAATCTAATACTTTTATCATCTTTGTGCTCTAAATCAAGTCCTATAAATGGTAGCATGTTTAGAATATACTCTAGATTGTAATCAGAAAAAATCCTATTGATTTCCTCTACTGGGAATTCTACAACGGGCATATTGGTTGCTTCCTTAACCACGATAGCTTATTATCATAGAGTTCGCGAACATCATCTAATCCATATCTTATCATCGCAATTCGTTCAAGACCGCCTCCCCAGGCAAGTACATTATTTGTGATACCAACTGATTGAGTTACCTCGGGTCGAAACATTCCCATGCCAAATAATTCAATCCACTTTCCTAGTTTATCTATATAGACCATTGATTGCAAAGATGGTTCTGTATATGGAAAATATGTAGGCCAAAACTTTACTTTGTCCAATCCAAGCTTTGAATAAAATTGCTTCTGGAGACCCATTAAATCTCTCAAGTTTACCGTTTCACCAATTACTACTCCCTCTATCTGATGAAATTCCATTAGATGCTTATAAGACATTTTTTCATTTCTGAAAACTCGCCCTATTGAAAAAATTCTTCCTTCACTCAACTTGCTTTCTGAAAGGTATTTTACAGTAACAGGAGTAGTATGAGTCCGGAGAACGGTTTGCTTTGATTTTTCAATGTCCCAATCATAATTCCATTCCTTCGCGTGGAAGTTTGATACTTTTTTACTAATAATAGGATCTATATTTTCATCAATCAAGTTTGATATGTAGAATGTATCTTGCATATCCCTTGCTGGATGATCTTGTGGTGTAAATAAGACATCAAAATTCCAAAAACATGATTGAATTGTTGATCCTTCTATTTCAGAAAATCCCATTGATATAAAAATTTCCCTAATTTCATTAATTATATCTGTAAGTGGATGAGTCCTTCCCATTCCGTAAGAACGTACCGGAGAAGATACATCTATTTCTGTAAATTGTTCATTTTTCCATTTTCCACTGTTTAATATTTCAGCTGTAATTGTACCTATTCCTTCTTTTTCATATTTCTTTATAGTCGGTACTACTTTTTTACCTTCATCAGTTAGAGATATGTGAAAAGACTTTTCAATTGTTTCTCTAAGATATCCTGGACGTTTTTTTAAAAGAGTAAACCCATGTAATTCCTGATCATTTAGCTCTGAAAGTTTTATCTTCTTTTGTTTTGAGATTTTCTCCAAAAGAGTCTCCTCGTCTGAAAGTTTTTCTGAATGCTCTGTTAGATTCAGAGTGTCTGCAGCTTTTGTCAGCCAGCCGTTTCGAAGAGCATTTTGCATTCCAACTCCAAATTCAATATTTGATAACCTTGAAATTTTGGCAAGATCACCAATTGTAATGGTTTTTTGGCCTTTGCTCCTTATGGAGTCAACTAATCTTCTTTCTGGTAATGTTAAACTGACTGAATTTTTTGTCTTATTATTTGAAGAATCGTCATTTGATTTTTCTGATACTAGTTGGACAATTGAATCTTTGCTGATTGACACTGACACCAATCCTTTGTACTTTAGCCATTCTATGCCACGTCTTACATTATCCATTGAAAGATCTGTGTTTGATTCTAATGTATCAATATCAATTTTATCATGTTTTACAAGTGATAGTAGAATTTTTTTCTCTATTTTATGCAAGTTTAATTCCGTCATTTAAATATGGATCAGACATTGATGGAATACTTTTTAAACGTTTAAAGCTCTCGAATCAATGTATATATAATAAAATGAGTGATTCAGCTAAAGAGGATTATTCTGATGATTTTGAAGTAACCCCATGGAAAGTAGAGGGACCTGTAGATTATGCTAGACTGGTAAAAAAATTTGGAACACAGGAAATCACTGAGGAATTACTTGAAAGGATCAAGTCATTCACTAGTGAATTACATCCATTACTGGAACACAAATTCTTTTTTTCCCACAGAGATCTTGACTGGATTTTAAATAAATATGAAAACAATGAAAAGTTTTACTTGTATACAGGAAGGGGACCATCTGGAATGGTACATCTTGGTCATCTTATGCCTTGGTTTTTTACGAAGTACTTACAGGACAAATTTGATTCTAACCTTTTGTTTCAGATTACCGATGATGAAAAATTCTTATTCGGTAACAAGACAATGGAAGAAATCAACAAGAATGTATATGAGAATATCCTTGACATTATTGCAATTGGTTTCAATAAGAGTAAAACCAAGATAATCGTCAACTCAAGACACATAAAACATCTTTATTCAACTTCATTGGAGTTAGCCAAAAGGATTACATTTTCAACTGCAAAAAGTATCTTTGGTTTTACCAATTCAACCAATATTGGCATGATTGGATTTCCGCCGATTCAAGGAGTACCCTGTTTTCTTCCTTCAATAATTGAAGGTAAACCTACGCCCGTTCTCATACCTGCCGCAATAGATCAAGATCCCTATTGGAGATTGACCCGGGATATTGCCGAAAAAATTGGTTTTTATAAACCCGCACAAATCCATAGTAAATTCTTGCCTAGTCTACAAACTGTAGGCAAGATGTCATCATCAGATCCTGAAACAGCCATATTCACTACAGATAATTTAGACGTCATTGAAAAGAAAATATCTAATACATTTACAGGAGGACAGCCAACAACTTCACTTCAGAAAAAATTGGGCGGAAATCCTGGAATATGTTCTGTTTTTTCATATCTCAAATATATGTTTGATACACCTTCTGAGTCCAACGAAAGGGAACTAAGATGTAGAAGTGGAAATCTTCTTTGTGGGGAATGCAAACATGATTTATCAAATCACTCAACTTCATTTATATCATTGTTTCAGGAAAAAAGGGAAAGAGCAAAAGATCTAGTTTCTGATTTCATGTACAGTCAGGATAGATGAATATTTGGATAAGGTCACAAGATTTGAATGTCTTGATTCATATGAAGCCGAAAAATTAGGAAGTATGCTGTTACCAGATAAAGATAGTATACATTTTGTTATCGAGGTAATAAAAATTGTAGATAACGAAGTTGTTTTAATGTTAAAAGATAAATCATGTCATGCTATTCTGATGAAAGATAACATTAATGCAGTAAAATTGAGGGAATTTGTTAGGGAATTAATTTTAGGACCCATGATTGTCGTAGAGACATTTGGTCAGGAAAATATGCTGAACGTTGTACATAAGACCTCATAGTATTGCTTGTTAAAGTTAACCCTTACTCAAATTAAGTTTCTAATATAAGGTCAATTTGTTTCCATTTATGTCTATTTCACCTTCACGTATTCTTGTTGATGATATCACTTTACCTTCCTTGTCCTCAACCAAAGGAACAAGTATTATCTCCAGCTGTGGCATACCTTTTGATTCTCTTAATCTATTAATCTTGACACAGTTTTCCAATGATGATTCAGTGGTAACGATTGCTTGTACATCTCGTGTCAATACAGTAGGCCCATAGAAATCATCAAGTTGATAAACAGAGTAATTAGATTTCTGGAAATTCTTTTCAATAAATTTCTTTAAATTTTCCTGTCTAATGCCATAATTGTTAATAATTTTTTTCTGTTTTCGAGTTGCATAACTGTCACTGCTAACTCCAATTATTACCTGTCGTCCGACTTCAAATGCCTTTAGTAAAAGCATGTAATGGCCCTTATGCAAAATATCAAACGTACCGCCAGTAGCTACAATGTCAAACATCAACACTCAGTTTTCAAATTTGCTTTTGAATTGAATTACTGACCCTTTTGGAATATTTTTACGCACTGCGGAGGACATACATTTTCGCATGCCATACAGAAAATGCAATCTTTTTCTCTTATCATGAAAGGTTTTTTCTCTGATGCAGGATGTCCTGGGGTATCAAGCCACTCATAGACATTTACGGGACAGGCCTCAATACATGCACCATCAGCGACACAAATATCAAAATCCACTGTAACTTCGGTTCCCCAGATACCAAGCTGCCCTGGCGCATCAACCGGACCCCAAACCTTAATTCCTTGAAAAGATCCTGTCACCTGGCGCTTTGATTTGAATTCAGGATCTATTGGACCTTCAATTTTGGAATAGCTTGTTCCATTACCTGTTAGAGATATGGTAGTTTGTCCACCTGGAGATGATGCATCAGTGGTTGATTGTTGTGTTGATGGAGAATTAGTGGTTTGAGACGCAGATGAGGTATTTGAAAGAGAAGGTTGTGCATTTGGTATAGATTTTTGTGGCGCCTGGGGAATTGGCGTTGCTATGTTTTGCCTCTTAACGGAACAAAGCTGATCATGAACATTCTTCATACTATCCAGCGTTACCTGATTACTATGCATTAAAAGGGTACCACAAGATTCGCATATGTATTCCATATTAGCAGACAGTATTCGATAAATAGGAGTCCCTTATCAATTTTGTGAACCTCTTTAATAATGGCCATCTGCGATAAACCATAAAGGCAAAGGGTATCTATTAGATTGGACAATTTTATCCAAAATGAAAAAATACCCATTCATTTTTCAAACCTTTGTTAATTGTCTGGATTGGGTCTTAGCTATTGGAAAGAAGTCATAGTGGTATTAAGGAGCATAATTCCAGTTTATGATAAAGTTAACAAGAGTATTTCACTGGGTCAGGATGATAAATACCGCGAGTTGGGCATGACGGATGAAATTCATCCAGGCGACTTGATTCTAGATGCGGGTTCAGGATTTGGCAACATGTCATCAAAAGCTTTGGAGATTCTAAACGGAAACGCCAGGATAATTTTACATGATCCAATACGCGAAATGCTAAACCATGCTCAAGATGAAAAAAGTCAAAGGCTTAATCTCTCATGTGGAGTATTTGAGAATATGCCATTTAAGGAATCGTCTATAGATGCCGTCTTGTGTGGATATTCTCTGCGTGATTCTTTTTCGTTAGTGGAGGCTATCTCCGAAGTACATCGAGTTCTCAAAAATGAAGGCAGATTCATAATTGTGGACATTGGCAAGCCTGACAACATTCTGTTAAGATGCTTTGTAACATTTTATTTGAAATATATCCTGGGAATAATTGCGTATTCTGTTTCTGGTAAAAGTGGTTTGAGATTCAAAACACTGTATGGAACGTTCTTGCGATGGCCAAAGAATTCGGTCCTGAATGATCTATTACTCGATAAATTTTCCAAAGTCAAATTTACAAAGAAAATGTTTGGAGGGGCAATAATTGTTGTGGCGTACAAATAATTCACATTTGTAATAGATAATTCAAGGTTAGTTTCATTGAGAAAATGTAAATGTTAGCTATTCAAAAACCAGATAATTATCTACCTTTATATTTATAGAGAGATTTCATCTTGAATCCGTGTTGAACTATAGAAGCGCTACCGATATTATTGCAATGATATTGTTTACCGCAATTAACGGTGAACGGAAATCATCCATAATGTCCAAGGCACATCTGAATTATAGACAGATCAAAAAATATATAAAAATTTTAATGCTTAACGACCTGGTTGTGGAAAAGAATAATTTATCGGAAGGCTCTACGACTTACCACACTACAGAAAAGGGAAAAAATTATCTCGAGATGTACGAGGAATCAAAAGCATACAATTTGACATCACACACGTATGTATTTGGAAAACTAACAAATGAGGACTTTTCCGCTCTTTAAAATGTGTTTCACTGAGTGAATTTGGATGACATATGTGTTGGTGTTTTCCAAAATGTAACATACAATATCGTTTTGGGTAACAGATTGAGCTACTGGTAATTAGAATAACGCGGACCCGCTCATTTGTTTCATTCATATTATAGAAAATATGTCAGTATTAATTGTCAATTTAACATCTACTTTTTTCTTATGATTATTCCAATGAAATTACTGGAAAATGTAAAAATCCATTTACTATAAGAGTTATTGGCGAGGTTTTTATTCCATATATTTTCTTATCTTCTGTGGAATCGTTCAGTAAGCAAGATGTAACAGTTATTATCCTAAAAACAGCATACAAAAAACGTGACTATGAGCAGATATATTCAAAATTACAAACACATCTTACTATGTCTCAGTTCATGAAATTCATTTTTGAGTTAATGAAATATGATCTTTTGAAATTGACGGGCAGTCAGGTTCACTATGTCATTACTCCAAAAGGAATGCAATATTTACAAATTTATGACGAATTGACTAGTCAGATGCGATCAGAATTTGCAAGGAATTCAATTATTTTTGAGCGCTGTAACCGGGTCTTCAAATTAGCAAGTTTTTTTAGGAAGAAAAATGAAATTTTGGAGAATATCTAGCATATCCCAGACCTAACTTAATGTCGGGCTTGAGTAAAGTTAATTAAAAACAAAGGCAACCTTTTTTCATTAATATGGTTGACAAACAAAAGATCCAGAGTATAGTAGAGTCTTCAAAAGGCAATCCCAAAGTCATAACAGAGGAATCCTCAAAGGAAATTCTTGGTGAATATGGAATCAAAGTACCAAAATATGCGCTTGTAACTAGCAGTGATGAAGCCATGCAGAAATCAAAAGAGATCGGGTTCCCGTTGGTTGCAAAAATAGTCTCTCCAGATATTTTGCACAAGACAGATGTTGACGGTGTTAAAGTAGGTCTAAGTTCTGAAGAGGAGGTTAAGAAAGCATTTGATGATATGTTTAATCGACTAAAGAAAAAATTCGATGTTAAGGGAGTATTATTGGAAAACATGGTTCCAAAAGGTGTTGAATTGATTGTTGGTCTCCAAAATGATTCTCAATTTGGCCCCTCGATAATGGTGGGCCTTGGTGGCATTTATACGGAATTATTCAAAGATGTCTCCTTCAGAGTGCTGCCAGTCACGAAAAATGAGGCAGTAAAGATGCTGGAATCACTAAGAGGAAAAGATATTCTGAAGGGATTCAGAGGTTCAAAGCCAATTGATATGAACATGTTAAGTGAGGCAATTGTAAATATTGGCAATCTTGGAGTGGATATGGCTGGAAAGTACGAAAGTATTGATTTTAATCCTGTTGTCGTATACCCGGATAGTTATTATGTGGTAGATGCAAAAATAATCCTTAAAGAAAAATCCTCAGATGATGCAATTTCAATGGCCAATCCTGATTCAAGTTACATGGATTTATTCTTTAACGCCAAATCTGTAGCGTTAATAGGTGCGTCGCCCGAAGAAGGCAAGATAGGAAATTCTGTCATGGAAAGTCTTGTAAAGCATGATTACAAGGGCAAAGTCTATCCAGTAAACGCTAAAGGATATCCCGAAATAATGGGAGTCAAAGCATACAAAAATCTTATGGAAATCGAAGAGCCTGTGGACGTCGTTATTGTAACTGTCGATCTAAAGTTTGTACCAGATCTACTTGTCGAATGTGGAAAAAAGAATATCCATAATATGGTAGTAATTTCTGGTGGGGGTAAGGAACTTGGAGGAGAACGTGCTGCTATTGAGAAACGTGTCCAGGATCTTTCCCGCGAATTAAAAGTCAGAATAATTGGTCCAAACTGCATTGGCATATTTAACGGAGAAAATAGATTGGATTGTGCATTTCAAGGCCATCTAAGAATGCTCAGACCTAAGCAAGGAAATGTATCATTCTTGTCCCAAAGTGGTACTGTTGGAATTGCATTCATGGAGACTTCTGATGCATTTGGCTTGAGCAAGATGATTTCTTATGGTAACAGATCGGATGTTGATGAAGCTGACATGATACATTACTTAGCGCAGGATCCTAGCACTAATGTAATTGGTTTGTATGTAGAAGGACTAGGTGATGGTCGTAAGTTTATGAACTCGGCAAAAAATGTCATAAAACAATATCAAAAACCTATTGTGGTTTTCAAAAATGGCAGATCTACAAGAGGAGCAAAGCAGGCAGCATCTCATACAGGTTCTCTTGGAGGGTCATTTGCAGTAATAAGTGGCGCCTTTGAACAAACTGGAATAATTTCCGTCGATTCTTATGAGGAATTAACTTCGGCCCTTAAGGCCTTAACATGGCAACCAGTTCCAAAAGGAAATAAGATTGCGATGGTTACAAATGGAGCAGGACCAATCATTGCTGCAATCGATAATTTTGAAAGACTAAATCTGGAATTGGCTCAACTAAGTGATCAAACGGTAAAATCATTCAAAGAACATTATCCTGCAACTTATGTAATCGGCAATCCATGTGATGTTACTGGTTCTGCAAGTGCTGATGACTACCGATTTGCTATTCAAGCATTCCTAGATGATCCCAATGTTGATATCATTATGCCTTGGTTTGTGTTCCAAGATGATCCACTAGAAGAAAAAATAGTAGACATCCTAGCTGATTTTCAGAAACAAAAGAAGAAACCGATACTCGTAGGAGCTATGGGTGGTCCATTTACAGAAAAGATCTCTAAAAAAATTGAAGAGTTCAACATACCAGTCTATCAATCTGTAATTACTTGGATAACCGCCGCCGGAAGCTTGGCTAAGTGGAACAGGATCAAGGAAAGCTTGAAATAATTTTTATTTCGAAAATTCATTTTATTTCTGTTCGAATTTTTCATTTTTCAAAAGGTTATTATAGTTTATTTGAGCATGTACTAATAATGGAAAGTACACATCAAACACAACTAATTACGATCAGCCCAAAGGCCGCTGAGAAAGTAATGGAATTTATGAAACAAGAAAATAAGGATAGTTTGTACCTTAGAGTATATGTTTCCGGTGGTGGCTGTTCTGGTCTTTCATATGGTATGGGTTTTGAAGAAAAACCAGACGAGGATGATAATGTTATAGATCAAAATGGAATCAAAATGATTGTCGACAGCTATAGCCAAAAATATCTCAAGGGAACAAATATCGATTATATCGAAAGTCTCATGGGATCTGGTTTTAAGATTAACAATCCTAATGTAACCAAATCATGTTCATGTGGACATTCATTTTCAACTGAATAAAGCATTTTTTAGTTACTTTTTTTTAAAAGTCTAGTTGCCCCAGTGATACTTTTGATGTTAGGGCCACAATCCTCTTATCTTTATGGCATCTACAACTCTGTCTAGTGCAACTATCAGGCTTGCCTTTCTCATATCGGTATTGTGCTTCAAATGTGTATCATAAACGCCCAAAAATGCTTTTGTGATGTTAGTATCCAACCTATTATTGACTTCCGCTTCTGTCCAATATTCCCTACGCAAATTTTGTAACCACTCAAAATACGAGACCGTGACTCCTCCACCGTTGGCCAAAATATCGGGAATCAACATGATCTTATTATCATATAATATCTTGTCAGCATCTGGAGTGGTCGGTCCATTGGCAGCTTCTGCGACTATTTTTGTCTTTATATTTGCAGCATTATCTTTTGTTATTTGATTTTCCAAAGCAGCAGGAATTAATATAGTACATTCCGTTTCCAGTAGCTCCTTGTCGGATATAGATTGACTACCTTGGAAATTCGAAACAGAACCAGTTTTTTCTTTATGTTTTCTGAGTGAAGCAGTATCGATTCCGTTTTTATTTATTATGCATCCTTTTGAATCACTTACGGCAATAACTTTTGCACCTTGTTCCTCAACCAGCTGAGCTGCAAATTGTCCAGCGTTTCCGAAACCCTGCACGACAATGGTTGCACTTTTCATGTCAATGTTCAGTTTTTTTGCCGCCTCTCTTACAGTAATTGCCAGACCTCTGCCCGTAGCTTCAGTGCGACCAAGGGAACCTCCAATTTGTATTGGTTTTCCTGTTATGACCTCAGGTTGAACGTAATTTCCTTTGATAACCGAATAAGTATCCATAATCCAGGCCATCTCTTTTCCTCCAGTATATACATCAGGAGCAGGAATATCCTTGTATGGCCCAATGATATCTGAAATTCCATATGCATATCTCCTGGTCATTCTTTCTAATTCGCCTTCTGACATGCTTTTTGGATCACATATTATGCCACCCTTCCCACCACCAAATGGGATATTTGCAATGGCACATTTCCATGTCATCCACATGGAGAGTGCTTTGACTTCATCAATTGTTACCTGAGGATGATAGCGTATTCCACCCTTAAACGGACCCAAGGCGTCATTATGTTGAGATCGAAAACCAGTGAAAACCCTGATAGTGCCATCATCCATCTTGACAGGAATAGATATTATCAATACTCTTTTTGGTTGAGCCAAAAACTGATGGAGACCTTTGTCAAGATCTATCATTGATGAAACTTGATCAAGTTGATTGAGCGCTACTTCAAATGGATTGATTCCACTAATTGCAGGATTTGACATTACGTGAGTTGAAAAAATCAGATATTTAAATTTTGAAAGAATATGCCTAAAAACTATGCTAGAGAAATGTCAAGTCACCTGTTGATTTTATCCAAAATAAGGAGACGTAATTCTTCGTCATTCTTATTGATATGATCTATCCCCAAAGATTCAGCTAGCATTTCTAGCTTATGACGTTCGTTATCAACAGCCTGAGCAATTCGAGGTCCCACATAATTGGATTTATCATCGATTGTTTGTTTAAGGGACATTGTGCGAACCTTTTCAAATTCCCCCATAGCTTTCCCTATAGTTCTGGAAAATTCAGGTAATTTCTTTGAACCAAACAAGAGAATAACCACTAGAAGCCCAATAATTATCCATTCTGAACCACCAATGCTCATTAGGTAATTTTCCAGCATTCTAATAATTTAGATTTAAACAAATGAAAAATAAGTCTTTGCCAAAAATCTAACTGCAATTACACTTTTGCTATGCCAGTAATATAGTCAACCAATTAGTAGGGAGTTTATTGAAATGGAGACAAGGTTCATTAACTTTGGATTGATATCTAATTCAATAGATGATGCAAGAAAGGGAAGAAATGGCCCTAAGAATTCGAGAGTTTATCGAATCACTAAATCATGAGTGCACAGCTGGTGCACTTGTCACGGTAGAAGGTAAGAAGGATGAATCTGCCTTGAGAGAGGCAGGATTCTGTGGGGAAATATTAGTATTTAATAATTTTAAGGGAATTACTAATTTTGTAGATCATGTGTCGAGGAGTGGCAGGAAAGTCATACTCTTGTTTGACAGGGACAAAATGGGAAAGACCTTAACCTCAAAAATCTTTAAGAAATTAGACATATTTGGATGTCATGATGGTTTGTATTATAAAAAGTGGTTTACAAGTATAACGCACGGCAAATTCATGTGTATCGAGAATCTTTCCAGCTATTGTATTCCATTTACAGAAAAATATTCCAATCTCCCTACCCGTAACATGCCATAATCTAGGTTTATATCTCTTGTTACTTAATTTAATAATTAATGCAAAGAAGCGTTGTAAATAGCTATGAACTGAGAAATGATTTTCCTATATTTAGGAAAAAAATTAATGGCAAGGAATTAGTTTATCTTGATAATGCTTCTACTACGCAAAAACCAAACTCTGTCATAGACTCTATTACTGATTTTTATACGAATTATAATTCCAATATCCACAGAGCAGTTTACCAATTAGCTGAGGAGGCAACTGAACTTTATGAGCATAGTCGAGAAAAAATTGCCAGTTTTATAAACGTGCGTCCTGAAGAAATAATCTTTACAAGGAACACGACTGAATCAATAAATCTTATAGCTCACTCTTGGGCCAGAACAAATCTGAAAAAAAATGATGGTATAGCCATAACTGAAATAGAACATCATAGTAACATAGTCCCCTGGCAGATACTATCTCAAGAAATTGGAACAAGATTAGAATATGTCGGGATTGACGATAATGGATTTTTAGATCTTGAATATTTGATTGATTTGATTTCTAAAAAAAAGGTAAAACTGGTTTCATTAAGCCACATGTCAAACGTACTAGGTACAATAGTACCTATTGAAAGGATTGTCAAGATTGCCCATGAAAATGACATCCCCGTGTTAGTCGATGGTGCACAATCAGTACCACATATGCCAGTTGACGTCAAAAAAATTGATTGTGACTTTCTGGTATTTTCTGCACACAAGATGTTAGGTCCGACTGGAGTGGGAGTTCTGTACGCCAAAAAGGAATTCCTTGAAAAAATGAGACCGTTTATGGTTGGAGGAGATATGATTAAGGAGGTTTTCAAATTCCATACTAATTATAACGAAGTCCCCTACAAATTTGAGGCAGGTACTCCGAATATTGCTGACGTAGTGGGATTTGGTGCAGCAATTGACTACTTGGAAAAAATTGGAATGGAAAACGTTAGGAAGCATGAAATTGATCTAACGGAATATGCATTAGAGTCAATTCTGTCAATGAAATATGTTACAGTATATGGACCAAGAGATCCTAATTACAGAGGAGGAGTTATTTCATTTAATATTGCAGATATTCATCCCCATGACCTCGCTACGATAATGAATGATCATGGAATAGCAATACGATCGGGTCATCATTGTGCTCAGGTTTTAATGCAAAGACTTGACGTTCCAGCTACTTATAGGGCAAGCTTTTACATTTATAATACTAAGGAAGAAATAGATAAGTTTGTTAATGCTATTAAAGAGGCAGGGAGAATCTTCAAAATATGAGCGATGATATATACAGAGAGATCATACTCGACCACTACAGGAATCCAAGAAACAAGGGTAAGTTGGAGAATGCTGATGTTACAGTTCATGATAGTAATCCTCTATGTGGCGATGAAATAGATATTCATTTGAAGCTAGATGGAGGGGTTATCAAGGACGTGAAATTTGAAGGTAAAGGATGCGCAATTAGTCAAGCTAGTGCTTCTATGTTGACAGAATTAGTCATGGGTAAGGATCTCAATGTAGTAAAGGATTTGAAAAAGGAAGACATTCTTGAAAATATTGGATTGACTAACCTTGGTCCTGCAAGAATCAAATGCGCACTTTTATCATTAAAGGTACTAAAAGTAGGAATGGTAAAGTATTATTCAGAAAATGATCCCAAATCAGCAGAACAAATTAAGAATGAATCCTCACTTTACTGACCAATCCAACAATTAGAGATATTGATGTTGTATCATATACCGTAACAAACATGTCCAATCTTGTGC
>Ga0233417_10000165_pt1 | contig 18314 bp, 18 predicted proteins | sample Sed_MG_FD_189023 | JGI IMG/M metagenome (GOLD analysis project Ga0233417, IMG submission 189023) | Sediment microbial communities from Lake Towuti, South Sulawesi, Indonesia - Sediment_Towuti_2014_0.5_MG | ecosystem: Environmental > Aquatic > Freshwater > Lake > Sediment | place: Indonesia... | reverse complement strand
GCTCGCCGTGCGCAGAGCGCAGCGCATCCCGGCGCTGGCGCTCGGGATCCTGCTCAACGCCCTCGCCGGTCGTCCTGCTCGCGCTCTCGCGGCCTCTGACGGCCGCTGATTCACATCGAGCCTCTAGTAGATGTGACGCGGGCGCCCGGGGAGCGCCCTCACTTCGTGCCGAGCGTCGTACCGCCTTATCGGCTGGCCGGAAATCTTCGCAGGTGCCCTCACCGACCCCCGGGAGAGGCAGGCTGAGACCCCGCCTCCCGAGCCGTCGATGTCGGAGACGGGCTCTCAGCCATGGAGGGGTGGTGCGTGCGCCGCGGACGCTAGGAGCGTCGCCAACGGCTCCGCATCCGGGAAACCACTGATTCGGTTCCCGCGACGCGATCTCCGGGTTCTTCCCGCAGCCTCGAGCCGGAGCTCACGGTCTCGTGCGACGGCCGCGTTGACCCCGGTACAAGGCTCCCGCTCCGAGCACCACCGTTACCCCGCTGATGAGGACGAACGCGCCCTTGTAGCCGGTCTCGCGAGCGTGCCAGCGGCTCTCGATCGAGGCTGCCTGCCTCGCTTCGTCGCAGCGCACGTGCTTGTGCTCGCAGTACCAGGCGGCATCGCTCCTCGGAAGAAGGGCCGCGTTCTTGTGGCGGTGGTCAAAGACGGCAGTGACCGCGATCGCGATCACCGCGATGACGCCAGCCACGACGAGGCGTGCGGGCCAGCCACGCCACAGCCCGGCAGGAACCGCCGCCCACCAAGCCACACGTGAAAGGTACTACGCACCGGAGGGGAGCGTCCGCCTTCGCCACGAGGTCGGGCGGACGCTTCGTGGAGATTCGCGCCCAAGGTTCGCTGCGCTCTCGCGAACTGCGGGAGCTTCGGCGAGCTCTCACGTGGCTTCTCCGTGGTCGTGCTGACCGGGTTGCAGGACGCCGCCGGCTTCGGCGAGGTTGGGCGACCTTCACAGCAAGCCTCCAACGCGTTGCCGCCGACGGACCGCGGACCTGAGTCAGGGTGCCCCAACGTTCCTGCGCGGGGAATCAGGTCTCGAGAGCGTCTTCCTTCTCTCCAGAGCCCGTCAGGGGAGGTCTGCGGCGACGCCGTCCGCGGCCGCTCTGCCGACGGAAGTCCGCGGGTTCGGTCTCCGTGCGCGGCGCCTCAGCCGACGCGGTAGGAGAAGGGCACCCTGACCGAAGAGCCGTCGGCGCGAACTGCCATGACGCCGGCGATGCGGCGGGCGCTCCTCGGAACCGAGAATGCGCACGTCGCCCTTCCCGAGGCGAGACGGCCCGATGCTCTCACCCGCTTCCCGTCGACTGTGACCCTGCAGATGACAGTCCCCGATCCGAGACGCCGGCCCGTGTCGGACCTGCGCACGCCGGCGCTGACGGCGAATGGTCTGCCGGCCCTGGGCGTCGGGGGGACGGCGGACGGCCGCGTCGCCGTGAGCACGAGGGCCGGCCTGTTGACGAGCTTGTACTTGTAGTACCTGCTCGAGTCGGGCGCGAGATCCACGGCCTTCACGAGATTCGCGTCCACGTCGACGTCGAGAGCGAGGACGGAGAATCCGAGGCGAGGCGTGTACCCGAGCTCGCTACCGTGGATCTCGAACGTGACGACGTTCCCGGAGTTCCGCACGCGAGCGCGCGTCGGCGGCTCGTCGTCCACCCACCTCTCGTTGCTCTGATCCCAGCGCCGGAGTACCGTCTCGCCGCCGACGGCGGCCAGCTGGACGTCGGTGCCCGCCTCGCCGGTGGCCAACCGGTTGTCGCGGTCGATGCTCAGTACGACGAGGGTGTCCGACGGAAGCCGTTCGTAGTTGGACGTCGTGACTGCGATGCTGATCCAGCCGCTCTTCGCATCGCTCGCCTGCACGGACGTGATGTCCGGGGCGCTGTCCTGGTCGTCGGCAGGGTCGGAGAACGCCAGCTCGGCTGGACCGACGTAGCTGGAGCGGCCACGGTCGGGAGCGGAGTCCGACGCGATGAACCTGATCTGCCCCACGAGCTGGCTCCGTGACCCGACCGCGAAGACGCCGAACGTCGTCGCTCCGTCGAGCGCTTCCGTCGGCGCCGTGATCGTGAGGACGCCGGATGCGAACGACGAGGTCATCCCCGTCGACGGCCGCACCGCGAGCGCGTCTCCGGTCCACTGGTAGAACGCGAGACCGCTGCTCGCCGAGTAGAGCAGGAGCGCCTCGTCGCCCTCGTACCCGGTTTCGGGGTTCGAGTCGAGGTCGAGCCAGACGTTGATCCAGCTCTCGGCCGGGAGGCGCTCGAAGTTACCTACGGAAACCGCGATCGAGATCCTCCCGGAGGGCGCTTCTGCAAGCGTCACCGACCGCAGGTCCGGCGCCTCGTTGTTGTCGCCGGTGGCGTCCGAGAAGGACGAGGCGGCCGCAGCGAGCCCGGCGAGACCGAGCGCGGCAGCCGCAAGCGCGAGCCCCAGGCACCACCTGGTCACGCGTCCCCCCGATGTACGCGGTCGCCGGCCGTACGCACACTCTGGAGAAGACCTCCCCACGTGTCAATCCGAGCGGGTCACGAGCGGCGATCGCGGGCGTGCCGGCCGCGAGGTGTGCTCCCCGGCGCGGGGCGGTCGCCCGGCGCGCTCGCCAGCCGCAGTGAACTCGCGCGAGAGGTGGCGCTCGGAGACGCCTCCTCGAACCGAGATGGTGCTCGAAGGGATCCGGGTCGCCACGGATGCGCACGGGCATCGAGGGGCGCACACTCCTCGCTGAGGAGCTGGAGCAGCATCGACGGTCGGCGTCGATGCGCTCGAACAGAGGAGGTGCGAGTCGATGAGAAAAGCACTGGTCGTCGCGGGAGTGGCTGTTGGCGTGTCGCTCCTCGGTCGGCGTCTCGCGGCGATGTGCAGCCGCTGCAACTTCGCGGAGATGGTCGAGCAGATGCCCGAGGACGCTCCTCCGAAGTGGATGTTCCGCACCATCACCGAGATCCGCGAGAACACGGAGCGAATCCTCGAGCTGCTCTCGGGCGACGAGGGGTCGGCTCGCGCCGCACCGGGGGGAACGGCGGGCTGAACTCCGGAACGCGTCGTCTTCGGAGGCGCTGGCACCGCCCCTTCCCTGAACGATCCGGTGCGGCCGTGCGCCAGCGGCCGCCCCGGAGGCGGCCCGGCTGGTGTTCCGGCCGACTCCCGGTCTCGGGTGCCCACGACGAGCACCGCGCGCTCGGCGTCCCGCAGGACGGCGAGGGGCGCATTCGCGCCCCTCGCACGTCCCGTCTCGGAGCCGGATCAGGTGGTGCGAGCGCCCGTGCGCGGTTCTCCTTGACGATCTCGAGCGTTTGCTGCCGGTCGAGGGTCGGGCTGAAGAAGACGATCTCCGCCCCTGCGTCGGCGGTCAGCGTGTGCCCCCGGGGACGTAGAGCGCCTCGCCCGCCCTGATGGGCTCCTCGCGTGCACCGATGTACGTGAGCCCTCCCTGGATGACGTACCCCCAGTGCGGGGTCTGACAGCGGTCGTCGGGCAACCCTGCGAGGAGCAGCGTCAGGTCCGCGTCCGCGGTAAAGGTCTCGAATCCGACCGTGTAGCCACCCGCGAGAGCCGCGTAGCGGGCTTCGAAGTCGGGCCCGACCGCGAGTCGGCCGCCGTCTCCCTCGATACCTTGGGCATTTCCGGACCTCCTTCCTCGCGTGCGGTCGGCTGTACATCTGTACTCACGACGACGATGAAGCTCGGCGCGCGGGCCGGCGTCGTGGAGTTCCCGCAGCGTGCTCCCTCGGAGAGCACTCGCGGCGCGCGGCAAGGCCCGGGAGCCTGACGGCGCCCACGCGAACTCCGAACCCAGAAAGAAGTTCACCGAGCCGGTGGCGCTTTCGTCCACTCAGCCCGCTGGCCGTCCGCTTCCGCGTAGAGCCCTCAGGCAGAGCTTCGACCTAGTCGCGCTCCGTGCTCGGTGCAAGGAGCACCGTACGCCAGAAGCAGGGGCGAAATCAAGGTCGGAAGCCAGGCGTTTTCCGCAAACTGCGGAAGATTCCTCGGCGAGCGCCGAGCCGCGGCCGTCGCTTTCCCGTTCTCGAGCTGCGAGTAGGCGTCGCGAGGAGTCGTCTCGCCGCCGTTCCGGGTTCCCGCGCTCGCCTCGGCTGGCCTTGCCGCTGCGAGCCGTCCTTCCCTCCGGCGCTCGACCGCGCCGCCTCGCATCGGTGGGCGTGCCGCTCGGGCCGCCCAGGAGCGCCGGCGACCCGGCAGACTCGTCCCGCCTCGAGGTCTACCGAGTGGACGTCGCCTCTCGCCGCGGGCCGCGGGGCTCGGGCCAACCGGCATCGTTTCGTGCGTGACCTGGTATCGCCCGTCCGGCGTCGCCTCGGTCGGCGCCCCACTCGGACTCGCCTGGGACTCGCTCGCCCGGCGCCGAGCAGCGCGCCCACCGGTGCCCCGCCGCGGAGCGGACGCCCGACCGGCGGCGGTCGATCCAGGTTGGCGAGTCGACGGCGCCACTGATGCGCGGCCGTCTCGGCGGCGCGAGAGTCGGCGGTTCGTCGGCGACGGCGTGACGACAGGTCGACCCGGCTCATGAGGGCGGCGGTGCTCGTGGTAGCCGGCCTGGCCGTCTTCTGGGGAGCGGTGCTCGCCGCCGCGGCAGTCAACCCCGCCTACTCGCATCGGCGGGACTACGTCAGCACCCTCGCCGCGCACGGAGCCGAGCACGCCTGGCTCGGAGTCGTGGCGATCGCGGCCGCCGCCGTGGCGATGCTCGCAGGTGCCACGCTCGTGCGGTCGCTCTCGCGTCCAGCGGCCCTCGTCATCGCACTCGCAGGCGTCGGCTTCCTGGTCGTCGCCTTCACCCGACTCGACTGCCCGAACGGCGCCGCAGGCTGCGGCCTGGGTGGGCGCTTCGCCGTCTCCGGCTCGACGGAGATCACCCACTGGACGGCGACGACCGTCTCCACGGTCCTGCTCGTCATCGGCATCGTGGCGACAGGCGTCGCGCTGCTGCGGCTCCGGCGCCTGCTGGCAGGACTCGTCACGCTCGCGGCGGCTGCCGCGACGACCGCGGCGTTCCTGGCCATGGGCGGCCGGTCGCCTGGGGGCATCCAGCGCGTCGGAGTTCTCGTTGCCACCGGCTGGCTCGCGGCCGTTGCGATCGCGACGCTGGCAGACTTCGTTCGCACGACCCGGCACCGCCCTGGCGGGCCCCCGCGCGGCGGCAGCGAAGGCGGATAGCGAAGTCGGTGGAAGACCCGCGGGCGGGGGGCTGTGGGCGCTCGCGGCCCCGCTACCCGACAGCCTTTCGTGGCGCCTCGAGAAGGCCTTCGCCAGGCTACGGGGTTGGCCGTGCGAACCAGGTCCCGGCCACACGTCGCACGAAGGGCTCGAGGTCAGCGGTCTCGACCGTGTTCTTGACGGTCTCCACCATGTCCGTGAGGGAGGTGCCGCGACCGCTCCGGGCGGTCACCGCGGTGAACCCTCTCAGCTCCTCGGTCAGCTCGTCCACCTTCCGCTCGAGGGCGGCCACGGCGTCTGCAAGCTCCCCGACCCGGCGGTTCGTATCGGCGGCGATCTGCTCCTGGGACAGCGTGCCGTCGTCAGGCATGGCTCTCCTCCCGTATCGGTTGAAGGCAGATTCTGGCTCACACGTATCCCCCCGGCCAAGCGGCCGCCTGGAGGGCCGCTCTCCGCGGTGCGCTGCCACCGGCCAGCCGCCTGACTCGTCGCCAGCGGGTCGGCGACCGAGCCGAGCGCCCGTCCGAGTCCAGCACGCGCCGACGCGAAGCGCAATACTTGTGATGCCGGGGCGGCTCCCCCGAGGATGGGAGACCGTACCAATCGGATCCCACCTTTCCCCACCCGCCCCGGTTGTGCGGGTGCCGTGTGAGCAACGAGAGAACCCCCTGCTCAGGGGGTTCTCTCATCTCGTCCGATCCTCCCCTTCACTTTCCCCACCGGACGGAAGCCTCGCTCGATTGTACTCCTCTCGGGCAGGACACGCCATTCGAACCGGAGCGACGCGCTGCGCCGGGAAGCGGGGCTCACGTGCCGGCGCCGCCACTGAGAGAATCGCCGCATGTCCGGCCTTCTGCAATCCGCTCTCCTCCAGCTCCGCGTCGCGAAGCGACTCGCCCCGCGGCGCGGCGCGTCCTTCGGCGAGCGGCTCGGCCCGCTCGACGACCGGTTCGTCTTCGTCGTCGGCTCACCCCGCTCGGGCACCACCTTCCTGGCCGGTGCGATCGGCTCGGTTCCGGGTTTCGTCGACCTCGGCGAGGTCGCCCCGGTGAAGGCCGCGATCCCCGAGCTCGCCTCCCTCGAGCCGGCGAAGGCGGCGCACCGCCTCCGGCGCACCCTCGTAATCGCGCGCCGCGTCGGCCTCGTCGGCAGCATCCGCCCCGTCGAGCAGACGCCGGAGGTCGCGCACGTCGTCGACCTCGTGCCGCTCGCCTTCCCGCAGGCGAAGGTCGTGCACATCGTCCGCGACGGACGAGACGTCTCGTGTTCCCTCCTCGAGAAGGCCTGGCTGCGTCCCGAGCAGAGCCGAGCCGACGACGCGGGCCTGGCCTACGGGTCCCACGCGCGCTTCTGGGTCGAGCCCGGCCGCCGCGCAGAGTTCGAGGCGGCGTCGGACGCACGCCGTGCGGCCTGGGTGTGGCGCCGGTACGTGTCGGCCGCGCACTCCGCGACGGCGCCGCTGCACGAGATCCGGTACGAGCGCCTCGCGACGAGCCCCGGTGCGGTCGCGGCCGAGCTCGCGACGTTCCTGGATGCGCCCGTCGAGCCGCTCGCCGCCGCACTCGCTCGCGTTCACGCCGAGTCGGTCGGGCGCTACCGCACGGACTTGAGCGAGGCGCAGCTCGCGGACGTGCTCGCCGAGGCCGGCGACCTCCTCCACGAGCTCGGCTACCTCACGTGAGCTCGGCGAGGGCCTGGCGCACCTTCGCGAGGTGCGCTTGGAGCTCGGTGGTGCGGGCGAGATCCGCGCCCGCAAGGTCCCGCTTGAGCGAGCGCTCGCGGAGCCGGAGGAGGAGCTCCCTGCCGGTTCGCTCGTCGATTGCCTCCTGTGCCGCGCGCGCGTCGAGCTCTGCCCGGAGTGCGGTCAGCTCGGGATCGTCTCGGCCTGCGACGAGCTCCGCGCGAAAACGCCGGTTCACCTCCGAGTCGAAGTGCTCGGGCGAGAGCTCCGCGAGCCCGCGCACGAGCGACGGGTGCGCCACACACGCTGCGAGAGCCTCTCGCTCGAGTCGATCGCCGGCGTCGAGGAGTCGTGGTGTCCCCCCAGTTCGCCGCCGCGCCGCGCCGCGGGCGGGCGCGAGCCCCGCGAGCGTCTCGCGCGGGAGATCGAGGCGGTCGGCGAGCAGCCGGAGCGCCTCCTGCCGCTCGGGCGAGTCCTCGGCCTTCGCGAGGACTTCTCGCGCACGGACGAAAGCCTCCTGCCGATCCGCCGAGCGCTCGATCTCGAGCCGCACGCGGTAGACGAGGTAGCTCTCGGCGCCGGCCAGACGCTCGGAGAACCCGCTCGGCGCGTCGGCCGGATCCTGTCCCGGCGGAAGGGTCACCACTCTGACGTCGAACCCCTGCCCGACCGCCAGCTCCATCCCGCGCAGCGTCGCCTCCTGACCCGCGGCGTCCGCATCGAAGCAGAGGAAGACCCTCTTCGTGAGCCGGCCGAGCTCGCGCAGCTGGCGATCCGTAAGCGCGGTCCCCATCGAGGCGACGACGGGCTCGAAGCCGACCTGGCGGAGCGCGATGACGTCGGTGTTGCCCTCGACGACCGCGGCCTGGTCGGCCTTCGAGATCGCGGTCTTCGCGAGGTGCAGCCCGTACAGGATCGATCCCTTGTGGAACAGGTCGCCCTCGGGCGAGTTGACGTACTTGCCCCGGAGGGGATCGTCCTCGCGCAGCTTCCGCGCCTGGAACCCGACGACGCGACCCCGCGCATCCGCAAGCGGGAACATGAGGCGCTGCGGGAAGTAGTCCGTCCCGCGCGTCGTCACGAGCCCGGCCGCGCGCAGCTCGTCCTGCGTGAACCCCCGCTCGCGCGCCTTCTCCGCGAGTCCGCGCCCCGGCGCGAGCCCGAGGCGGAACTCCCGCGCGACCTCCTCGCCGAGGTCACGGCCCAGGAGGTACTCACGGACGAAGGCCCCGCGATCCCCCTCCCACAGCAGCCGCTCGAAGTAGGCCGCCGTCTGCTCGAGCAGGGCATACAGGCGCTCCCGGCGGCGCCGCTCCGCCTCGACCCGTGGAGACGCCTCCTCGACCTCGATCGGCACCCGGAACCGTTCCGCCAGCCATTCGACGGCGCCGACGAAGTCGAGGTTCTCGGTCTCGCGGACGAACGAGATGACGTCGCCGCCCCTCCCGCAGCCGAAGCAGTAGTACAGCTTGTCCACGGGGTTGACCGAGAACGACGGCGTCTTCTCCTCGTGGAAGGGGCAGCGGCCCGTGTAGCGCGACCCGGACGCGCGCCGGAGCTGCGTCCGCCCCGAGACGACCTCGACCATGTCGGCAGCCGCCACGACGTCGCGCACCGAGGAGTCTCTGATCCTGGCCACGAGGTTGAGACTACTGGGCGTCCAGGCCGTACTCTCTCGCCACGGTCGAGGGCTCCGGCTCGCCCGGAGCGAGAGGTGGTCACCGTCGTGCTTGCGACCTCGCCGGCTTCACGAGCAGGGCAAAGTCGGTGGACTCCGGGGACGTCGAGACGCTCCCTCCTCCCTCCTCCGAGCCCTCGAGCAAGAGCTCGCCTTCCCGTGCGCGGTCGACGCGAGCCTCGTCGTCGACGCAGGCGGCGAAGTGCTTCCGGCCCTCGTCTCAGGCCGAGTCGACGTAGGCGAGCGCGAAGCGGTCGGTCATCCCCGCCACGTAGTCCACGATCTCGTCCACGTCGTCCTCGCGCGCGGCGAGGCGGTCGAAGATCCGGCGGACGACCTCGTGTGCCCGCTCGTGCTCGGGCGCGACCTGCGGCCCCAGGTACACCCGCTCGAACATGAACGCCCGGAGCGAGAGCATCGCCTCCCCCACCTCGGTCGACTGCCGGATGTCGTCGATCCCGTCCGATGTCTCGACGATGTCGTGCACGAGCCGGTCGATCCGTGCGGACCCCGTATCGCCCAGGATCGCGATCTCCTCCCGCGGCAGGTCGACCTCGCTCAGCAACCCGTAGCGCACGGCGTCGTCGATGTCGTGGTTGATGTAGGCGACCCGGTCGACGAGACGCACGATCTTCCCCTCCAGCGTCTCCGGCTCGCGCTCGCCCGTGTGCCTGAGGATCCCGTTGCAGACCTCGTGCGTGAGGTTGAGCGAGCGGGCGATGCGGAACGACTGCTCGTTGTGGCGGAAGCGCCGGCCGAACCGCTCCTGCAGGGCGGCGTCGAGCGCCTCCTCCCCCGAATGGCCGAAGGGCGTGTGCCCCAGGTCGTGCCCGAGGCCGATCGCCTCGACGAGATCCTCGTTCAGCCTGAGCGCGCGCGCGACGACGCGCGAGATCGCCGTGGTCTCGAGGGTGTGGGTCATCCGCGTGCGGTAGTGGTCGCCGTCCGGGTCGATGAAGACCTGGGTCTTCCCCTTGAGCCGGCGAAACGGCTTCGAGTGGACGATCCGGTCGCGGTCGCGCTGGAACGGCGTCCGGACGCCGCACTCCTCCTCCGGGAGCGCGCGCCCCCTCGTCGCGTACGAGCGCACCGCGAACGGCGACAGCGACTCCTCGAGAGCCCGGATCCGCTCCTCGAAGACCGCTCGCGCGGGGCCGGCGACTTCCATGGCCGTCAGGGTAGTGACGGCGACGGACTCTCCGGTCCGTGCGGCCAGAGGTGCGGGATCGCCGCTCCGGCGAAGAGCGCTGCGAACGCGAGGCCAAGGGCCTCGTAGCCCCCGGCGGAGAGCGCTACCCCGCCCACGGCCGCCCCCACGAAGTAGCCGGACTGGAGCGCCGCCGTGCGTACCCCCGTGACGCCCAGCCGCAGCTCCGGCGCGAGTCCGAGGCCGCGTGCGCTCCCCGCGAGCGTTCGGCCGCCGGCGATGAAGGAGAGCAACGAGAAGACGGCCACGCTGAACCACACCGACGGACGAACAGCTCCGAGCACGGCCACGGTGACCGCGGCGGCGAGCGCGAGCGCGACGAGCAGAAGGCGCCCGTGCGCGTCGACCCAGCGCCGGAAGAGGAGGTTCCCCGGGACGTAGACGAGCGCGCCGAATCCGAGCGCGAGCCCGGTTGCGGTGACCGAGAGATCGTAGGACTGGACGAGGAGCGCGCCGACGTAGACGAGCGCGCCGGCCCAGCCGGAGAAGGCGAGGAGCTCCCCTGTCGACCAGCGAGCGACACCGGGATGGGTGAGCACCGACCGGAGCCCCGCTCGTGCGGGCGCGGGGGGTGTCGCGGGACGGCGGAGCACGAGCGCACCGGCGACCGCGGCCATCGCGATGGGGACGATGAGCCAGGCGAGCCTCCAGCTTGCCTCGCCGACGAGGCCGACGAGCGGCATGCCCACGATCCACGCGAGCGGAGGGCCGAGAAGCGCCAGCGCGAGCACCCGCGACCGCTCTCCGGGAGTCGCCCACTCCGCCGTCGCCGCGACCGCCGCCGAGTACGAGACGCCGATCCCGACTCCGGCGAGCGCCTGGGCGAGGACGAGAACGGGAAACCCGGGAGCCAGCGCGCTGAGGAGCGACCCTCCCGCGAGCAGGGCGACGCCTCCCAGCAGGAGGCCGCGCAGCCCGATCCGCGCAGCGAGGAGGCCCGTCAGCAGCGCCGCGACTCCTGCCGCGAGACCGGACACCGTCCGCAGCTGCCCGGCAGTGGCGATCGACACGTCGAGGTCCCGGGCGACCTCGGGCAGCAGCGGATTGAGGACGACGAGTGCCGCCTGGGACGCGGCCAGGGCCGCCAGCAGCGTGATGCCGACCGCGCGCGGGCCGTCCGGCATCAGACGATGATCGGGACGGTGCCGCCGTCGGCGCTCCAGGCAGCGCCGGTGACGTAGGACGCGCGCTCCGAGCAGAGGAAGACGATCACCGAGGCGATCTCCTCGGGCCGTGCCAGCCGCCCGAGGGGGCGACCCGCTCCGACCTTCGCGAGTACCTCGTCCCGATCGCCCTGCTGATCCGCGAGCCCGCCCTCCCCGAGCCAGGCGTCGGTTGCGGTCGGGCCCGGGGTGACCGCGTTACAGCGGATCCCGTCCTTCGCGTACAGGTCGGCGACGAGCCGCGAGAGCGAGAGCACCGCCGCTTTCGTCACCGAGTAGTGCGGCATGCCGGTCGACGGCCGCTTCCCTGCGGTCGAGGAGACGTTGACGATCGCGCCCCCGTCGCGAAGATGGGAGAGCGCTGCCCGGGTCGTCCGCACGTAGCTCATGACGTTGAGCTGCCAGTAGGCGTCCCACTCCTCGTCCGGGACGTCCTCGAACCGCGCGGTCCGCGCGATCCCGACGTTGTTGACGAGGACATCGAGCCCTCCGAGCGCGGCCGCCGCCTCCGCGACCGCGCGCTCGGGCTCCCCGGGCTCCGCGAGATCGGCCTCGACGTGGACGACCTCGCCGGCCCCGGGCGGGCGGCGCCTGCCGCAGGAGACGACGCGAGCTTCTTCCGCGGCGAGCTGCCGCACGACCTCGAGGCCGATGCCACCAGTCGAGCCGGTGACGAGGCAGCGCTTGCCGGCGAGTCCGAGATCCACGGGAGGGCAGGTTAGCCCGCCCTCCCGTGATCGTCGTCGTTCCTAGGTCGGCTGGCCCGGCTGAACCGGCCCGACGCGGTACGGCCGCATCATCTCGTTGTCCTCGTGCTCGACGATGTGGCAGTGCCAGACGTACTGGCCGCCCAGGGCGTTGAACGTCGCCTTCACCCGGGTCACCTCGCCCGGGTAGGCGATGACCGTGTCTTTGTAGCCGGTCTCCCAGGGCTCCGGCGGCCGCGGCACAGAGCCGGGCACGACCTGAACCTCCTGCGTGGCCTCGTTCACGAAGATCGGCTGCCGGTTCACCACCTCGAAGGCGACCTCGTGGATGTGGATCGGATGGCCGTCGACGGTCGCGTTGTAGACCTCCCAGATCTCGGTCGCGCCGGCGGCCGGGTTCTCTGTGATGGAACCCATCCAGAGCCGCTTCGTCCAGACGCCCGGGGCAACGTTCGGATCGCCCGCGACCGTGCCCAGCAGCGTCTCAGCCGGTGCATCGGCGAAGAAGGCCGAGACCTCTTCGAGCAGGGCGACGGGACGGGTGACGGTGGCCGCCGGGAGGGGCGGGGCGGCCGGCAGTTGCAGGAACTGAGGCGGCGTCGTCGGGTCGGGCGCCACCGCCGGCATCACGCGGAATTGCATCACCTGTCCGGTGCTGGCCGGGTCGGCGACCGGGAAGTCCACGCCGGGGACGCCGCCGCCGAACGGCTCGTCCGGCCCGACATTGGCCAGAACGTAGGTACCGACCGGTACGTTGGTGAAGTCGACGATCACGTCGGCCCGCTCCGCCGGCGCCATGAGCAGCCGGTTGCCGTTGGTCGTCGTCAGGTTGAACGATGCATCGAGGAAGCCGCCCTCGTTGCCGATCTGCCAGACCTCGACCCCCGGGATGTTCGAGAAGTCGAGGATCAGGAACCGCGACTGGCAGCCGTTCAGCAGGCGGAAGCGGTATCGGCCCTGCTCCACGGTCTGGAACGGCCACGTGTTGCCGTTCACCATCATCATGTTGCCGAAGAACTCGGGGTTCCAGATCGGCGAGATGTCGGTGTCCGGGATGTAGGGCCCTTCGATGCCGTCGAAGAACGCCCGCGTGTCCGGATAGAAGAGCGACCCGTCCGCGTCGAAGGAGCGGTCCTGGATCGCGATCGGGATCTCGCGGTACGGCTTGTTGGGCGGGAACTTGTCGCCCTCTTTCGGCGCCGGGCCCGGCAGCACCGCCCGCGTTCCGAACCTGCCGTCGAGCACGAAGTCGTCGCCCTGCGGCCCGCCGCGGATGATGTAGAAGCCCGCGGGGCCCGCGTAGACGTTGAGCCGCGTCATGCCGAGCGTGTGGTCGTGGTACCACTCGGCCGTGGGGCGGCCGAGGTTCGGATACTGGAAGGTCGCGAAGCCGGGGCCCCAGGTGGCACCGAACTTCTGCAAGGCCTTGTTCTTGAAGAAGTCGTACCAGGTGCCGGTTGTGGCGTAGTCGGCCGGGATGTTGCCCGCCGCCGGCAGGAACCACGCCTCGGCGTAGCCGTCCGACTCGTCGCCCACCCCGACGGCGCCGTGCAGGTGTGTGACCGCGGGCACCGGGCCCGTGTACGGGCCGGGCGTCGAGGTGAACGTCGGGCGCGTGTCTCGGCCCGTCGTTCCGCCGGGCGGGTTCGCCCAGTGGAGGGTCTGGTCGACCGGCAGCAGGTGCGGCAGGAAGTTGCCGCTGGCGTCCTTCAGGTCGTTGATCCACTTGACCCGGACCGGCCGGTCGTACTGGGCCTCGATCGTCAGCGAGGGCGCGTTGTGAACCAGCAGACCCTTGTTGCTCTGGGCCGCGATCCCGCCGTAGCCCCAGACGGTCGTCGCAGCAAGTCCCGCCGGGAGGATCTGCTGCGCGAACTGCTTCATCGAGATCTCGTAGTAGTCGGCGTTCTTGCCGCCTTTCTGCTTGATCGTCCCGGCCCGCGGCATTACGGGCGGGACGAGCATCGGCGTGACGTACTTCGGCACGCTCTCAGGATCCAGCGTCCCGCCCGGGATCTGCGCGAGCGCGACCGGAGCCGCCATCCCCGGAACGCGTCCGAACAGGTAGAAGCCGGCGCTCGCCCCGCCTACCCAGGCGATGAACGTTCGCCGGGAGAACCGCCGCATGTCCTCCATCTCGTCCCCCTTCTCTCCGTCTCCAGACATCGAGTGCCTGCGACGGGCCGCGAACAGATTGTTAGGAAATCGGAACCTACGGCGAAACGGGGGACATCCGACAAACGCCGCATCGAGTTGCGGGTTTTCCACATCGTGCGAACCGCGCGCGCCGCCCTCTCGCCGTACGGATCAGTCACGAGCGCGCCGCCCGGGTGGACGCCGCGCAGCCGAGTGAGTTACCGTCGTAGGGCCGCTCGAAGCGGCGGTTGCATCCAGAGAAAGGGGAGAGAGATGAGGGCACTACGACTCGGGCTGCTGCTCGCGGCTGCGGCCGCGCTGTCGATCGCGCTCGCGAGCAGCGTCGGCGCACGGCCGTCGCTGCCCGAGGGAGGAATGGCAACGAAGAGGTCGGTGACGCCGGACGTCGCCGGCTACGCCAAGCAGCACGGCCCGCACTCGCAGCTCGAGTGCACCGTGAAGAGCGGGGGCGCGAACACGAACCTGGACTGCGACGACCCGTTCCCCAACAACGAGCCCGACATCGAGGTGAACCCGGTCGCCCCCGGCCACATGGTCGCGAGCTCGAACGACTACGGGACCTGCTGCGACCAGTTCTACACCACCCTCGACAAGGCGGCCACCTGGACGACCGGGAACATGTCGAAGAACAATCCGCAGCAGACCGGCAGCGACCCCGTCACCGTGTTCGACCGCAAGCACGGCACGATCATTCACTCGTCGCTGAACTACTCGTTCCAGCTGCCCACCGGCGAGGCCTGTCGCGGAGACGTGACCGTCTCCGTCTCGACCGACGGGGGCATCACGTGGAAGCCCGCCGAGGTCGTCGACTCGGGGTTCGGCTGCGATCTCTCGAACGCGCAGATCTTCAACGACAAGGAGTGGATCGTCACCGACAACAACCCGTCGTCGCCGTTCTACGGCCGCACGTACCTCACGTGGACGAAGTTCGTCTCGGCGAGCGGTGAGTACCAGTCGTCGGCGATCTTCGCGTCCTACTCCGACGACGGCGGCAAGCACTGGACGAAGGCGCAGGAGATCTCGGGCTGGAACGCGGGGCTGTGCACGTTCCAGGTCAGCGGCCCGGCCGGCCAGTGCGACGAGAACCAGTTCTCGGTACCCACTGTAGGGCCGGACGGCACCGTCTACGTCGCGTTCGAGAACGAGCAGAACGAGGCGCTCTGGGAGCCCGGCGACTTCTTCGAGGATCAGTACCTGCTCGTGACGTCGGGGGACGGCGGCGCGACGTGGTCGAGCCCGACGTTCGTCGTCGGTCTCGAGGACGGCACCGCGGACTATCCACTCAACGTCGTCGGCCGCCAGACGCTCACCGGCTACCAGGTGCGGGTCAACTCGGCCGGCAACATCGTCGCCAGCCCGACCGACGGGAAGCTCTACCTCGTCTTCAGCGACAACCGCAACGGCACGCGCGACTCCGCGACGCCGGTCACGAACACCGACGTGTTCCTGATGGTCTCGTCGAACGGCGGAGCGTCGTGGAGCGGCCCGCTGCAGGTCGACACGGGCGCGGGCGACCAGTGGTTCCCCTGGGCGGACGTGAACCCGACGAACGGCACGATCGGGATCGTCTACAACAACCGCGGCTCCTCCAACGGAGCGCTCTACAACGTGACCCTCGCCGCTGGGCCGCCCGCGTCGCTGGCGAAGACGACCGTCAGCACGGCTGCCTCGAACCCGACGCAGTCGCGCTTCTTCCGGGCAGGCGTGCCCGGTTGCGAGAACTGCGCGACCTTCCACGGCGACTACATCAACATCGCCTACGGCTCGGACGGCAAGGCGAACATGGTCTGGACGGACATGCGCGACCCGTCGGACGTGCCGGGTCTGTTCTCGCAGTTCATCTACTACGCGCAGAAGTAGGAGCAGCGCGCGATTCGGCCGGGGGCCGGCGCCCGCGCGCCGGGGCCCGGCCGGCCGTGTCGCTCGTGGTTCGGCCGTGTCGCTCGTGGTTCGGCCGTGTCGCTCGTGGTTCGGCCGCGGCCGAAGCCGGACGGCCTTGGTGGGCCGCAAGGGCGACCCGCGCCGTTGAGCGAAACCGTTACTGTGTCGGCTTGTGGAGGACTACACGAGCAAGTACAAGCTTCGTGTCTCCATGGGTTCTTGCGCCACGCTCTGAACGTCGAGGCATCACCCGTGCACCACCAGGGCGACAAAAGGGGCGCCTGTCGGCGCCCCTTTCTCGTCGTATGCGAGTTCGCCTACTTATCGCGGTTCGGGTTGCTCCCGCCCGCGCAGGTTCCGTGGCCAGGGGCCCCAGGAGGCCCCTGATTACCGGGAGTCTGCGTGATGTTGTCGAGCGGACCATTCTTCATGTCGTTCAATCCGCTGTAGGAGCAGATTGAGTTGGAGTTGGTAGGTGCCGCGGTGGGCTCCCCCGCGGAACCCGCCACACCCGGAGTGCCCGGAGGGCCCTTTACCTCACCCGCGAATGCGCCGCTCGCTCCTGCAGCCGCAAGCACTGCAACGGAAGCCGCAACTACGAATAGTCGCTTCATGCACTGACCCCCTCTCGGTGATCGACGCCTCCCCAGCGTCTTGGTCGAGCCAACATATATCTATTGGGGACGCGTCGTCAACCGTTCGTGGCTTATCTGGGGCGCGATAAGCGCCCGAACGCGCTCGAACGAGACCTCGTCGGCGGGCATGACGTGCGAGTAGACGTCGAGGCTCATCGACGGTCTCGCGTGTCCCGCCCGCTCCGCCAGCTCCCGCGCCGGGACGCCCGACTGGTGCCAGATGGTGATCCTGCGATGCCTCAAATCGTGCGGGTGGTAGTGCGGAACCTTCGCGTTCCGGCACGCTCGGGTCATCGCCTGGTACGCGCTCGCCTCGGTGATCCCCTGGAAAACGCGCCGATCGGGGACGCGATCCTCGAGCGGGCAGGTCTCCTCGATCGCCTGCATCAGCCACGCGGGGAGGTAGACCCACCGAGCCCGGTCGCGCTTGGGACGGGCTGTGAAGCAGGAGGCGACTTCGTGGGAGATGGCGGATGCGATCTGGGAGGACGTTCAACTTGAACTAGCGGATCAATCCGATAGTTCGCATCGTGATCTCGGCGAGGCATTGAATGGCGTAAGCGATGCGCTTCAGCGCGACGGTCACGACTTCACACGTAGCTATGTGACCGATCTCGTCGGCGTGCCGGCCCCCTCAAGCGGGGGGTCTAGAGCTTTGAAGCTCAGGATCGAGGAGCGGGAGCTCGAGGCGGGCGGGCTGAACTAATCGCCTTGAGCGACCCTTGAACGCGCCGTCTTAGCATCATCGGTGTGACGGTTGCGCTCTTGTGTCTGATTGGCGGCGGACTCGCCGTCTGGGCGCTGGTCTGGGGAGGGCCCATTGCCAGGGGAGTGGTCGGTCTCTGCCTCATCATCGCTGCCATTCTCTGGGTCCCCCTCTGGCTCTTCGCGGCGGGCTACGTCGGAGCTCCAGCGGATATCCGTCTCTGGGCGGTGTTCTGTGCCTTGCTGGCACCTGGGATCCTCGTGCTCCTGGTGGGCATCTTCCTCGTGCTCTACCGCCGTCCGCGAAGGTACGACTGGCTCGTCTGGAGTGCCGTCATCGTCGTTCCGCTCGTCCTCTTTCTCTTCGTCTTCCAGGACAACCGTGGGGCAGCGCGCATTAACTCGGCCGTATCTCGCGCATACGAGGACCTCCGTCAAGAGAACTTCATTGAGATCTACACGCTGTGCGAATTCACGTCCGAGAACTCCGGAGGATCGGAGACGTGGGTCTGTGAGGTCGAGCCCTATCACGAATACGTGAGGACGTGCCAGGTGGAGGTGCGGCGACGTTCGTTCTGGAGAATCTCGGTGCGACTCGAGCGCTGCTGACGCGGCGATGATCCCGAGGTGGCATCAAGGCTCTAGGTGACAGGGGGGAGAGCGCTCGTGGTCAGAGATTTATTCCTGGAGCCTGACGCGGCACTGTGAGCAGCCCCTAGGGACAATAGTCCCAAGGGTGGAGTCCGAGATATTGCGGGTGCGACCTTCGGTTTCACAGGGAGCGCCCGGGCCGCAGCCGGTCGCGGGCGCCCCCCGCCTTCGCGCCGTCCGGTGCACAGGGAGGGAACCCCGGAAGGCGCTTACCTGGGCTCACTACACCGTGAGCGCCAGGATCTTGTCGGCCGTCCGGGAGTCCAGCCGCCGCCCGGGCCTGCTCGCCTTCCACGCGGTCGTCGTGCTCACGCCCGCCCGACGGGCAAGCTCCCGCGCCGAGAGTCCGAGCTCGGCGATGTGCGCCGCCAGCTCGTCCGTTGAGACGAGCTGGAGAGGCGCGGGTGGGGACTCGAAGTAGAACCGCCGGCTGTCGCATTGCCAGCACGAGCAGTCCTCATCGTGGTCGACCGTCACGCAGCAGATGCAGAGACACCCCGGGTCGTGCAGGTCGCCCGTGTATGCCGGATTGCGGTGCACTTGGCTTCCGCGCGCCGGATCGCTCATCGGATCTCCCCGTTCGCGTTCACAGCGGAAGTGTTTCCCGGATTGCGAACGGCGCGGGTGAACGCGCCCTCGCCCTCTAAAAAAAGGCCCCGATCACGTAGGCG
>Ga0233417_10000163_pt1 | contig 18408 bp, 20 predicted proteins | sample Sed_MG_FD_189023 | JGI IMG/M metagenome (GOLD analysis project Ga0233417, IMG submission 189023) | Sediment microbial communities from Lake Towuti, South Sulawesi, Indonesia - Sediment_Towuti_2014_0.5_MG | ecosystem: Environmental > Aquatic > Freshwater > Lake > Sediment | place: Indonesia... | reverse complement strand
AATTGAAATTAGACAGAATTAATTTTTAGTAATGTTCTTATTGGAAGGATTAAAGTAACATTTCCCGCAAGGGATTATAAAAAAATGAGTGGAATGCATGAAAATGTATGTCTTTTATGGCTGAAATGGATTGCCACAGAAAATTATTAATATCTCAGTCCCCCGCAACCATGAATTCTTAGGATGCCAGCTGATCAAATCAACTCGAAAACAGGAAGAATACTTATTCCAGAATAAGGCACAAGACTGCGAATATGTCTTGCATATGCTATTAAAATATATTTAGAATAGTATCCCAATTTACAAAGTATGAAAAAATGGTCAGCCTATAAGATGTTGCTACTCAATAGTCGTTATAATCCTTTTAGATCACATACAAATGCCTGGAATACGAATTTTGCAATGATATCAACACGTGGTAACTTTGATCTTCAAACCGGAGAGCTAAATACTCCGCATAATACCGAAGATTACTCTTGTCTGAATGTTCCTGGATTTGGTGGCATTATTCGTCCTGACATTGATAATTACGAATTAATTCTATATATCCATGGAGCATGGTCCGGACCAATCTCAACCAGAGAACAGCTAGGTAGAATCAAATTGTCATTGAAATCAAATGGATACATTGATCCAGTAATAGCTTATAGCTGGGATTCTAATACTGTAATAAATCCCTCCGGTTGGGCTGTTGCTAAATCAATAGCAAATCAGAATGGACCAAAGCTGGCAAAATTCCTCACTGACTATAAAGTCAGTTATCCGAATGACAATATTAGAATAATTGCCCATTCCCTAGGAGCAGGAGTAGTTGAAAGTGCCTTGATAAGTTTAGATAACAATCAAACATGGAAGAATAATTCAGCATATAACATCACATCCATTCACCTCGTAGGAGCAGCCATTAGCAATACCGCAGCATCAAAAAATAAACCTTTTGGAATTGCTATTGATAATATAGTAAATAGCTTCTACAATCTATACAATTCTGAAGACAATGTACTTCAAACTTTATATGTAAATACAGAAAACGAAAACCCATTAGGTTTATACGGTATAAAGAATGGAGAACCAAGTCCTACACGGTATACTGAATATGATGTCAAGTCAGAAATTCCACCGCTTAAGAATGCAAATGGAATGTATCAACCCTTGTCTGACAAGTCTGTAACTGGTTGGGGAGATAACCATTCTGGATATATAGGATTCAGAAAACGTTATCCCTTAAATAAATCTCTAAAGGACGATGGTGCAGTTAACTTGATTGTACGCGATTGGAATGGAAATTCATAGCTCTCTATATATCACCGTAGACAGCAACCAACCCAAAAATAATAAATAAAATCTAATCCTGAGCTATTCTTTTATTTTTTGTTCGTACAAATTCTTTAAGCCAATCTTTGAGGATTCTTTTATTTTCTTCACCAGTAAAGTGATGGTTCCATACGAGACAACCAGAATATGTTGATACCAAAATCAGTAAACATATGCAAGATTTAAAATTTAATGATTTAAAAGTTGTAATAAAGTGTATTTTATCATCTATTATTTCTTCTTTCGAAATAGTCTGAAATATTTAATGATGTAGATAATTGCAAATGTTCCTCCAATGGATATAGAATATCAGAGATAAGCCATACTACGACACTCCCATCCATACTCATGCATTGTTATATCGTCAGGGAATTAAAAGTAACTTGTTTGTTAAATACTAGATCTCATCCGAACATGCTATTCAAATTGTATTTCTTATTTTCAGAATTTCAACTAACCATGGAAAGTTGAAAAAACTAATCAAGATCTACTAGTAAGATCATAAATTCTGTGTGATTGTTTTCTATATGAATAAAAATAATTGGTAATAGATTAGTTTAACTTAGAATTCGCTATTTGTATTAAATTAATGGAAATGCTAGAGAAAAAGATCTGCATATAAGAGGTATTGTTAGATAAATCCACATGCCAATGGAAGACAAATCTATAGTACTAAATAATAATATTAAAACGAGATACTTGGAATCAAAACAAGGAAGCCTTATTTCTGACAAACACATTTTGTTTATACATGGTCTTGGTTCATCGGCTGATAGGTGGTTAGATATTCCAGATGCATTATCAACATATTATCACACCATAGCTGTTGATTTAATAGGCTTTGGAGGAACTGACAAACCAACAGATGTTGATTATACTATTGAAAAATTCTCAGAATTCATCTTACAATTTATTGATAAAATTGGACTAAGTGGTAATGATAGAAAAATTACATTAGTAGGGCATTCGCTAGGTGGATATATAGCTGTTGAATTTGCTATAAAAAATATGGCACTAATAGAAAAGCTTGTGTTACTAGATTCTTCAGGCTTTCTGAAAGGACCAACTCCTCTGCTTGAGCAATATCTTAACGCTGCTAAATATCCTTCATATGACAACGTGAGAAGTGTATTTGAACAACTGGTGGCTCAGCCTTGGAGGGTTTTGCCTGCATTGATCAATACTTTTATAGCAAGGATAAACTCACCCGGTGCAAAACATTCTTTCCAGTCAGCTTACCAAAATAGTACTACTACGCAGATTGACTTATCAAGACTAAAATCCATCGAAGATGTTCCTACATTGATGATATGGGGTGACAAGGATAACTTGATACCAATAGAACATAGCGAACCGTTCAAACAGGTTTTCAAGAATTCCAGAGTTGAGATGATAGAAGATGCTGGGCATGCGCCGTTTACTGAGAAACCCGCTGTAATATGCGAACTATTACATTCTTTTTTATCACAAAATGATTGATAGGAAGGATTACAAACACTAATGCTGCTAGAACCACCAAACCAGAATAAAATTTACATCTTTTCAATTTGTAACTTGTAAATATTATAATGTGGTTTTGAGCATCGTTTGTTACTAATTAAATGAATCAATGAATCACTTTTAAACAATCTAATATTCCTCAGCTCTTCTTATTACTTCTCAGCAACCTCTATTACAAGAATTTAATTATTAATTTAGAACATATAAGTACATGAGTGTACTGATTCGAAAATTGATAACACCTGCAATATTGATGACGATACTATTGATTCTTCCTATGACACAAATTTATGCTGGCGAACAGGTTAAGTGGAAGACATTCAAAGAAAAGAATGATCTTTATACCATTAAATATCCTTCAAATTGGGTTCCGACTAAGGTTGAGGAGTATGAAGGTACTGAACTTACTTCACCTATAAATATGAATTTTATTTATTCGGGTGGAGGATCAAAATTTGCGTCGATAGGCATATCAGGTGATGAATCTATCTTTACTAATGCAACAGATATAGTCGATTCAGTTTATGCAGTTGCCCAAAGTTTTCCTGGTTACAAACTAGTTCAACCAATGGAGTGTGGGACGTATACGATAAACAAAGTAAATGCCTGTAGCACTATTATCTCATACAAGAATACAGACTTACCTGGCAAACCTATGGTGAATGAATTAGATATTGTTGCCATAGATGAAAATGGAATACAGTACGTTATATATTATGGAGCAACAAAAAAAATATTTGATGAATTTCTACCAGTGGTAGGTGAAATGGTAACATCATTTAGTGTTACCGGAGACATTCTGTCGAATGGGGAAGAATCAGCGGAAGGTGCAAATGATTCTCCCGATTTACCTCCCTTAACAGAATCTTCAACATTTCAAAAACTGTAATATAAAATTTTAACGGGTTCAAAATATATGACGCTACCACTATCAGTTCCGCCGAATCCGAACCTCTAGTAGTCCTCTAAATGGACTAGTGTGAAATTCCACATGGTTCTCAACGAATCCGATTTAAACTTTACCATAGTTAGTAAGGATATAGAAGGTTTAAAATTTAATCCAAATATTAATTACAAATATTCCCATTTCAGGGCTAAAATACAGAGCTTGGATATTTCAATCTTAAGCCAGTGATTGGTTTGGCACAGTAATGCAGTGCAATAATAATATTTTTATGTTTGAAATTAATGACTCAAATTGATGAAACAACACGTTGAACATATTATTGCAAGCTTAACTTTAGTCGGACTAACTTTAAGTCTGGCTGCAATTCCATCTTTTAGTCCAAACAATTTAGCGTATGCCCAGGCTGCTGACAAGCGACCAAACATTTTGCTTATTATGGGTGACGATTTTGGTTTTTCAGACATTGGTTCATTTGGCAGTGAAATCGCGACTCCAAACCTAGACTCCTTGGCTAAAGAGGGCATGATTTTGACAAACTATCATACCAACCCTACTTGTTCTCCTGCCAGGGTAGCAGCTCTTACTGGTGTTGACCATCATATAGGTGGGCTAGCCACCATGGCTGAGGTTATGGCAGAAAATCAAGTCGGTAAAGCCGGCTATGAGGGCTATATAAACGAAAGAGTAGTAACCGTTGCAGAATTATTGAGGGATGCAGGTTATCAGACATACCAATCAGGCAAGTGGCATCTCTCAGCTGATGAAAATGTGAAAGGAACATTTCCACATGATAGGGGATTTGAACATGCCCTGACATTACTTGCAGGTGCCGCCAACCATTACAACGGTTTTCCGGAACCACCACTAGCCAACATACAGTTTGCAGAGAATAGTACGATTATTTCTAGACCTGGCAATAATACTGTTTATTCAAATGATCTTTACACAAACAAGATGATCGAATTTATTGAGAGCAAAACAGGTGGAAACCCGTTCTTTGGCTACCTGGCATTCCAGGTTGCTCACTCGCCTTTCCAAGCTCCGCAGGAAACAGTAAGCAAGTATGACAACTTGTATAAAGTAGGGTGGGACGAGCTCAGAAGTCAGATCTTTGAGAAGCAAAAACAACTCGGGTTCTGGGATGCGGATATGAAACTACCTGATAGAGTTCCACCCAGCATGCCATGGGATTCTTTAACTTCGGAGCAGAAAGATTATGCATCTAGAATACTGGCAGTACGTGCAGCTATGATTGAAAATATGGATCAAAATATAGGAAAATTAATCCAAGTTCTTAAGAAAAATGGGCAGTATGATAACACACTAATTATTTTCACATCAGATAACGGATCAAGTGAACCAAAGCCGTTACTTGGTATTAAATTCGGTACAGCGAATGAAGCAGCTATGGGTAATTACACTAAACAAGTGAATAACACACTATCAAATATTGGTAACGTAAGCTCCATTATCAACTACGCTGGTTGGGGACCATATTCCAGTGTGACTCCTTTTTCAGGATATAAGATAACTGAATTTGAAGGGGGCGTTAGACCTCCTTTTGTGGTGAAAGTACCTGATTCAATATCACAAACGGATGCAAATTCGAACGTGACATCAAATCCCAAAGTTGTCAAAGCATTCACTTATGTGACTGACCTCACGCCTACGATACTAGAATATGCTGGCATTCAGCACCCTGGTTCTTCCTATGATGGACGCGAAGTGCATCCTATGATGGGCAAATCACTGAAACCTCTTTTGAATGGAACCAGTGATAGGGTTTATTCAGAAACTGATATTGTTGTAGATGAGTTGTTTAACAACTCTGCTGTTTGGTCTGGTGACTGGAAGGCAATAAAACATCAACCGCCCATCGGCAATGGACAGTGGCAATTATACAACCTCGCAGATGATCCCTCAGAAGTAGTCAACTTGGCTGACAAACATCCCGATGTATTGCAAAGACTGACCTCAGCTTATGACAAATACGCAACAGATGTCGGAGTAGTAATTCCTCGTGGAGAAAAATTTATTAACGCAATAGCAAGCGCTGCTCCTCCCGTGAACAAAACACAAACAATTCATTCAGCGGACATAGCACCAGGGCAATTTAGTAATGTAATCGATTGAGTGATACCCAATTCAAATAAGATTGATTACGAATCTAAGTATCGTCATATTAATTCAACAGCGCTAGTAACTCGGCTGAATACCAAAGCAGCGAGTTTAAATCATACTTGTTTGCTTGCTAACAAAGCAAGAGATAGACAGAATTTTTCAATTTTTTGTTGCGTGAAAGCAGGTTCCCAAATTAAGATTTTAGCGTTATCAGTTCCGCCGAACTCGAACTATTGTTACCAGAGCCAGTAAACATACTCAAAGCTTGGATTAATGATTCAATATGAGTGCAATATAGCCTAGTCTTAGGAGAATGAAAACCAAGAAGGATAAAACGTGGGGCAACACTTTTACCAATTCGATTCTACCAATGGCACTAGAATGAGATTCTGATAATATTGTGAACTACAAAGTTTTAGGTATTAGGATGATTACAAAGATACATGGGATTGAACACAGTTTTTAGACTCGTTTTATCCAAAATAATTAGTAGAGGATCTGATGAAGAAAATGATGAAAAAAATAATGTAACAACGTAATTCAAGTTCGCCTCCCACAAATATGGAGAGCAAGTCGTGCCTACGATACTATTGTCATATTTTGAATTTTGTTGAAATGGAATCAGTCATTGTCCCTATAGGTTTCCAAGTCTGCGACTGACAGCTTCGATACTGCTTTGTAAAAGTGTCTTATATCCAAGTAGTAAGTCTTTTTGATGTTTTTTAGGTAAGTCGTTTATGATATCCAACATAGTGTCTGCTTCTTTAGAGAGTTGGTTTATCATATCCTCCAATACTACTTTATCTTCCACGCTCATTGCAATAGAATAAACCAAAGTTCTAAGGGAATTTGCGGCAACTTTCTCTTCTCCCTTAATTTTTTTGCGAGTTGAATTATACTCTGACAATTTAGTTCATATAATTTTCAGGAGCTTATATTAATTTTCTTAGCTTGAAAAAATTCTATTTTAAATCCCATGTTAAGATAGGATACTATATGACAGAAAGGGTGATGGCATTACCTCCATCCTGGAACAGATGGCTGCATTTTCAATGAAATACCGTGTAAAGACATCTTTAAAGATAAGAAACCTAGGACACTCAAGGAAGTTTTGGGATATAAACCTAGACAAAATAACTAATTCGAAATGACGCATTTTTCAGTCCATAGGTCACTTATGGATAAAAAGACTAAATACGAGTCAACAGGACCCGAATAAATGAAACGTCCGAATCCCGCCGAACCCGAATACTTTGATACTATAATAGATAACAATAAAATTGAATTTTAGTCTCGATTCTAGAAACCTATTTCATTTCGGCATCTTCAGAGAGCGGGAAAAATTCACACATTAGCAGTTGAGTATGGTACTAGCTAAAATGAATACAGAAAAATATTGACAATTATATACTCTATCTCCAGATTTCATCTGAATTTTGAAGAGGATAAATATGATAGATAACGATTACTCTCAGAAAAACGATATAAAATTGTGGTTATACCTACAAAATAGTTACGTAATTACTCAGTTGAGTGAGACAAAGCAGTGATTGAAAGCTACGAATTAGTAGGTATTAGATTCGCTCTATGCTTACGCATAATTTCCACAACTTCATCATCGGTAACCTGAGAAAAGTCCTGATAGAATGCGCCGACAGCTCCAAAGATCGATGGCGAGTGTAAAACGATCAACTCGTCCACAATTTCTCTGAGCTTCCCAATTGTATCTCGTGGTCCTACAGGGATTGCTACTATCAATTTTTTTAGTCTTTGGGTTTTCAGCCATTTGATCGCTGCAAACATTGTTGTGCCTGTTGCTACACCATCATCAACTAATAGTACAACCTTATCTAAAAGATTGTACGTCTTATTTCCCCTAAATTTTATCAGGCGCCTATCTATCTCTTTCTTTAGCGAAGTAACACTTTCTTCAATATATCGCTTTGACACATCTAAGGAACCTATAACATCTTCATTTGGAACAAAACTTCCATCATGGATAACTGCACCTATGGCAAATTCTGGATTTAATGGATCTCCTACTTTCTTTGCGACAACTACGTCTAGGTTAACCCCAAGTGAATTAGCTATGACTTCGCCTGTCACTACACCACCTCTTGGTATCGCTAATACAATCAGCGAGTTAGCCCATCTTTCTTTTAATCCATGCAGTTTTTGAGCGAGCATTGCTGCTGCCTGCCTTCTATCTTCGAAAAGCAATTGATTTATCAATCAAAAAGGTAACTTAAGAAAGATGCGTATACGGTGCAATGCAGTATATTTCAGACAATACTAAGACGGTTTACATGCATTAAATGTGACCTATCAAAAGACACAGCACGACGCAAAAGAGACATAGATGTATCAACCAAACAGTGGACAGAAATTAAACTCATGCCAAAGTCCGTTAACTTATCCGCATACGGATTGTTGATAATTTCTATTTCTTATAAGGCACAACTAAGATAAAATGGTGGATTACCGTTCTGCGATTTTTCCTGTTCAGTATCTAATAATCTCACAGCAATAAGCAACAACAGAACTGCAGAGCATTGTTTATAATCCAGATAAATGAGAGATGTCTAATGGATATGTTGATCTCAGGAGCATAGGATCAGTGAAAAGGAAATACTTCTCTCAGTTGATTGTCAATTTACCTAGATTGACGTAACTGGCATTTTCTTGTCCAGGTAAATCAAAAACCAATCTGTTGCGATTCTCGAGACTTTTTCAAGTGCTCCAGGTTCTTCGAAAAGATGCGAAGCTCCAGGAATAATTATGATTTTCTTTTTGTTGACGTTTTGAAGGCTCTTTAAGGCTTTTCTATTCAAATCTATCACCGTTTTATCATTTTCTCCCACAATTAACAGGGTTGGAGCTTTCACTTGCTCCAGTTCTTTTCCGGCAAGATCTGGGCGACCTCCCCTTGATACAACCACGTCAATAAGATTGGGCAGTTTTGCTGCGGCAACTAATGCCGCTGCAGCACCAGTACTTGCGCCGAAGTATCCAATTCTTAACCTGCCAGTTTGTCTACTATTCTTTATCCAGTAGGTTGTGTTGACTAATCTATCAGCCAAGAGTGGAATATTGAATCGTATGTGAGCTGTCCATCTCTCTTTTTCTTCCTCCTCTGTTGTAAGCAGGTCAAAAAGAAGTGTTGCTAGACCTTTATCATGCAGTGTTTGTGCTACGTAGTTATTTCTGGGACTATGTCTGCTGCTTCCACTGCCGTGCGCGAAAATAACAATACCATTGGCATCTGGTGGGATAAACAAATTTCCTCGTAGCGTTGCCGAATCACAACTAATTGAAACCTCATTCAATGAAGATGACATTTGAATCTACAATTCGTGTAGATTTGAAGATAAGAACGCGAAATTGAACGTTCGAATTTCGTATATTAAACCTAGGTTTTCCACTGTGCAGTCAGCTCCTAAATTATCACATTCGAGCATCGACAACTTTTCTGTGGAAAGCAGCGAGTTTATAATTCATTTACTTTACTTCAACCTTGGCATCTTCAAATTTTGTTGGTGTTTTCTTTATAAGATCTATCATAAGAATACCGTTTTCCATTCTTGCATCTATTTTGGACGGAATAATTTCTTCTGGAAGTGATATACGTCTGCCGAATGAGTGGTATAATCTTTCATTATATACATAATTTTTTTCTTTATCTCTCACCTTACTTTCCTGCTGCCCGGAGACTTCAATGTGGTTTCTGGTAGCCTTTATGTCAACCTTCTCCCTTGCGATACCTGGAACTTCCATTAAAATCTCGTATTTATCCCCTTTGTCGACCAGATCACACAATGGCATTCTAATACCGTGTTCCGTAGCTAGGGATGATAATCTCAATTCAGAAGTATGCGGCCACCATGATCCTTCGACTAAATTTTTTATGTCTCTCCTAAAAGTATCAAATATGTCATCAACAGATCGTCTTATCATTCGTCTTGTTTCTGCACTTTCAGTTTTAGTTATTTCCGATTTTGCAGACATGATACTTGTAATAAATGATATATTGTATTTTAGCACGAAGTCTGCAGTGCAGTGCAAAGCATAGATATTTACTGTGCTAGGGGTAAAGCGAATTGAATGTCGTGTTTCCTTTTAAGTGAACATCATTATCATGACATACTATTATCTAAAGCAATATGGAGTTTGGGTGGCATTGTAAGTGGCAACATATAGCCAAATATATGTAAGGATAGGTAAGGAAAGAGGAAAATGGGAATGAGTCTGGAAACAAGGATTTCAAACATAACCAAGATGCCTACTCGCGATACTAGTTCAGGAATACGGTGGAAGTGCTACTGTCCCAAAGCAGGAAAAAAGCCCAAGTACTAAAAGAACAGGAAATTTTTAAACTTGATGACATCGTGTTATGCTCGCTCTATTGGGGGGTTTCATTCCACAAGCTGATCAAAACGAAGAAAACCACTAGGAAAATAAAGCTCATGGATAGAATTCGTCGACTAAATTGACTATATAAACAATGTATTCGAAATTAAGTGAACCAAAATAATTTAAGTCACTTATAAATAGCTATTTGGAATGGAGAGCCTATTTTCAAAGATACTTGTTCCAATGGATGGTTCTGATTATTCATTCAAAGCTGCAGAGCATGCGATTAATATTGCAAGAAGATACGAGTCTGAAATTACTTTGATATCAATAGTCGCATCAAAAGTAAGATATGGAGCTTCATCTGGCGTATTTGGCGCAATTCCACCAAGTTACCTTAACAAATATGAAAATGAGGCTAAGAAATGGTTTAATCGGGTCCTAATAATGGCAGAAAAAGATGGCTTAAAAATTAAAAAAATAAAAACTAATGTAATTACCACACCTCTGTCTATAGTTTCCACCATAATACGATATGCCCAAAAAGATGAGACGGATTTAATAGTCATCGGAACAAAAGGAATTACTGGATTTAAGAAAATGTTAGTTGGCAGTGTGGCGTCGGGGGTTGTTACCTATGCTCATTGTCCTGTACTGGTAATACGGTAATTCAATTGAATTACTATGCATGGCAATGAATTCGTTACCAATAAATATTCACTAGCAAAATCAGAAATGTATTCTGAACCTGGCAACTATACCAGTTTCCGACTTGATGAACCCCAAAGTTAAAACTGTAAACGAGGACAAAAATATTATGAGTGCATGTAAAGCGATGTAATATAACACAATATAAAACATCCTCATTTTTTTATAACGATATGGATCATTGATTGAGAACAGACATCAATAAGATGCTCGTATTTGGCAAGATGTTTGGATTGGACCAAGTCAAAATTATTTGTTATTCACGGATCTGTTTCTTTTTTACGGTATGTTTACATCCACCCATCTATTCCAATACAAGAGTCGTTTAATATGAATATTCAGGGTTAATATATGATAGTAACGACGTCATTTCAGATTGCAAAAGTAAAAGGTATACCAATTCGTTTGCACTTTACCCTTTTGGTTACTTTTGTTCTCATATCGTGGACTGTGGCAGTTAGGTTTACCCCGAATATCTACCCTGGTTTGTCATCAATAGAATATTGGACTGTTGGTATTTTGGGAGCTATTGTCTTGTTTTTGTCTGTAACTTTACATGAACTTTCACACTCGGTTATGGCAATGAGATACGGATTACATGTTCGTGAAATAATTCTTTTTATTTTTGGGGAGGCACCCAATATACCTTTCTGGAAGCTATACATAACAAATGCGCTCTTATTTTACACAGAAAGTGGCTTGAGAATAAGACATCAACCCATCTTACTGTGATTTCCGAGAAGGGTATAATTGTTTTGCAGTTGATAACGCGAAAGAACTAGCTGAATTAATCAGGGGCGATCAAGACACTACGAAGATTGTTGAAAATGCAAGCAAATTACTGTACAGGCATATAAATTCTCCATGGTTAAATCTGCTGCATGTATGACTGAACCAATAGTAGTTCTCCTTCACGCTAACATGACTTTTTACTATTAATACACAAGATTATTTCATAATATACTACGATTTTGCTTTCGTTAATACTTGTACGATTCCAAAATTATGAAGCTAGCGCTATCAGCTGCACCAAACCCGATATAAAATTTACATTTTTTATAGATAGTATAGTACTAGTGCATGAAATAATGTTACCAATTTAACAGATAGTTGGGTCACGCCGGATTCATGGGACACAAGGGTTTCCAAAGGAAGAGGATTCGTTAACTTCTATATTTCACGATTAATTATAGACTTAAATACTAATTTTGCAATTTGTATTTATGAGTCATGAAACTGAATTATCAAATACGATGTACGACATATTACATGCAATGGGAAAAGATGCAGGCTTTTTATACGATACCATAGACCAATATATCAAAGATGCACAGAACGCAAACAATTCCAGCTTGGTGGAGATCTGGCAAACCATTAAAAAGGACAGACTGAAACATCTACATTTGTTAAAAGAAGCCTTAGAGAAGGAAATACACGGATAAAACACATACCGCATAATATTTTTAACTATCGTTTAGAGAAAATATGGTTCAAATCACCAAATCATGCATAATACTTTTAAATTTTTGTAGCTTTAGTTATCATAAGAAATTATCGTGCGGAATCGCAAATGAAGTAAAATGATCAAAACTAAACGTATCTATGATCTCAAAGAGGATTCAGATGGCACTAGAATTTTAATTACGAGAAAATGGCCCAGGGGTCAAAAGAAAGACCGTTTCGATGAATGGATTAAGGATTTATCTCCAGAGGAGGACACACTCAATAAATGGGAGGATAGTAAAAGGACTGAGGAAGATTGGAAAAGATATAGTGTAAAATTCTATCCTCAGATGAAAGAAAGTAAGGCGGTTGATAAAATTGAAGAGCTGCGCCAACGTTCAAAGAAGGGAGAAATTATAACACTTCTATGCTATTGTGAGAAAGGTGAACACTGTCACAGGTATATTGTAAAATCCATGATTGAGGGCTCACCTACAGTCGTTGAAAGTGATTGAAAAGAATCCATCTTATCATTACGATAGTTTGGTGGGATTAGATTGTATTGAAGTCTTAAATTTAATAATCTAAGGACTAAGAATCAATCAACCATATGTCTATCCATGAGCATTTTCTGACAAGACTATACCATTTGTCAAACCGTGAATTAACACCTATTGATCGATATGAAGTTGCCAAAGAATTGAACTTACCAAAACAAGAAAAAGACGCCATAGTCGATGAATTGAGTGATAGGGTAAGGATAACGAAAATGGCAGGAATAGGATAATGTTAAGTCTTAATGAAAATTATTTCTTTACCACTTGCCATGTGGGATGTATTTCACGCCATCCCTTCGGCTCGTCTGTCACCCATGCGCCCCAGACGTGAACTTTGTCCCCCTCTTTTGGCAGATATATGTTTTGTATGTCTTGGTCCTTGGGAACGACTTCAACTACTAACAATCCATCAGTTTTCTCGTCATTAAGATCGTTTATCAGAAATTGATACTGATCGTCTAATTTCAATAGAAATTTGTAGTCTCCGTCATCCATTTTTTTAGTATGCATAACATCGCCAATGGCATCTTGGCATTCTGCTAAGACTTTAAGGTCTTTTGCATTTGAAGCACCGTCTAAAACGTCTCCGCCTCTGCAATCTTCACCTTCTTTTGTTTTGTGGTCCTCCATTGATTTAATGTCATCCGCATCAATCTTTTTCCGTACATCATCAGGTAATATTACACCCTCTTCCTCTTCTTCAGAAATTGCCTTTTCCATTCTCTCTCTTAGTTTTTCCAATTTGTCAGCAAGTACCTGTTTATCCTTGTCTATATTTTCGCTTAATCTACCTACAACATCGTCATCCAGTTTGGCTTTATCTTTACCTACAACATCGTCATCCAGTTTGGCTTTATCTTCCAAGTTTTCAAGACCAGGATTACAAATAATATCATCGCCTTGAAGTACACCAACTCCTAATCCCTTCTGACATTCAGAATTGGATCCTTTTTTCGCCACTTCTTTAATGTAAAGGAGATAATTATCTTTGACCTGATCATTGCTTATTTGAAGTGGGTCATTAACTTCAGCGAAAGTCTTTATTAATAATAAGTTACTTGAAGCGGAGTAAGAAATTACAAGTGACAACGAAAGGATCGAAATTAGGAAATATTTATTAAAATTACTGCATCGATTACAAAAATCCATAACACTGTTTAAAAATGTCACCTTAATAAATTCGTCTGTTTGGAATTCTAGAAAATTGCGTGTACATTGCAAGACAATCAGTTTATTGCGATATTTCTATACGACACTCTGACTGTTTGCGCGGCATTACAGAAATGCACTAATGAAAATACGAGTAATTTTGCAATTTCAGTGCTTATTATAGCAGGGACTTTCTGCTATCTCGTCGCTTTTTTATTCATGCCTGCAATTCTTTTTGGTATCAAAGCAGAAGTGGCCATCACCTACCTCGTCATAGTAGTAGTCTGTATCTCTATCTGAATCTGGCCAAGCAATGTTACCAAATATTAGAATAATACTAAATATAACAGAGAAATTACTATAACTGATACGTTAACTCTGTCACTCATGGTAAAGATGAACAACATGACTCAAGAATCTGCTGATATGGATATCTAAGTGTTGAATTTTTCTAAACCCGGTATCGATCTCTTTGCTATGTCGTCATAAATTGGAAAACCATTTTGAGTATAGAAGCATATCGTACCAAGCATATGGTGTGCTAAATCACCTACCGGTATGATTAGTGTAGAGCCTTTATGATTAGCTATCCACGTGATATGTCCTTCCAAATATGGTTCGGCTCGTGGAATATGCAATCGCATATCAGATAATTTTTTTCATTCTTTTTTGATGTACTGTCAGGAAATCTTGTAGATTGACTTTACCATCACGAATTTCTATTTGGGGATGAAAGTCACGTGTAGGGAAAAGAAAAATAAAAAAAGCTAATTTAATCGAGCTTATTAGCTCAAAAAAGCTTACCTCACTAAAAGCAAAATACAGCGTTCTGCAAATAGATTCTAATATTTTTACTATTATTTTGATTCTAAAGCAGGTGTGAAAAGCTAAATAATCAATTAACAGGACTCTACTAGGCGGAGTGTCCGAATCCCACCGAACAATGTATATTACCATATTTAGTAACATGATAATATCGCAATAAACTACTTAATCATTGGTTCGATATATCTAATCATTATAGTTGTTGTTATGAGAAATTTTAGTTTCCCATTTTATTGCATTGCAGTGAACTCCTAAGTCATAAATACAAGTTAAATATTATAAATTATAAATTGAAATCGTCTTTATCTGAAAAAAAACCCTACATGTTTTGTATGATGGCAGCATCTACATTAATGATTATGTTTCTGTCCGTTTCACTCAACCAACAGACACATTCTCAAACGATAAATCCCAACATGATGCCTAATGGAAGTTTTATGCATCCTAACCTGATGTTTAACGGAAGTGGGATTAATCCTATGATTATGCAGGGTCAGAATGTAACAGGCTCGATTGACTTAATGCAAACAATGTTCAATTCTATTATATCGCAGGTTAATGTAACTCTAAGTGATGCTGCTGTAACTGCACAAAAGCAGATAGGAAGTAACTCACACGTTGTATCCGCACATCTTGATGTTGTAAATGGTTACCTGACTTACACCGTATGTGTCATTGATCCTGACATGAATATACACAGGTTGATAATAGATGCAGGCAACGGAAAGGTTTTGTCTTCCTTAAAGTTGTCATTGCAGAATATGATGTCTGGCGGTATGATGAACCATGGCATGATGGGCGGTATGATGAACCATGGCATGATGGGCAGTACGGGATTGAGATAGTCCCAAATATACTTCAAGATACTATGCAATCATCAACCCCTTGTAACTAGGACGATTTTGAGTTAAACCAAAGAAAAATAATGAATGTTTAATACATAAAAAGCTAAATTGTAAGTAACAGGACCCGTATACATGTACTGTCCGAATCCCGCCGAACTCGATATTTGGATACTATAGATGGTAACTATATTATTGATTATGGTTTTTATTAATTCTTAATTCCAGTCTTCACTTATTTCTATTTCATTCTTATCATGATATGCATTGAAAATTCAACAGCTAATTGCGTGCAAAAGAGCGAGATAACCTGACCATGTTCAGTCCAAAAGTCTCAGATATTCATATTGATTTTAGATCCGAAATAGAAGGACTACCTTAAATAGATGATTTAATAATGCATTTTGTTGAATCGGGATTCTAAGATAGTCACTTTGATGATAGTTGCAATGGTCATGTCTTTGATATTTACTACTAATATACAAGTATCCAACAATATTCAGGCACAGACTCAAACTGATATACTCGATCCGCAGTCGGCAATAGAACAATTGAATGTAAAAATGGCTCAAATTTCATCCTCAAATAAACCAGAAGATATTGCAACACTTGCTTACATCTGGGGGTTTCCACTTGTGAGCATGGAAAGACAATTTAACTTTGTAACAAATCCCAATGTTCCACCAGGTGTTGGGCGCGGTCCTGCCAACACTTTAGCCTGTGCGACAGACCTAATAAATGCAACTTTTACTGATGTAGTCAGTCCAAATTCTGACACCTTGTATTGTCAAACACAGTTCGATCTCACAAAGGAACCAGTAGTTGTAGTAGTACCTCCCATAGCAGATCGATATTACACGTTTCAATTTTTGGATGCATACACCAATGATTTCGCATATATTGGGACCCGAGCAACAGGCGGGACAGGAGGAACCTATCTCCTTGCTGGTCCAGATTGGAACGGACAAGTCCCAGATGGGATGACTAAAATCTGGTCTCCGACAAACCTTGCCTGGTTTATCAATAGGATACTTGTAAAAGGACCGGCTGATTTACCTAATGTGCATTCATATCAAGATAAAATAATCGTAAACTCACTTTCAATATTTCAAACAAAAGGTCCGGCTGATTCCTCAGAATCCGTTAAGGTAGATGTCAACGCTTCAAAAGAAATTCCAATTGGACCCCAACCTGCATTGATCGCTCCGACAGGTATCAAAATATATGATGAAATAGGCGCAGCAATGACAGGTAATCCTCCGAATCCTCCTGACCCTCAATTGATTACGAAACTTGCACAGATAGGTATAGGACCTAATAAAGTTCCATCTCAAGAAGCAAATGATACCATAAAAGGTGCACTAGAAACAGGGATCATAGAAGGTCAAAAATTGATTGACGCGAGAGTTACAAATTCCGGGACAATGGTGAATGGCTGGCTTGTGAATGCACTCGCCGGTGCATATGGTGCGGACTATCTCTTCCGTGCTGCAATCACTCAACTAGGACTTGGTGCAAATATCGCGCAAGAAGCTCTCTATCCCGCAACATTTACAGATAATCAAGGAAAGCCATTGAATGGAAATAATAGTTATCTGATACATTTTGAACCGGGTCAAACTCCACCAGTTGATGCATTCTGGTCCATTACTATGTATAATGACAAGAGCCTTTTTGTAGAAAACCCAATTAATCGTTACTCGATAGGAAAATACACCGAGGGACTCAAGAACAATACCGACGGTTCGGTTGACATTTTCATTCAGCATAACAGTCCGGGAAATGATAAAGAATCAAATTGGTTGCCATCGCCTCAAGGATCATTCAATATGATTATGCGAACGTATTTGCCTCAGCCTGCCATACTCAATGGGACATGGCACCTGCCTAGTGTTCAGCACGTAGGCTAGCTCGATAAAAGAGGACTAAGACGGTATACTGTCGACCGTTTACGGTAGTGATTGTTTTAGACTAGTGTGAGATTCCGCATGGTTCCAACCGAACCCAACTATTTTGTTTTGAACATTAGTAAAGTTAGAGTCAAAACCTGGATGAAGACTAACGATATTTGAGGCTTTCAAGTAGCTTAAAATAAAGGCTCCACGACCATTGAATATCCTCTCTTTATGAGTCATTACATCATTGTTCGATTTCGTCTTGTTCTATAGTTTTGTGTCAACATGTTAATATAGTAAAATTATCAGTTTAATCATATGAAATACAGAAGTAGAACAGAAATAGTATCAATGATTCTCGAAGCAGCAAACGGTGGCGCAACTAAAACAAAAATCATGTACAAGGCCTTCCTTAGTTATGCTCAATTGAGGGAATATCTTTCTGTACTTATGGAGAATAATTTACTCGAATATTTAGAAGGTATGCAAACTTACAAAACTACTGAAAAAGGACTAAACCTATTAAAGATGCATAATGAGATTGGAGAGCTTTTACAACCCCCAATAAGAGAATCAAGAATACAATGAGACAAAAATGGGGTTCAACTTTTAGAGTACGGTTATCACTTCTGCCGAACTCGAACCTCAGGTAATTCTCTAAGTGGACCTGTTAGGTATGAATATAAGATTTATGCCGATTGGAAAGAACAACAAATGAGCGACGCCTACCAGAATTATTCCCAGAGAGTTGGAATTATGATTCTAGGAGGAGAACTATTTGCTTTTCAAGCAAAACA
>Ga0233417_10000162_pt1 | contig 18516 bp, 14 predicted proteins | sample Sed_MG_FD_189023 | JGI IMG/M metagenome (GOLD analysis project Ga0233417, IMG submission 189023) | Sediment microbial communities from Lake Towuti, South Sulawesi, Indonesia - Sediment_Towuti_2014_0.5_MG | ecosystem: Environmental > Aquatic > Freshwater > Lake > Sediment | place: Indonesia... | reverse complement strand
TCGAAAAGACCCGAAAACCCGAATACTGAGGGGACAAGGGGGCAGTTTGCGAGTAGAGTCTCGGCGGGCGTCGTGCCAGCCTTCTCGCAGCGCTTCCGGTCCCCTTCCCGCCAGACGAGGTAGAAGTGGTCACTTTCGGTCTGCGACCAGAGGTATGCCCCGTTGCCGTTCTTCGGGAGCGGCTTCCGGGTCCAGCCAGAGCCGGCCTTCACGTACTGGAGAATGTTGACACACGAGTGAGCCAAACTCTCTCCCCTCCCGTCTCGAGAGACTACGCCCCCTATCCACTTCTGACGAAAAGTGGATAGGAACCCATTCTATCTCATTGAAACGAAAGGACTGGCGGAGAGAGAGGGATTCGAACCCTCGATAGAGTTTCCCCTATACACGCTTTCCAAGCGTGCGCCTTCAACCACTCGGCCATCTCTCCGCAGCGGGCAGGGACAGAAAACAGTTCTGTCGCAAGTCTAGCACGCAGTCCGCTGGACCTGTTCTACGGTTCTTCGGCGTTGGGGTCCGCACCCGCGCGGTAGAGGCGGTCGCGCAAGTGGAGGTACCATTCGGCGCCCCATTTCCTGGGGTGGGCAGGCGACGCACACCAGGCATCGCGGCTGGGCGCGCCCGTGATTTCGAGGATCTGGGAGGACAGGAATCCCCGGCCTCGCTTAGCCTCGAGCTGCCTGGCCAGGGCCACGTCCTGCACGGCGTTCCGCCGGATGAGGCGAGGCACGGTCAAGCCATCGAGTTTGCCGGCGCCCTCGGGCTTACCGCAGACGTAGGCGAGCAGCGGGCCGAGGGCCGGCGCGTCGGCCGGGGCTTCGATGCCGGGCAGCGCGGCATCGGTTTCCTGGTGGTCGGGAACCGTCGTGGTCAGGATCCGGGGCTCCATCGGGTAGATGATCCAGCGAGAGCCGACGTTCAACTGCACCTCCAAGCGCATGCGCTGGCTGGTCTGGGTGGGAGGCACGCGCACATCCAGCCAAAATACCTCCGCGGTCCACTCCGGGCCGCCGGGCGGCGCCGTGGGGAACTTCCCGCTAGAGGGATTGCCGGCGGGCACCAGCCGGTAGGGTCTGGCGAGGCCGGCGCGGTTCTCGTGCAACTCCCGATACAACGCGGTTTCGACCGTATCGTCGGGATTCTGCACCACATACATGTAATAGACTTCACCGGGCGGGCCCGACACGACCACATGAAAGGAAGCGTAGCCGTTTCTGGCGAGGGCGGGAGAGAGGATTTCCCGGGGCGATTCCGAGCGGTCTGAGGGGAGCACAACACCCTGACGGTCCATGCGCTGAAACTCGGAACGGACCACGACCTCCTGGCCGAGGGCGCACGCGCTCAACAGAATCCCACCGGCCGCCACAAGATGCAGCAGCGCACCAACGTCCCGTGCCATGTCCTTCGTGCCGTGCCGTGCTGGGCGAGTGCCGTTCCAACTATTCACACCTGCCGGCGTTCCTCCGGGTTCCTGCTGGCCACGCCGCCCGGACCATGGCTCGACTTGGGCGTGGCAAGTTGGAACGGCACTAGACGAGGTCAAACTTCTCCTGGTGCAGCAGCGGGTCGCTCTTGACCAGGACCGGCCGCTTCAGCGTTTCCTCCAGCTCTTCGAGGTACTTGTTCTGGTGGGACTTCAGGAGCTTGGCCACCTCGGGGTGGACGCGCAGGACGGTGTCCCGGCCTTCCAGAACCGGCGCCATCTTTTGAGCCTCCACAAGGATCTCGCTGATGATCGTGCTCACGCTCTTCACATAACCGGCCCCCTCACAGTAGGGGCAGGGAGCGCATAGCGTGCGCTCCAGGCTCTGCTTGGCGCGCTTGCGGGTGATGGCCACCAATCCGAAATCGTTGAACTGGAGAACCTTGTAAGGGGCGCGGTCGGCCCGCATGGCCTCTTCCAGCGCGGTCATGACCCTTTGGCGGCTCTTGCGCTCGTCCATGTCGATGAAGTCCACCACGATGATGCCGCCCAGGTCGCGCAGGCGCATCTGCCGGGAGATTTCCTTGACGGCTTCCAAGTTGGTCTTCAGGATGGTGTCTTCCAGCCGGTTCGACTTGCCGACGAACTTGCCGGTGTTGACATCGATCGCCACCAGGGCTTCGGTCTGGTTGATCACGATGTAGCCGCCCGACTTCAACCACACCTTGGGGCGCAGCGCCTTCTCCAACTCGGCCGTGATGCCGAACGTGTCGAAGATTGGCTCGGGCCGGGTGTAAAGCCGGACACGGTTCACCAGGGCCGGCTGAAATCGCTGCACAAAGCGGACTACACTCTCGTAATGCTCCTCGTTGTCCAGCCAGATGTTCTTGAAGGTGGGATTCAACTGGTCGCGCAAGACGCGCTGGGTCAGATCGAGGTCATGATGGATCAGCGCCGGGGCCTTGCGGGCCTCGGCCTTCTGACGAATGTCCAACCAGAGGTTGTACAGATACATCATGTCCTCGGCGATCTGGCTCTCCGAGCGGCCCTCTCCGGCGGTGCGTACGATGAATCCGCCCGGCACGCCGGTGCGGTGAGCCTGGAGGATCCGCTTCAGGCGCTGGCGCTCCTGATCGGAGGCGATGCGGCGCGACACACCGATGTGCTCGACCGTAGGCATGTAGACACAGTAGCGGCCGGGCAGCGCGATGTGCGAAGTGATGCGCGCGCCCTTCTGCCCCAAGGGCTCCTTGGCGATCTGGACCAGAATCTCCTGGCCCTCCCGCAGCAGTTCGCTGATGGAAGGCAGCGGGGGCCGATCCGGACGCGGCTCGGGAGCGGATGGCTCTTTGGGCGCCTCCACGGCTTCGGCCGGGGCGGGCGCTGGCTCCTGGGCAGGAGCTTCAGCGGCACGATTTTCACCGGCCCGGGCGTTGCGCATCTTGCGCCGCAGACGCCGGGAGGTGCGTTGCTGCAAATAGCGGGACGATCCGCCGTGCTCCCTCAGGGTAGCCGTAAGGCTGATAGGTTTTCGGGCCGGCTCGGGACCTTCGTCCTCTGCAAGAGGTTCCGCGCCCCCGATCGTGCCGGCCGGCGAAACTTCGGGTTCGCTTCCAGGTTCAGCCCGGACTTGCGCGGAATCACTTATGTCCTGGAGCAAACCGATTCTTTCAGCCTGGCCCACGCCTTCAGGCGAGACCCGCGGCCCGCGCGGCGCCGCCAAACGGGTTGCCGGCTTCGCCTCCACCATTTCGTCCATCGCGGGAACAGGCTCCGGCTCGTCTCCGCCCAGCCCTTCTGGGGACCCGGTCTCTTCAGCTCGCGCTAGAGCGCCCGGTTCCTCTTCGGCGTTGGAGTCGGGAATCAACTGATCAGGCAGGTCAGCCAGCAGCACAGGCTCGGACTCGGGAGCCTCGTCCTCATCACTCTCCTCACCCGCAGCCTCTCCGCCGTATCGCCGCCCATACTTGGCGACAGACTCGCCGGGCAGCAGAAGGAACTCGTCTCCGTTGGCTTCGGCCTTGGCTTCCGCCGCCTCGACGGCCTCTTCGACTTTTTCAGTGACTTCCCGCTCGCCTCTGCTCTCCTCGGGAGCAGTCTCCAGGGAGGCGTACTTCGATTCGGGAAAGCCGCGGCCACGGAAGCGGCGGCGGCGCGAGCGGCGGCCGCGCTTGTCGCGCCCCTGTGTCTCGCCCGCTTCACCTGGGGCCGGCTCAGAGCCGGGGCCGGCGGAGGGCGGCGGTGCGGCCTCCGGCGCCACAGGCGCTGCGCGTGTTTCGGGCGGCGGAACCGCGGCGGCCGTCCCGCCCCGGGCCTGGCCCTTTTTCTCCGCGCCCGCGCTCCTTTCTTCGACGAGGCGGTCGTATTCCTCGTTGTCCTCGAAGAAATCCGACACGTAGAGAAACGCGTCGCGTTCCAGCCCCACGTCCACAAATGCAGATTGCATTCCGGGGAGGACACGCGTGACGCGGCCCTTGTGAATGCTGCCACTCAGCGAGTACTCATTGGCCCGCTGATAGTAGATTTCTACCAGTTGATCGTCTTCCAGCACCGCCAGTCTGGTTTCGTGGCGGTTGGAGGAGATCACCATCTCCTTGCCCATAGTTTCCTCCTGGCGAAGGACAGGAGGCGCGGGTGACAACGGCGGGCGGGCTCGCTGGATTGGTCCTCTGAAAGCGCCCCATCCGTGGGAGGGGCTGCCTCAGGCACTAGAAACTCGTTACGAGGCGCGGAGTGTTCTCACACGCGCCAGGGGGCCGCCGGCTCGCGCGCGGTTCGGGGATTCCATCGCGCAACTCACTTGCACCGAACCACTGCTCAGCTTGCCTGCCGGCCCGAAAATTCCCTGCAATCCTGCCAGACCCAGCTACCGCATTTCCCGTGCGAATCAGCCTTCGCCGGTCTAGTTTACAAATCGCCGGAACCGGACGCTATTCACCAGTCCCAGCATCATGAACATCGATAACGTGCTGGACCCGCCGGCGCTCATCAATGGGAGCGGAATACCAGTCACGGGCATGCGGCCCACAACCATCCCGGCGTTGACCAGCAAATGAAACAACAGCAGCGCCGCCACACCCATGCAAATGTGCATGCCGGCGCGATCCGGCGCGGTCTGCGCGTTCTGCACGATCTGCATCAGCAGCAGAAAGTACAAGCCCAGCGCAACCAGCACCCCAACGAAGCCGTGCTCCTCCGCGTACGTGGAGAAGATGAAATCCGTGTGCGGCACCGGTAGGAACTGCAACTGCGTTTGAGATCCTTGGGTGACGCCCTTGCCCCACATGCCCCCCTGGCCGACCGCAATCTGAGATTGGATCACCTGGTACCCCGCGCCGCGCGGATCGCGTGCCGGTTCGAGGAACGTGTAAATGCGTTCCTTTTGGTAATCCTTCAAGAACCTCCACCCCACAGGCACGACCAGCCCCGCGGCCAGGATCAGCGCCATGTAATGCTGCCATCGCGGTCCGGCCAGGAACAGGCCGATAACCAGAATCGGGACGTAGGTCAACGCTGTCCCCAGGTCGGGCTGCTTGAGTACGAGCGCCATCGGCACCACGACCAGCCCGCAGAGTTTAAGCAAATCCCGGCTGTGCAGCCGCTCGGCCTTCAGCTCCGTCAAGTACCGGGCTACTATTAATATTAACACAAACTTCGCGAATTCAGATACTTGCAAATGAAAACCGCCGGCCAGCGGAATCCACCGCGTAGAGCCGAATACCTTCCGCCCGACGGCCAGCGTCACCAGCAGCAAAACGATCGCCACCCCATAGAGAATCGGGGCCCGGTCCAACAGGCTGTGGTAGTGCACATAGCTCACCACGGCGAAAGCGCCCAACCCCACCGAAATGTAGAGGATCTGTTTCCACCAGGCATCCCGAAAGGCGGTGTCGTGCGTGGCGCTGTAAACTTGGAGGACCCCGATGGCAGCCAAGGTGAGGGTGATGATCAGCAGAGGCCAGTCCAGGTCGCGAGTAGAGTGCTGTTCGGTCATGGCTGCTCCCTGCGGACGCCGCGCGCGACCCATTCGCTGGCGCCCGAGCTCACAGCCCCTGCGCCGCGGCCGCGGGCCAGCAGATCCGGACTGGCGACGCGCTGCTTCTTATCGAAGTAGGCCTTGATCACATCCCGAACGATGGGAGCCGCCATGTGGCCATGCTCGCCGTTCTCATACAGCGCCACGACGACAATCTCCGGATTGACCCGCGGGGCGAAACCCAGGAACCAGGCATTGTCCTTGAGCGTTTCCGCGTCCTTGACCCGGGACAGGTAGTCATTGGAGGCGAGCTGCGACGTGCCCGTCTTCCCGCAGACCTCGATGCCGGGCAGCCGCGCCCGCCCGCCCGTTCCACCATCGTTCACCACGCCGTAAAGGCCATCGACGATCTTGGCCACGTGATCCGGGCTGACGTCGATCACCCGTGGTTTGTAGGTGTGCTCGGGATCGATTACCAGGTGCGGCGGATAGAAAACGCCTCCCACCGCCAAGCCGCCGATGGCGTAGGCCAATTGCAGCGGGGTCACGGTCAGTGCTCCCTGTCCGATAGCCACGGAGATGGTTTCGCCGGCATACCATTTCTGGCGCTGGGTGCGTGCTTTCCATTTGGTGGAGGGCACCAGTCCTTGCTGTTCGTTGGGCAGATCGATGCCTGTCTTGCTCCCGAACCCCACGGCTTCCGCGTACTGCGCGATGGTGTCGATCGACATCCGATTGCCAACGTTGTAAAAGAACACGTCGCAGGATTGGACCAGCCCGGTGTACAGACCCACCCTGCCGTGCCCTCCGCGCTTATGACATTTGAAGTACCGGCCGTAGAAGGTGGCGCCGCCGCCGCAGCCGGCGGTAAAGCTGTCGTCAATCGCCCCCGAGGCCAAGCCCGCCAGGGCCATTACCGGCTTGAACGTCGAGCCCGGTGCAAGCTGGGCCTGAATCACGCGATTCAATAGGGGATTGTCAGGGTTTCCGGCTAGATCCACCCAATCCTCCGGGTGAATCCGCCCCGTGAACTTATTGGGATCGAAGGCCGGCCGGCTGACGAGAGCCAGCACCTCGCCGTTGCGCGGGTCGAGCGCCACCACCGCACCCTTGCGCCCGTCCATGGCCAGTTCGGCGACCGCCTGCAAATCCAAGTCGATGGTCAATTGCAGGGACTTGCCGGACGCCGCCTCCTGAATGCCGATGACGTTTCGCTCCCGGCCTCGATTGTCCACCACTACCCGGCGTTGTCCATCCGTCCCCATCAGCTTGTAGTTGTACTGACGTTCCAGTCCCGCTTTGCCAATGATGTCGCCGGGCTTGAGGTTGGCAAACTCCATGGTGTTGAGTTCTGCGTCGCTGACCTCACTCACATAACCGATGACGTGAGCCGCAAATCCGCCCGAGGGATAGAGCCTGCGCTGGGCGCGGATCAGTTCCATTTCGGGGAACGTGGCGGCGTCCCGGTTGGCTTCGACAAATGCGACGTCGGCTGGAGAAAGGTTCTCTTTAATGATGATCGGCTCGTAACGAGGACGGTTCTCGAAGCGCTTGACGCGTGCTTTCAGTTCTTCGTAATCCAAGTCCAGCCCCTGCGCAATCCACGGCAAATGCTCGGGCTTCAAGTTCTCCCGCGAGAGGATCAGGCTGAAGGCAGAGTGATTGTCGACGATGACCCGTCCGTCCCGGTCCAGGATTTTGCCGCGCGGCGCGAGCAAGGGGAGGGCCTTGACTCGATTGCGCTCGGCTTGTTCACTGTAAAACTCGGGCTTCCGAACCTGGAGGTCCCAATAACCCGAGATCAGGAAGAGAAAGCAGGCCACGGAGGCGTACTGAAAAATGGCGATCTTGCCGGTCGCAAGCTTGGGGTCGTCCCGGCGCTTCAGCGGCACCGGCGTGACATGCTGGCTTTCAGCCTCGCTCTTGGGAATCTCCAACACGGGCGGCGCGTCAGGCTCTACTTCTTAGTTTATCCAACAGGTGGAACAGCGGGATACCAATGATGGCATTCAGCAGCGCCTGGAAGAGCGTGCCTACGGGCTCAAAGGCTGCCGTAGCGCCCAGCAGCGAGCGTTGCAGCATCCAGAACAGGAGTTGATGGAACAGGACGAAGAACAACGTGAGGGTAAAGCGCATCACCGGGTGGTCCACATCGAACCGCATCCCTACCGAACCGGCGAAGTAGCCCACCAGGGTCTTGACGATCCCCAGCATCCCGAGCGGCAGTTGAGAAAGCGAATCCTGGGTCAGCCCGATGCCCGCACCGATGAATATCCCCCGCACCGGCGAACGGTACATCAATGAGAAGTACATTGTCACCAGGAGAGGCATCTGCAAAAAGGAAAGCACTCGGAGGTAGAGCGGGACATACACCTGAAACAGAACGGCCAGAACCGACACCCCCAGGAGGACCCAAATCCGGGCGCGCCGCGCACGACGCGGATCCGCATACCGGGAGAAGTACTGGTCGTTGCCGGCGCTCATCAATCTGGGCTGGCCGAGGGGGGCGCGGACTTAGCGACGCCGGGCTTCGCCGGAGTGGGAGCGGGCGACGCGGGCGGGGCCGCGCCGGGAGCCTGTGAGCCGGCTGGGGGCGCCACTTGCCCGGCGCCGTCCACCGATAGCGAGGGGGCGGGGAGGGGAAGATTGAAGTCCGGCGGGCGACTTCCTGGAGCGCCTTCGCCAAAACGGTGGCCCTGTGCCTCACCCAGCGCTTTATACCGTTGGTGGACGGCATCCGCCTCGGTGGCCGCAGGGGCCTGGTTCGGCAGCGCCGAACCCGCGCCAGCCTCCAGGGTGGCGCCAGGGGACGGCAGCATGTGAAACCCGGCTATGGATTCCCCGCTCTCTGGAATCTCCTGATGAATGCCTTCCAGGACGATCAGTACTTCTTCCACCCCTCCTTGCAGCCCGCTGGGCTCTACCATCACCTCTCTGAAGGGATTGCCGTCGCGCACGCTGATCACCCGGCCCGCCGGCAGGCCCTTGGGGAAGATGCGGTCCTCCCCGGAGGTGTAGAACATCTCGCCCGCCTCAACCTTGGCTTCACCGGGAATGTACAAGACCCGGCAGTTGGCCTGGGATTGCCCTTTCAGCGTGCCGCGAACGCGGTGTTTTGCGGAGATGACCCCGGCCGCGAAACTCGCGTCGGTGACCAGGAGAACCTGCGAAGCGTTGGGGTAGGCTGCCAGCAGTTTGCCCACGATCCCATCGGGCGTGATCACTGCCATTCCACGCTGGACGCCAGCCGACGCGCCCCGGTCGACGAGCACCACGCCGGGGTTGCTGCCGGCGCCGGTGCCGATGACTCGTGCGGCAATGGTGCGCGACGGGGTGCGCTGCTGAAACGCGTGGAGGGCTTGCGCGCGCTCGGCGGTGGCCAGCTCCGACCGGAGAAACTGGCTCTCCAGTTTGAGCCTTCCCAGTTCCTCTTTCAGCCGGCGATTCTCGCGCTGCACCCCGGTAAGGATCACGTAGTCCTCCAGCAGACGAGCCCCGGCGGAGCGCACGCTGTCCAACAGACGCGCCAGTGGCGTGACCGCCGTAACCGCCCACACGCGCACCAGCGGCACGTCCTGAGCGCTCTTGACCTGCCAGGCGAGCAACACCAGTTGCGCGAAGAGCACGACGAGCAAGATGGTCAGGTTCCGGTATCGCCGCAGAATCGTGTCCATCGGTCCCGCCCTCCTGGGTGAGGGCTACTCAATCGAGATCTTGCGAAGCAGGTTGAAATCCGTCAACATCTTCCCCGTGCCCAGCACCACGGAAGCCAGCGGGTCCTCGGCGATGGAGACCGGCAAGCCGGTTTCCTCGCGAATGCGCTTGTCGAGATTCTTCAGCAGCGCGCCCCCGCCAGTGATGACGATGCCCTTGTCGCTGATGTCGGCGCTCAATTCGGGCGGCGTACGTTCCAAAGCCACGCGAATCGCATTCATGATGGTGGCAACGCACTCGGAGAGCGACTCGCGGATCTCGCTGTCGTCCACAGTGATGGTCCGAGGCACGCCCTCGATGAGGTTTCTCCCTCTCACCTCCATGGTGAGGGGCTTTTCCAGCGGGTAGGCCGAGCCGATCTGAATCTTGATCTGTTCGGCGGTTCGTTCGCCGATCAGCAGATTGTACTTACGCTTCAGATACTGCATGATGGCGTCGTCCATCTCGTTGCCCGCCACGCGGACGGAACGGGCATAGACAATGCCCGAGAGTGAGATCACCGCCACGTCGGTGGTGCCGCCGCCGATGTCCACGATCATGTTGCCGCTGGGTTCCGTAATGGGAAGGCCTGCTCCCATGGCCGCCACCATGGCCTGTTCGACCAGGTGCACCTCGCTGGCCTTGGCACGGTAGGCCGAATCGACTACGGCGCGTTTCTCCACCGGTGTGATCTCGCTGGGAACACCGATTACGATCCTGGGATGCACCAGCATCTTGCGCCCGTGGGCCTTGTGGATGAAGTAGTTCAACATCCGCTCCGTGACCTTGAAGTCGGCGATCACACCGTCCTTCATGGGCCGGATGGCAACGATGTTGCCCGGAGTCCGCCCGAGCATTTCTTTGGCTTCCTTGCCGACGGCCTCCACCTCGCCATTCTTCTTGTTGATGGCGACAATGGACGGTTCGTTCACCACGATGCCTTTGCTTTTGGCGAAGACCAGCGTGTTAGCCGTGCCGAGATCGATGGCGAGATCCGAGGAGAATAAACTGAAGAGTGATCGAACGTTCATTAGGAATGTGGTTCTTTCCGGTTATGAATCCATGATGAATACGCAGGTGGGGCTCGCACACAGCCCAAACTCCGAACCTGGGCGCCGAGCGCTGGGGCGGGACGGGGGACTCGAGCGACCCCACTCCAAGACTAACACAGGCTCACCCTGCCCGCAATGGCCGCAGGCATTTTGCGTGTTTGTTTTCAACACGCTAGGTGATTCCCTCCCCGCCGCTGCCGGGCTGGTCCCTCCCCTGCCGCCGGGCATGCCACCAAAATGACCATCTGCGCCGCCGCCGCTCCCCGTCTGGAGGCAGCGTTCTGCCGCCGCTCTTTCCTGGCGGCCCTGGTTCTCGCCGGATGCCGCGCCAAGAAAGGGACAGGCTTCCGGGGCTACGCTTTGGTCGCCAATTCCGGTGGAAAGAATCTGACCGCGGTGGACTTAACCCGGTTCTTTGTGGCGCGCACGATCCCGCTGAGCGCTAGCCCCTCGGTTGTGGTCGGGCCTCCTGGAAAGCCGGTTGCCTACGCGCTGACCCCCCAGGACGGCACAGTCCATGAAGTGTCCCTGGCGCGCCTGGAAAGAACCCGCCACTCCCGCCCGGCCACTCAGGTGGTCACCATGCGCATCACGCCGGCCGGCGATGCACTGTGGGTGCTCGCTTCGAGACCGGCGCGCTTGCTGCGCGTGGACCTGGAGAGCTTGCGGGTCGGCGCGCGGATCGAGCTTCCCGCTGTGCCGGTCAGTTTCGACCTCTCCCCCGACGGCACGCTGGCCGCTGTCAGTCTGGGTGAACAGGGTGTGTGCCTGGCGGGCCTTGCCAGCGGGAAAAGCGAAGCAGTGATCCGGACCGCGGGCGCAACCGAACGCGTGTGTTTTCGTTCTGATGGCCGCCAGATCCTGGCGGCCTTGCCGGCGGAACGGCTGCTCGCCATCATCGACGTCGAGCGGCAGCGGACGCTGGTTCGGCTCGCACTCGGCATGAGTCCAAGACACTTCGCGGTCAAGGCGGACGGCGGCCAGGTATTCGTGACCGGCGAGGGCCTGGATGCGGTGGCCGTGGTGTATCCCTATAGTACGGAAGTCGCCGAGACCCTGTTGGCGGGCGCCTCGCCGGGGACCATGACTACCAGCGCGAATCCCGACTATCTATTCGTAGCCGGTGTGGGAGCCGGAAGCGTCACCATTTTCGACATCGAGACCCGCCGCCTCCTGGCGCTGGTGCGGGTAGGGGACGAGCCCTGCTCGATCCACATAACGCCCGACAACCAGTACGCCCTGGTGCTCAACCGGGGTTCGGGCGACATGGCGGTGATCAGGCTGGCGGCCCTGTCGGGAAGACGTATGAAAGCCGCGCCGCTGTTCACCGTGGTTCCAGTGGGATCGCATCCCGTGCATGCGGCCATTCTGGGGGTTTCCTGAACTCAGTGCGGCGCGCGATCCGGCGCCGCCGGGAGCAGCTACTTCGGAATCACCACGAAGTCGATCCCCTCGCGAATGCCATAGCCGGGCCCGAGCGTGCGATAGTCCACTCCAGCCCGCGCGTTCCAATCCCACGCGATACGGCCATCCTTGAGGGCCACTTCGCAGAGCAGGCGCTGGTTCCCTGGAATGGTTCCGCTGTTAACGTCGGCAAAGGCGAACTTGCCCTCCAGCACTCGCAGCACCGCAAGGTCCGCCGGCGCGCCCACCGTCAGATGGCCCAGTTCTTCGCGGCGGATCATCTGCGCGGGCACCCAGCAGGATCGATGAATGACCTCTCGCAAGGGCATGCCCATCGCCAGAAACTTGGACATCGTGGTGAGCATGTCCATCATGGCCCCGTTCATGCTCAGCGTGTGCAGATCGGTGGATATCGAGTCGGGATAGAAACCTTGTGCCACCGCCGCAACGGCATTGCGGAAGACAAAACTGCCCGCCCCGTGTCCCACGTCGAACTTCACCCCGCGGGCCCGAGCTTGCCGCAGGTAATCTAGCAGCGCGCCTTTGTCATCCAGGAACGGCACGGGGGCGAGATACGCGTGCGTACTGATGTCGCCGGGCCGCAATCGTTCGGTCACCAGCTTCCAATACGGTCTCTCTGCGCGGAAGTAGCCAAAATCGACCATCACCGGGACGGCGGCCAGCTTGCCGGCCTCCAGGGCACGGTCCACCGATGTCCAGTCCGGTGCTTCGTAGTGAGCCGTCTTCACGCCCACGACCACGTCGCGGTGCTTCCGGGCCACTCGTGCGACGGCCTCGGGATCGAAATCGCCCTGCTCGACGACATTGGTCATCATGCCGTAGCCCGCAATGTTGACCATGGCCAGCACACGCGTTTGGGCCCGGTCGATCACGCTGTGGCGGAACGCGTCGAAATTGCGCCACCCCGCGCTGCCCGCGTCGACCATCGTGGTCACACCGCTGCGGAAGCTGAACCCATCCGGATAGACGCTCCTGTCTCCGGCCCACGCGTCCGGGATGCCCGTACTGGCGAACAAGTGAACGTGAATGTCCACCAGGCCGGGCGTGACGTAGAGGCCTTCGACGTCGAGCACTTTCCTGGCTTGCGTGATTGGGATCGTGGGCGCGACCTCTGCGATTCTCCCGTCTCGAATGGCAACGTCTCGTCTCCCGTCGATGCCGTTCTTGGGATCGATCACGTGGCCTCCTTTGAGGAGCAGCTCGTACTGCGGCGGCTGTGCGAGCAAAAGGAGTCCCGGCAGAACGAGCAGTGCGGCGATCTTCATGGCCTTACGCCTTGGCGATCCTCTGCCGGCTGGCGTCCCACTTCATCAACTTGCGCTGGCGAAAGGCCTGCACTCCCATCTCGCAAGCGACTACGCCGTAGTAGCCGAGCAGGGCGTCGCACTTCAACGGTTCGTTCCGGCGGATCGCATTGAGCAGGTTGCGGTGGTGCAGATCCACTTCCTCGCCGCCGGTCTTCTGGTGCGTGAATTCCTTGACTTCGCCGGTGAAAAGTCCCTGCGGGCGCACCACGAATCCTGTCTTGGTGAACTCAAGCGTTGCCTTGTGGCCGCGGAGCACGTGTTCGATCCGCGTGTCATTGGCCATGGAAGAAACCAGCAGCACGGTGGGGCCGGCTGGATAGTCGAGGACGACATTGAACGTGTCGGGTATTTCGGCCTTGCTGTTGACGAACTGCCACTTGCCGCCGAAGCCCGCGCCCTGCTGGGGAAACGTCAGGTCCAAGGCCTTGATGATGCGCGTGACCCGGTGGATGAACAGGTCGCTGGCGATTCCGCCGGAATAGTCCCAGTAGCAGCGCCAGCGGAAGCAACGATCGGCATCAAAGGGCCGCTTGGGCGCGGGGCCGAGCCACGCATTCCAGTCCAGATTGACCCCGGGGCGCGCGTCCTCGTCGATCGGATAGGCCCAGAAGTCATCCCGGTGATTGCGCGAATAGTCGATTTGCGCCTGCACGACTTTCCCCAGCACGCCCTGCTTGACTACCTCTCTCGCCGCCTCGTAGGAATCGTCCGACATGCCCTGCACGCCGACTTGCAGTTTCAGGCTGGACTTCTGGCGCACCGCTTCCACTATTTTTCTGGCTTGGCCGGAGGTGTGTGTCAGCGGCTTTTCACAGTAGACGTGCTTGCCCGCGTTCAGCGCGTCCATGGTCATCTGAAAATGCCAGTGTTCCGGCGTAGCGATGAGGACATAGTCATGATCTTTCGATTCGAGCAGGAGGCGATAGTCCTTGAAAGGCCTGGCCCCCGTCAGTTGCGCCGCCTTCTCAGTGCGCTTGTCGAAGACGTCGCAGACGGCCGCGACTTCGACGTTGTCGCTCTCCTTCATCTGGAGCAGGGCGCGCATGTGGCTCGTGGCCATCGAGCCGCAGCCGATCACGCCGAGCCGGATGCGTTCTCCCGAGCCCGCTACCTGCGCACGGCTACGCGCCGTCAGCAGTGCAGCTCCCGCCGCCGCACTCACGAATTCCCGTCTGGTTATGAGTGCCATGGCTCTCATTGTAATGCTCCGTCGTGGGGGAACCCGCAACGCGTCGCCCTTGACCAAGGTTGGGCAAGCTTCCATGCTGACCGTGGGACCGTTGGACGCGGCCGAAGCGGCTTTACTGCGCCGTGGTAGCATGGCTGTTCAAATCGCACCAAGCTGTTCACCTCAAGTGGCCGGGCCGGAGAACCGCATCACATGATTGCCCATCTGCGAGGGACTCTCATCGAGAAGCATCCCAATCAAGCCGTGGTGGAAGCCGGCGGCGTGGGGTACGACGTAGTCATTCCAGTTTCTACGTTTTCCTCGCTCCCGGAACGCGGCGCCGAGGTGCGCCTCCACGTCTACACGCACGTCCGCGAAGACGCTCTTCTGTTGTTCGGATTCCTCACCCGCGACGAGAAGTCGCTGTTCGAGAAGCTGATCAGCGTGAGCGGCATCGGGCCCAAGCTGGCGGTCACCGTGCTCTCGGGGCTTCCTGCCGCCGAAGTCGCAGCCGCTGTCCGGGCGGGCCAGACCGACCGGCTCGTACGCATACCGGGCGTGGGGAAGAAGACCGCCGAGCGAATCGTGTTGGAACTGCGCGATAAGATCCCGGCCCTCCCTGGCGAAGCCCCCTCGGCCGCGGGGCTGCCCGGTGGGCCGGCCGGTCCGGTGGAACGCGATGTCTTGTCCGCGCTGGTCAACCTGGGCTGCAACCCCTCAGCGGCTGAAGCCGCCGTTCGCAAGGCCAAAGCCGCGGGCGTGCCCGTCGAATTCGAGCCGCTTTTCCGCAAGGCGATGGAACTCATCCGCTAGAAGCGGCGGCCGTTGTCTGCGGCGCCTCCTGGCACCTATTGCAGCAGCAGGATTCCGCTGACCAGGGAGGGAACCAGCAGTGCGATGGCAGCCCAAGCCCACGGGTTGCCGAAATTCAGGGTGTAGCCGATGCCGAAGCGCTTCTCGATGAAGATAGCCGGGTCATCGGGGTTCACGTAAAACATCCCCCATTTCCAGCACGCGTCGGTGCGACGGTCTCCGGCCGGCGGGGCGGTAATGGATTCTCTGTCCGGGCCTGCCAGCCGGCTCCCGCCTTGTCCCATCCAGATCAACCCGGCGACCGAGATCAGCACCCCTGCAAGCATCACCGCGCCCCAAGCATTCATGACGGCGGGTGACCTCACCGCCTCGGGCGCCAGCACGGTGAGTGCGAGTGGGAGGGACACCAGATAGGCCACCAAGAGCAGGAGCCACACAGTAAGCCGCCGAAAGCGGAATTCGGCTGCCGCTTCGGCGCCGGTGGTGACCACTCGGCCCACCGCTTGCGAAACGCCCCACACGCTCAGGCAAATCATGGCGATGACGGATCCATTGAGCAGCAGCAAACCCCACATGCGGGCCGGGGTGCGCTCCACCCAGCGGTCTGGACCGCTGAATCCCCAGTGCACCGGCATCTTCTCGGGGAGATCGGACCAGCGCAGCCATGCGGCCAGTCCGGCCAACAGCAGAAGCAACAGCGGGCCCAGGGCTACTGCAAGGCCTCCAGGAACCGTCTTCTTCCACGCCGCCAGTTCGGCTTCGCGGACCGTGGTGGGCGCCACGGCAAAAGGCTGGGTCGCCCGCCTCGCAGCAAGAAACGCCGCACCCAGCGCCGCAAGCTGGCCGAACAGAGTCACCGGCGGCAGTGATCGGAGTGAGAGCGCGCCAGCCAGGCATAGCAGAGCCACGGCGATGGCTGTGACAACCGTCACGTGCATCCTGTACCGGCGCACAATAAGAGTCCCGGCTGCGCACCGCCGAAAACCGCGCTCCACCGTGACAGCGAAGAACAGTTCCGGGCGGGTGAGGTTCGGCAGCAGGAAGAAGAGCACTCCGAGAAACACAATCGCGGGCGCCAGGGCCAGCACTTCAGCATTCATGGCTTCACCTTCCTTCCTCCAGCTCCCCGGCCAGCGCCCGCAGCGCCTGGGCCAGCCTCCCGGGCCGGATTCCGTCCGCCTGCGCCCGGGCGGCCAGTTCCCGGAGCCGCCCCTGAAACGCCTGCTCCGTTCCGGACTCGGCCGTTTTTGGCTTGGCGCGCTTGAGTACAACCGCCCCACGGCGCCGCTTGAGGTCCAGCCAGCCTTCCCCGGACAGGGTGCGATACGCCTCCGCCACGGTGTTGAAATGCACGCCCAGATCCAGGGCGAGCTGCCGCACGGGCGGAAGCTGCTCCCCGGGCGCTAGACTGCCCTCCACCAGCCGGACGCGGATCGCATCCGCCACCTGGCGGTAGACCGGGACGGGAGAGCCGAGATCGATGCGGATAGTCATTGTTTATTGTACATATACAAAATACATTGGCCCGGCCGCCTTGTCAAGACGACCGCCGCGACCGGGTCCTCCCCGGCAGAACGAACCGGCGGCCGCCCTGGTGAGCTGCCGGCGCGCCGGTACGGTTAGGGCTGTTGCCGTCGTGGCAGGCCGCTTGACCGGCGGGGCGGCGCCGTTGTCTAATTATTCATGATGGTGAATAAAAATTCAGCGGCGCTGCTGGACGGTCCTGCCGCCCCGCCTGGGACGGGAGGGCGCGCCGCCGGACCGGTCGCCCGAATGGCCGCTTCGGACCTGACCTCGGATCTCGATCTCTCCACCGAAGAGCTGGTTCAGCTTCTGGACCTGGCTCTGGCGGTCAAGCGCACTCCCGCCCGCTACGCGCAGACCCTGGCCGGGCGCTATCTGAGCCTGCTGTTTGAGAAGCCGTCCCTGCGCACGCGGCTCACCTTCGAGCTGGCCATCAAGCAGTTGGGCGGCGACGCCGTGCTCAGTATCGGCCCCATCGGCGACCGGGAACCTCTCAAGGATGTGGCGCGCAACCTGGACCGCTGGACTGACGCCATCGCGGCGCGCACCTTCTCCCAGCACACCATCGCCGAGCTGGCACGCTGGTCCTCCGTTCCGGTCATCAACGCCCTGAGCGACCTGTATCATCCCTGCCAGGCTCTGGCGGACGTACTCACTCTCAAAGAGCGCTTCGGAAACCTCCGCGGCATCAAGCTCACCTTCATCGGCGACGGCAACAATGTTGCCCACTCTTTGCTGCTGACCGCGACACGGCTGGGCGCGCACGTCGCAGTGGCTACGCCGGCCGGATACGAGCCCAAGCCCGGCATTGTGGAGCAGGCCGCGACACTCGCGGCGCAAGCCGGCTCCAGTGTCACCATTACCAGGGATGCCATGGAAGCCGCGCGCGGCGCTGACGCCGTGTACACCGACGTGTGGGCCAGCATGGGCCAGGAGTCCGAAGCCAGCGAGCGGCGCATGAGTTTCAAGCCGTTCCAGGTGAATGCCGCGCTGATGGCGCGCGCGGCGCCACAAGGTATATTCATGCATTGCCTCCCCGCCAAGCGTGAGGAAGAGGTCACCGACGAGGTCATTGAGTCGCCCGCCTCGGTGGTGTTCGATCAGGCAGAGAACCGCCTGCACTCGCAGAAGGCGCTGCTGCTGATGCTGCTGGCTTGAACGGCCTGCCGGGAGACCGCATCGGAGAGCCGAGAGCCCGTGTGAAGAAACAGAATCTTGATATGACCAAACCTAAGAAAGTCGCGCTCGCCTATTCCGGCGGGCTGGATACATCCATCATCATCCCCTGGCTGCGGGAGAACTACCACTGCGACGTCGTCGCGGTCTGCGGCGACATCGGCCAGGGCGCCGAGGAACTCGTGGGGCTGGAAGAGAAGGCCCGCAAGACCGGCGCCTCGGAAGTCTACATCGAGGACATGCGCGAGGAGTTCGTAACGCAGTACCTGTGGCGCCTGGTGCGCGCGGGAGCCATCTACGAACACAAGTACCTGCTCGGCACGTCGGTCGCGCGGCCGCTGCTGGCCAAGCGCCAGGTGGAGGTCGCGCTGCGGACCGGTTGTGACGCGCTTGCCCACGGCTGCACCGGAAAAGGCAACGACCAGGTGCGCTTCGAGCTGACCTACAAGGCGCTGGCGCCCGAACTGGCGGTCATCGCGCCCTGGCGCGAGTGGAACATCAAGTCGCGCGAAGACGCCCTGGAATACGCGGCACGGCACAACGTGCCCGTATCGGCCTCCACGACGAAGATCTACAGCCGCGACCGCAACATCTGGCACCTCTCGCACGAGGGCGGCGAACTCGAAGATCCCGCCAACCCGCCCTCGGACGGGATCTGGATGCTCACTAACAGTCCCCAGCGCGCTCCGGACACGTCGGGCGAAGTGCGCATCGGCTTCCTCAAGGGCCGCCCAGTGACGGTGAACGGCAAGAAGATGAGCGGGGTGGAACTGCTGGAGACCCTGAACGCCCTGGGCGGCGAGCACGGCATCGGCCGCATCGACTTGGTGGAGAACCGCTTCGTAGGCATGAAGTCGCGCGGCTGCTACGAGACGCCCGGGGGCGCGTTGATCATGGCCGCCTTTCGCGAACTGGAATCGTTAACTCTGGACAAAAGCACCCTGCATTACAAACAGAAA
>Ga0233417_10000161_pt1 | contig 18522 bp, 27 predicted proteins | sample Sed_MG_FD_189023 | JGI IMG/M metagenome (GOLD analysis project Ga0233417, IMG submission 189023) | Sediment microbial communities from Lake Towuti, South Sulawesi, Indonesia - Sediment_Towuti_2014_0.5_MG | ecosystem: Environmental > Aquatic > Freshwater > Lake > Sediment | place: Indonesia... | reverse complement strand
ACGTATTTGACAGCGGTCAGGTTACCCTTGGTCTGGGATATCAGGTTATTGCGGTTGCGGAAGCCCTTAGAGATGGAATGGATTGGAAAGACATACCTCAATACCTGGCAGACCTCGGTCAACGGGCGCGCGTGTTAGCTCTGCTTGATACTCTCGAATATGTGCGCCGGAGTGGGCGCGTCTCCTGGGCGCGCGCCCGGCTGGGCTCGCTCCTGCAACTGAAACCTCTATTAGAGGTGAACCAGGGCCAAGTCATCAGCCTGGGAGAAGTGCGCACCCGACAAAAGGGCATCAGCAGGCTGAAGGAACTCACCCAGGAACTTGGTCCGCTTGAACGTCTGGCGATACTGCATACCAATGCAGAAGCAGAAGCCCGTCTCATGTTGGAAAGTCTGAATATCCAAATACCTCATTCCCCTCTGATTGTCCATGTCACCACAGTCATTGGAGCGCATGTTGGGCCAAAAGGTTTGGGGGTTGCCGCCATCGTTAAATGAAATCATCATTACAAAAATTGCAGAAAATACTTAAGCTCGAAGCTGATCGGGGATATGATAACCGCGCTGTCCTGGGAGGTCTTGAAAAGATACTCCCAGGCTGGGAGGCTGAAGCTCGTTCGGAGGGAATCACAGAGAACCTCACCCAGATCGTTACAACCCACTTGCGCGATTACGGTCGTTTAAGCCCAACATCCAGGGCAGAAACTCTCAATGGACTCTGGCAAAGGATTCAAGGAGAAGCCGACATTTCTCTCCCACCGCTACCAGGTCTAGGTCCTGAAGGTGACCTGTCGTTGAAAACAAATGAAGCAGCCCGGGAAACTCGTGGAGTAACCCCTAAACCTGAGCATGTATCGGGCCGGGCTGACAGCCGTGAACCCAGCCCGGCCTCCCAAACAGTGCAAACCCCAACCGTAAAAACCCCTTCTCAGGTTGGAACGCCAGCCGCACTTAATGCATCGATCACTGTGCTGCCGGGCGTTGGCTCGCGGCACGCACAGACACTGAAGCGCCTGCACTTAAGCACTTTAGGCGATATGCTTTACTATTTCCCGCGCCGGTATGACGACTATACGCAGCTAAAACCCATAAACCGCCTGTTTTTTGGGGAGGAAGTCACCGTCATCGCTATGGTGCAAAGCGTTAACCTCCGCCCCATCCGACATGGCCAGGCGCAGATTGTGGAGGTGGTTGTCAACGATGGCAGCGGAGCGCTGCGCGTTACCTGGTTCAACCAGCCCTGGATTGGCAAACGACTCCAGAACGGAACACCCGTGGTTCTGTCAGGTAAGATAGACCAGTACCTGGGAAGGCTGGTCATGAACAATCCGGAGGTAGAGCCTCTCGACCAACAAAATCTACATACCAACCGCATTGTTCCAGTCTATTCTCTCACCGAGAACATCACCCAACGCTGGCTTCGCAAACAGATGTACCAGGTAGTGACGTATTGGGCACCACGCATCCCAGATCATTTGCCCGATTCAATCCGGAAGGCAGCCAACCTGCTTGATTTGCCCGCAGCTCTGCTCCAGGTGCACTTCCCCGATTCAATGGAGAAACTCAGAGCTGCCCGGCAGCGCCTGGCTTTTGATGAGATTTTCTTCTTACAACTGGGCGTATTAAGACAGAAACACACCTGGCAAAACCGTAAAGCGCGCACATTCACCGTCCCAAATGAGTGGCTCGAAAGGCAAATTGATTGCTTGCCCTTCTCACTGACAGCCGCCCAGAAGAGGGTCTTGACCGATGTGCGTTCAGACCTCGCATCGGGTCATCCGATGAATCGCCTTCTCCAGGGAGATGTCGGCTCGGGAAAGACGGTAATTGCAGCCCTGGCAGTCGCCGTGCTCGCCCGTCAGGGCGTCCAATCTGCCTTGCTGGCGCCCACCAGCATCCTGGCTGACCAACATTATCAAAATATGCTCAATCTACTCAGTACAGACCTTAGCCAGGTTGAAGCCGCACCTGCAGTACTCAACCCTGACGAAATCGCTCTGCTTATCGGCGCTACGCCCGAGGCTGATAAAAAAGTGATCCGGGAAAAACTTGCCAACGGCGATATCAAGCTCATCATAGGAACCCACGCATTAATTGAAGACCCTATCATTTTTGCGGATCTGCAACTGGTTATCGTCGACGAGCAGCACCGTTTTGGTGTTGAACAGCGGGCAACGCTCCGCTCTAAAGGAGACAATCCCCATTTACTGGTAATGACTGCGACCCCGATCCCGCGTTCGCTGGCCCTCACAATCTATGGCGACCTGGATTTATCTGTTATGGATGAGATGCCTCCCGGCAGACAGGCAGTGGAAACACACGTACTCTTCCCGCGCGAGCGAGAGCGTGCCTACTCACTGATTCGCGGCCAACTCAAGGAGGGTCGCCAAGCTTTCATCGTATACCCATTGATCGAAGAAAATGGGCTTGAGGAGAATCAGGAAGTTGGCCGTGGGGCAGTGGAGGAATATACCCGCCTGCAAAAAGAGGTGTTCCCTGATTACCGCTTGGGCTTGTTACATGGACGGATGAAAGCCGACGAAAAAGAGACTGTCATGACTCTCTTCCGCAACAGGGAGGTTCACGTTTTAGTTTCGACTACAGTAGTTGAGGTTGGAGTGGACTTTCCAAATGCCACGGTAATGTTGGTTGAGGGGGCAAACCGTTTCGGCTTATCTCAGTTACACCAGCTCCGGGGCAGGGTGGGCCGCGGCCAGGATAAAGCTTACTGCCTTTTGATCCCTGAAACGCCAGACTTGGTGGAAAACGAACGATTGGCTGCAATGGCTGAGACCACCGATGGTTTTGTGCTCGCAGAACGCGACCTGGAGCAGCGCGGTCCAGGTGATTTCCTGGGCACCCGACAGTCCGGTTACCGCTCAGACCTAAGGATGGCCAGCCTGACGGATGTTCGCCTGATTGAAAAAGCGCGCCAGCAGGCACAAGGCTTGTTTGCAGCCGATCCTGACCTAACCCTACCCGAAAACCAGCTCTTATCCCAAGTTCTGCAGAATTATTGGGGATCAGGAAACGAAATTACCACCAAAGGAGATATCAGTTGATGATTCGAGCACTTTTCCCGGGCACCTTTGATCCGATCCATTATGGTCATGTAGATATTGCTAACCGAGCGGCGCGCTTGTTTGATGAAGTGATTGTGGCAGTCTATGACCGCCCGCTGAAATCGCTGCTCTTCTCACCCGACGAGAGAATCACCCTGGCTAAAGAGGCTTTCAAGGACAATCCGAAAGTAAGAGTGGTGGGTTACCAGGGTCTCACGGTCGAATTCTGCCGCAAAGTCGAGGCGCAAGTCATTGTGCGCGGTCTGCGCGTTTTTTCGGACTTTGAATACGAATTTCGGATGGCTCTGGCAAATCACCGTCTTGCCCCAGAAATCGAGGTGATCGCCCTCATCACTGACGAGGAGCATACCTTTCTCTCGTCTTCCACTGTTCGAGAAATCGCCTCCTTGGATGGGGATGTCAGCAGTATGGTTCCACCAATTGTTGAGGCTGCTCTCAAATCACGCTTTAGAGAATTAGGCGAAAGCCAGCAAGTTGTTCCAATGACTTCTCTGCGGGATTGAGGACATTTTATGCAAAGAATCGAACGAAACGGTTGACGATTTACAAATTTGAGTGTAACCTTGAGTGTAGGCATTAATTGTGGGCCAATTGAGCACGAATATTGCACCGAATTGAATGCGAACCCAAAAGGGTGCTGTAACCGCGTGACCAGCGGAGGATAACTATGGATATCTTACATTTAATCGACCGGTTAGAAGAGATTCTCAATGAAGCCAGACCTCTTCCTTTCACCCGCAATGTGATGGTTGACGAAGAACGTGTACTAGACCTGATCGATCAGATGCGAGTCGCGATCCCTGAGGAAGTGAAGAAAGCCCAGACTCTATTAGCTCAACGCGACCGGCTTCTCGCCCAAGCACAGGAAGAGGCCAACCGCACGCTGGCGATTGCGCGGGAAAAAAGCGATCAGATGGCCTCGCGAGATGCCATCGTTCAGGCAGCCCAGGCGCGAGCCGAACAAATTATCGCCCAGGCGCGGGCTGATATCGAAAGCACGCGCCAGGATGCCGACATTTATGTGATCGATACCCTGACTCGTTTGGAGATCGAACTTGAACGGGCGATCTCCCAGGTTCGCAATGGTATCCAGGTCCTCCAGCAAAATAAACAAGAACAAGAGGGACAATAAATGGTCAGCCTGGCAGCTTGCTGTGATTACTGATCCCTTTCCCCCTTAGCTTTCTCCCAGTATTTTTCCATCTCATCTAGCGTCAGATTCGTCAAAGAGCGCCCTGCCATGCGGGCGCTTTTTTCTACATACGAGAATCGGCGATGGAAGCGATAGTTCGCCTCTCGCAGAGCGCTTTCTCCATCTACTTTATACCATCGCGCCAAATTTACCGCTGAAAACAACAGGTCACCAATCTCTGAGGCTCGGTGACTCTCCTCTGCTGATCGGACTTCTTCGAGTTCCTCAATCAATTTATCATAGACGCCCTCAACTTTGGGCCAGTCGAATCCAACACGCGCCGCGCGGTTCTGGTATTCCTGCGCCTGCGCCAGGGCTGGCAAAGCCAATGGAACGCCGTCTAATAAGCCTTTTTCGGGTTCCCCATTGGCCTTGCGTTCATCAGCTTTCAGGCGTTCCCAGTTTTCAAGCACGCCACTCACCTCTTTCAGCTCCAGGTCACCAAAAACATGCGGATGCCGGCGAAGTATTTTCGCATGAATTTGGCGCAAGATATCCGGCATACGGAATTCGCCATATTCGCTGCCTATCTGGGCATGTAAAACGATTTGCAAAAGCAAATCGCCCAGCTCTTCAGACAGCGCCTGAGGGTCATCTTTATCCAGGGCAGAGAGCACCTCATAAGTTTCCTCTAACAAATGAGAACGCAAAGTCTGGTGGGTTTGCTCACGATCCCAGGGACATCCCTCCGGTGCCCGCAGGTGAGCGATGATTTCCTGAAACGCTTCGAAAGATGTCGACGGGCCCAGTGGCGGCACATAAAGAGCCGTTAAAAGCCCAATCTTGGGACTGCGGTCAATCTCGAATAAAAGAAGACTCTCGACCTCACAATCTTTGGTCCCTGCAGAATGAACAAGTTTCACTGGATGGTCATCGGGATAGACTTCCATCAACGTCAGCTTGACGTCTGAGGCTATCTGGCGTGAATGAATCTGTGCGATGATTGCCTGGGTATCTGGCGGAAAGGGGGGAGTATGGAGGGAAGCCAATTCTAGGGCATCTACCAGGGAGGTGCTGGGAAATGGGTCTACGCCCAACACGCTAAAGAGTGGTTCCAAAAAGCTTAATCCATCCACTACCCGCACCGGTAATCCTTCGACCTGGGCACGGCGGTAGATCTCAGGCGCTGTCGCCTCTGCGACGAAAGGATGGCCCGGTACAGCATAGACCACTCCCTCCGGGCGGCGCCCTAATTCAAGTACATTCCCAACAATTCGGGCATACACTTCCTCGTACGACTGGCTGGAATCATATAGATAATCGTAAGAGTGCACCGCCAGATTATCTGGAAAACCAGTGACTGCTGGATGTTGTATGGTTCTCAGGTGAATTTCGGATATGTTTTCCAAAAGCTGCCAGGCCTCTCTTGTCATTGAAGAAGCCTCACCAGGGCCTAACCCAAGCAAGACAATTCCAGATCTGTGTTCTGATTCCATATGCTTCACCGTTTAAATAAATAATGCGTAAAAAGAGACCATGAGCAGGGAAAACTCCCATACACGGTCACATTTTTACGCATCCTGTTAATGAGTGAGAACTAGCGCTTGGTGTAGGTCGGAGCCTTACGGGCGCGCTTGAGGCCGGGTTTCTTGCGCTCTTTAATGCGTGGATCCCGGGTCAAGAATCCCTCTTTCCGCATCACAGGCTTTGAACCTGGATTCATAAGGACGAGAGCGCGTGCCAGACCCATCTGAACCGCATCTTTCTGCCCATTAACACCCCCGCCCTTGACAATTACGGTGACATCATACAGCGAGGGGGAATCACCGGTTGCCTGAATGGGTGCCAGGACCGCTTCTGTGTCTCCATAACGGGTAAAGTATTCTGCTAAAGGTTTCGAATTGACGATAAACTGCCCAGAACCTTTCATTACCCGCACACGAGCGACGCTTTCCTTGCGGCGACCAATTCCCTCAAAATACTGAACTGCCATACTTACTCCTTAAAAACAACCTATATGCCAATCATCCACACAATAACCACGCACAACCGAAGATCATAATCTCATAATTCCTATGAAGATGCCCATAGTTTGGGATTTTGAGCATTATGAGGGTGTTCTGGTCCGGGATAAATCTTGAGCTTTTTTATCAATCTTCGACCGGTTTTATTATGCGGCAACATGCCCCAAACCGCGCGCCGTAATACTCGATCCGGATGATCTGCCAGTTGTTGGCGAAGCGAGATAGCTCTAATCCCACCAGGATAGCCGGTATGGTGATAGTAGACTTTATCGGTCATCTTGTTTCCGGTCGCCTGGATATTCCTGGCATTGACAACAACGACATAATCCCCGGTTTCAATACCCGGGGTAAAGTTGGGTTTATGTTTCCCCAGGATGATACGAGCAACCATAGCTGCCAATCTGCCCAGCGTCTGGTCGCTTGCGTCGACTAAAACCCACTCCGGGGTGAGTTCGCTAGCTTTTGGATAATACGTTTTTTGCACAGTCTTCCTCTCCATCAAATACAAGGTCACAATAAATTAATATACTTTTGACCCTATCGATAAACTCATCATGACGATGGATAAGCCACTTCAACCAAAGTCAAGCCACATGGCGGGGCTATACCCTGAGGTGGATTGAGTTCTAATCCAGTGAGGTACTTCTGGACATCCTCTGGCTCCCTTATCCCTTGGCCTACCTCAACCTGGAAGAATACTAACCTCCTCACCATGTGGTAGAGAAAGGCATCCGCCACGATCTCAAAGTTAAAGGTAAAACCGGTCTTCCACTCCGTCTGGCTCTGCCAAGTAGCCTGGTACACTGTCCGCCGTGTAATCCCATGTGCCCGCAGCGATTTTCCGAAGGCTACAAAATCATGCTTCCCGATCAAGTAGGAGGCCGCCAGATTCATTCTTTGTACATCAACTTCTGGCCACACCCGCCAGGCATAACGCTCTCGTAATGGATCTCGGATTTCGCTGCAGAAGACACGGTAACAATAACAACGGGAGATCGCATCGTAACGCGGGTGAAAATCCGAGTGAACCAAACGGACCTGGTGGGCAGCAATATCCTCTGGCAAGAGAGCGTTTAGGGCGTGCTGAAGATCTTGAGGAGAATGGTTCCAGTCCAAATCGAATGCAACCACCTGCCCCAAAGCATGCACCCCAGCATCGGTTCTGCCAGCAGCAAGAATCGTTTTTCCCTGCCAACTTAAGTGTCGTAAGGCAGATTCGACCTCACTTTGCACAGTTCGGGCTTTCGCTTGCCGTTGAAATCCCTGAAAGACGGCACCGTCATATGTAAGAATTACCTGGTAACGTGCCATATCAGCAGTAAGCAACCAATCAGCAGCTAACTGCTTTCCCCTAAATCAATCTTCAACCAGCTCCAACAGAACAAGATCAGCAGAATCACCTAAACGCTGCCCCAACCGGTGTATGCGCGTGTATCCACCAACCCGGTCCATATAACGAGGGGCAATATCGTCGAACAGTTTTTTGACAATCTCTGCATCACCGATACGTGCATTCGCTAAACGGCGTGCGTGAACCTTGCCAGCCTCATCTGCGTTACTGCTGCGTTTAGCCAATGTAATCAAGCGCTCCGATTGATTGCGGATAGCTTCAGCTTTCGCACGCGTGGTTTTGATCCGCTCGTGTTCGAATAACTGTTTGATCAGATTGCGGCGCAGAGCTTCGCGCTCATCCTTGCCCCGGCCTAATTTAACTCCAACTACCTTGTGTCGCATCTCTACCTACTCCACTTCTCCAACAGTCTCGTCCCGAAGGTAACCTTTCTCGCGCATCTTCAGACGTAGTTCATCCAGGCTCTTCTCCCCAAAATTACGGATAGACATGACAGCTTCATCACCCTTTTCAAGAAGCTCCAAAACCTCACCGACCGTAGTGATGCCCGTTCGCTTGAGGGAGTTGAAGACCCTGACCGAAAGGTCAAGATTTTCGATGGGGGTTTCGATCATCTCGCTGGTCAGACGGCTGCCTTCTTCCATTTCCTCGGAGATTGTTGCTAATGTTTCCTCGCTGACCCCGGCGATATGGCGCAGGTGGTCAATGAGGATTTTTGCACTCATGCTGAGTGATTCTTCAGGGCCGATGGTACCATCCGTCCAGATTTCCAAAATCAGCTTGTCATAGTTCGTGCTTTGCCCAACGCGAGCCGAGCCCACCTCCCAATTCACCCGGCGGATCGGGCTGTATATTGCATCTACAGGCATTTCTCCGATCGGCAAGCGCCCTGTCCGATCATCTGCTGGAGAATATCCCCGCCCTTTTTCGACCATAAACTCAATTTCTAGGTCGGCGCTGCTATCATCAACTGTGAAAAGGTAAAGGTCAGGATTAACTATCTCGACTTCAGGAGGGGTGATGATATCTGCTGCAGTGACCACACCTGCACCGCGCACTTCTAAGTGCATACGCGCAGATTCTGTATTGTGCAATTTCATGCGCAGTTGCTTGATCTGGAGCATCACCCGGATCACATCCTCACGTACGCCTGGAATTTCGCTAAATTCGTGCTGTACATCAGCGATCCGGATAGAAGTAACTGCACTGCCTTCTAATGAGGATAGAAGGATTCTCCGCAAGGCATTGCCAAGCGTAATTCCAAAACCCCGTTCTAAGGGGCTGATAAAAAACTTGCCATAATTGCGAGCCTCAGCATCTCGCTCAATTTTTGGCGTGACCATATTACTCAGACCAATCACGAATCACCTCTTTCCCCGCACATTCCACGAATTTTGTGTACTGTGCAGAGATAAACCTTATCGGGAATAAAACTCAACAATCGACTGCTCGCTAAGATTACCATCGATTTCCGAACGTTCAGGCAGGCGTAAAACAGTGCCAGCAAGATTTTTCAGATCCCGGCTCAACCAGGTTGGCACATTGCGGTCTTCTGCTACTGCTGAGAGGTCTTTAAAATACTGACGCTTGAGGGAGCCTTCACGCACAGCGACTACATCGCCGCCGAAGAGAATCATTGATGGAACATCCGTCCTTCTTCCATTGACGGTAAAGTGCCCATGAGTGACCAGGAGGCGTGCCTCAGAGCGGTTAGCGCTGTAACCCAACCGAAAGATCACATTATCCAGGCGTGTCTCCAGGATCTGCAATAGGTTGAGACCCGTAAGGCCACGTCGCTTCAAGGAAGCCTCATAATAACGGTGAAACTGGCGCTCGAGAGTTCCATATACGCGGCGAGCTTTCTGCTTGGCGCGCAACTGGCGTTGGTAATCCGATTCGCGTTTGCGGCGGAATTGTTCACCTTTACCATGCTGCCCGGGGGGATAACCACGTCGATCCATGGCACATTTTGGAGTAAAGCAGCGAGAACCTTTAAGGAAGAGTTTTTCACCCTCTCGCCGGCATAATTTGCACACTGGCCCACGATACTTTGCCATATATAAAATACCCTCGTTCCTTCTGTCTTTTAAACTCTACGTTTCTTTGGAGGCCGGCAACCGTTATGAGGCACCGGCGTCATATCTGTGATGGCTCTTACCCGTAATCCCATCGACTGTACAGCACGGATGGCAGACTCGCGGCCTGGGCCAGGTCCTTTAACGATTATACTGACCTCCTGGATGCCAAGCGCTTGGGCAGCTTTAATGGTCTGCTCAGCAGCTAAACGGGCTGCGAACGGTGTACTCTTACGCGAGCCTTTGAATCCAGCCGCTCCGGCACTTCCCCAGGCAACTGTATTTCCCTGGTCATCCGTGATAGTTATGATCGTATTATTGAAAGACGCAAAAATGTGCACCTGTCCAGAAGACAATGCACGCTTGGTCTTCCGAGCACTTTTGCGTCGAGTTGCAGTACGTACGCCTTGAGCCATAAAACCTCACTTTGATAAAAAACTAACTTTCCAATAATTAACTCAGCACAAGAACCTGTCCGACCAGGATCTTTACTTCTTTGTGCCGCGCCGACGCCCGCGACCAGCAACCGTCTTCTTCGGGCCTTTACGAGTACGGGCATTTGTGCGAGTGCGCTGTCCACGCGCCGGTAGATTGCGGCGGTGACGCAAGCCACGGTAACTGCCGATCTCAATCAGACGCTTAATGCTCAGCTGCACCTCCCGGCGCAGGTCACCTTCTACCTTATAACTTTGCCCTATGTAATCACGCAGTAAGGTGACTTCTGCATCGGTCAGGTCTTTGATCCTGGTATCTGGGTTGACGCCCGTGGCATGCAAAATTTCATTTGCCCGGCTTCTCCCAATTCCATAGATATAAGTCAGCCCAACTTCGACTCGCTTGCTTCGTGGTAAATCGACGCCTTCTATACGTGCCATATTAGATCATCCTTGCCGTTGTTTATGTTTTGGATTATCACAAATGATATATACCCGGCCTTTCCGCCGGACTACTTTACATTTCGAACAACGCTTTCGAATTGATGACGTGACTTTCATTTAGTAAGAAACTCCTTACACTGCCAGCAAATTTTTGATTATACCTTTTTCAACCATTTTCGTCCAGGCATTCAACAACTCTGTTTATGGCAAAGTTAATATTTGAGGACCACCATCCGTTATTGCAACGGTATGCTCGAAGTGAGCCGTTAAAGATCCATCTGCAGATGAAACTGTCCATTGATCTGCAAGGACTCGCGTTTCTGGCGTACCTACGAGCACCATCGGCTCCAGGGCAATTACCATTCCTTCTCTCAAGGGAATGCCCCTGCCCCGGATGCCGTAATTCGGAACTTGAGGACCTTCCCACATGGCACGACCAACCCCATGTCCGGTGTATTGCCGGGTAAGGTGGTAACCCTGCCCTTTTACAAATCGCTCAATCTCATAGCCAACGTCGCCGACCCGGTACCCAGGTCGCAGCTGCTCGATCCCGATATAGAGCGAGCGCTCGGTAACATCCATCAGTGACTGCGCCTCAGGAGAAACCGCTCCCACACCCATGGTGAAGGCAGAATCTCCCACAAAACCATTAAAGGTTGTCCCACAATCCACCGACACGATATCACCTTCTTGCAACAGGCGTTGAGATGGGATGCCATGCACCAACTCGTCATTTATACTGACGGTAATCGTCGCCGGATATGGATACGCGCCCGGAACACCTTTGAAGGTCGGAATGGCGCCTGCCTTGCGGATTACCTCCTCTGCGGCTGCATCCAATTCGTTGGTAGTCACGCCAGGGCGAATAAGTGCACGTACTGCTGCTAATGCTCTTGCATTAATTCGACCGGCTTCGCGCATGACGGCAATCTCATCCTTGCTCTTAATGACGATGTTCCGTTCCCAGGCCATAAATGCTCTACTCTTTAACCGTTAATAACGCCAGCAACTCAGAGGTCACCTGGTCCATCGGCAGGTTTCCATTTACTTCGCACAAGATACCCATGTCTCGATAGTAATCCAGCAAGGGTTTTGTCTGCGCAGTGTAGACACGTATCCTCTGTGTCACCGTTTCCGCTTTGTCATCATCGCGCTGGTAGAGCTCTGATCCATCGATATCACACTTGCCAGCCTCCCTGGGTGGGTTGTTCTTTTCATGATAGATGTGTCCCTCTTGTCGGCATGTCCACCTTCCCGTCAGCCGCTCCACCATTTTTCCCTCGCTGACGTTGATGTAAGCGACAACCTCGACCCTTTCGTGTGAATCCTGCAAGATTTTTGATAATCCTTCTGCCTGTACAGGCGTTCGGGGAAATCCATCCAGCAGGGCACCGCTCTGGCAATCAGGGCGTTCGATCCGCTCACGAATCATAGTAATGGTGATATCATCAGGGACCAACTCGCCCCGTTTGATGTATTCATCCGCCGATTTTCCAAGCTCCGTTTGGTTTTTAATGTGCTCTCGAAAAATGTCTCCGGACGAGATATGAGGTAGACTCATGGCCTGTGAAAGTCTTTGTGCCTGAGTTCCCTTCCCCGCTCCTGGGGGGCCAAGGAGAACAATAAATCTCGCCACAGGGTGAACCTTTTAACGTACAAGCAGGGTATCGTCATACCCATGCAGTCTCAACTCGGCATCGATGGTAAAGAACGTGTCGCGTACGACCCCGACTACGATCAACAACCCGGCCGAATTGATCAGTAAGACACTTGATCGGGCTCCGAATCCAAACCCAAAAAGTGCCAACAGCTGACTCAGCAAGAACGGTAAAATAGCAACCAGGCCAAGGAACAAAGCTCCCGGGAAAGTGATTCTGCGCAGCACGCGCGTCAGGTAGCGTTGAGTCGGCGCACCGCGACTCACCCCAGGAATCTGAGCCCCAACTTTCTTCAAGTTCTCGCCGTAATTCTGTTGAGCGAACAAGACATCGGTGTAGAAGAACGAGAAGCCCACAACCATGAGGAAATACATTAACCAATAAAAAGGGCTGTTTCCCCCAAACAGGTTGGTGATTTGAGTTGCTAAATTCTTTACCCATTCAATCTGAGAACCCATGAAATAGCTGGCGATGATAGCCGGGAACGAAAGCAGAGCCTGAGCAAAGATCAACGGGATCATGCCTGCCATATTCACCATCAAGGGCAAGGTTCCCTTAACTGGCATCGACATGCGGCTGCCTACTCGCCGTCCAGGATACATGACTGGGATATTCCGGCGCCCTTGCTGGACAAATACGATGGCGAAGATTATCAAGACCGTGATCACCAGTGTGAAGGCAATGGCTATATACCGCGTCTGCACGTCTGCCCACAGGCTGTAAATAGTTGCAGGAATGCGCGACACGATACCCGAGAAGATGATCAAGGATAGACCCTGGTTCCGGATGCCAAATTCAGAGATCAATTCACCTAACCAGATGGCAAACATCGTTCCGGCTGTCATACTCAGAATGATCGTCCAGGAAGATAACCAGTTGGATGAAAACAAACCAAAGTTTGGAATGACAACGGGGGATCCAGGGAGTTGGGATGCGAGGCTGTTAAAGATATTGATCTGGCCTATGGCGTTCAAAGCCGCCATGGGCACAGCCAGGATGTAAGTCCATTTCTCCATCCATTTCTGGCCTTCGCGCGGATCCTCCTCCATCCGTTTCTGCATGGATGGGATAATAGGGACAAGCAATTGGAGGATGATTTGGGCGGTGATATATGGGTAGACGCCCATAGCCAACACAGAAAAGTTGGATACTGTGCCTCCGGAGAGCAAGTCAAGAATCCCAATGAAACCCCCAGCAGCGCCGCCTGACTCGATGATTGCCTTAATTGCATCGGGATTCGCCCCCGGAACAGGCACATGGGCTGCCAGACGGTAAATGGCAAGAATTAAGATCGTGATAAGCAATTTCCGCCGGACATCATGTGCTGTCCACAGATAGCGCCACGCTGAACGCTTCATGTTCTGGCTCCTCGTGATCGATCAAGCTGATATGATTTCAACACTGCCACCTGCTGCCTCAATCTTGGCTGCAGCGCTCTTGCTGACGCGATGAGCGCGCACCTTGAGTGCTACTTTTACTGTACCGCGTACCAAGATGACGACGGGATTGCTGGGATCTGGCAAGAGATGTGCACTGTTTAGTGTATCGGGTGTCACCTCGCTGCCTGTGGAGAAACCTTTCAACTGATCCAGATTGACTTCGTTATACTGAACCTGGATCACCGGTGTGAAACCTTTACCGCGCATGAAAGGCAGACGACGATAGAAGGGCAAGTTCCCACCCTGGTGGTAGAGACGTGTACCTCCTCCCGACCGGGCGCCCTGCCCCTTCGTGCCGCGACCGGCAGTCTTTCCCTGGCCAGCAGAGATACCTCGACCAACTCTCTTGCGAGTCTTCCGAGACCCTTCTTGTGGTTTGAGTTCATGGAGTTTCATAATACTTTACACTTCCACAACTTCTACGAGATGATTGACTTTATATAACATCCCACGCAGGGTGGGGGAATCAACGTGTTCAACGGTCTGGTTCAAATGACGGAACCCCAAAGCACGAATGGTAGCTTTATGCTTCTTCGTATATCCGATTGGACTTTTTACCAAAGTTATCCGCAGGACCTTTGCTTTCTGCTTCTCTGCTTTAGCCATTCTTCCTCCGCTCCCAGAAAGGCAAGACGTCATTAACTGTCTTTCCGCGAACCGCAGCCATATCTTGGGGTGTTCTCAATTTATCAAGTGCCTGTACAGTGGCAAAAACCACATTAAGGACATTGCTGCTTCCCAAAGACTTAGTCAGGATATCTGATATCCCGGCAGCTTCCAGGACAGCGCGGACGCCACCCCCAGCGATAACCCCAGTCCCAGGAGAGGCCGGCTTGAGCAGGACTTCGGACCCGCTGACTTTACCGATTACCTCATAGGGGATAGTGGATCCCTGAAGTGCCACCAGATGCATGTTCCGGCGTGCCCGCTCGGTGGCTTTGCGCATGGCGTCTGGCACTGCATTGGCTTTGCCGACCCCAACACCTACCTTCCCGCGGTTATCTCCAGCGACGACAGTTACCCGAAAGGAGAAACGTCGACCACCCTGGACTACCTTAGCAACCCGTTTGATCTCAATGACGCGCTCGTCAAATTCTTGCTCGAATTCCATAGCCTGATAATCACTCATGTTTAAAACTCCAATCCACCATCTCGAGCACCATCTGCCAAAGCCTTAACACGCCCAACATACTGGTACCCACCTCGGTCAAAAACGACCTTCTGGATACCTTTCGCTTTAGCGCGTTCTGCCAATGTCTTCCCAACCAACCGGGCCTGTTCGGTTTTCTTCAACCCCTTTACCTTTGTTCGCAACTCTCCATCGAGCGTGGATGCTGAAACCAGAGTGTGACCGGCTGTATCGTCAATAACCTGACCATAGATCTCCGAAAGACTCCTGAAAACGCATAAGCGGGGCTTATCGGGCGTCCCAGCGACGTTCACTCGGATGCGAACATGCCGTTTGAGACGAGCTTCAGTACGTGATTTCATATGTGCCATAAATTACACCTTGCCTGCTTTACCAGCCTTGCGCCGGATTTTTTCGTCCAGATATTTTATGCCCTTGCCTTTATAGGGTTCTGGAGGGCGAACTTTACGGATATCCGCTGCAATCTGCCCAACCAGTTCCTTGTCATATCCCATCACTTTGATCTGGCGCGTGCGTTCATCCACTTCAAATGAAATACCGACCGGGGGTTCGACAGGCACTGGATGAGAATATCCCACGTGGAGTACCAGTTTTTTACCTTCCATAACCGCCCGGTAACCAACTCCATTGACTTCCAATACTTTCTCAAAACCAGAGCTCACTCCAATAACCATGTTATTGACCAATGCGCGGGTCATGCCATGCAAGGAACGATCAGTCCGCGAATCCGAGGGTCGTTGGATGACGAGGGTTTTATCCTCCTTAGATATTTTCATGCCAGACGGGAAAATCCGTTCGATCTGGCCCTTCGGTCCCTTGACGCGCACGCGAGATCCTTCAATTTCGATTTCCACACCTGCCGGTATATTAACCGGCATGCGACCAATCCTTGACACAGTTATTACCTCCTTGGGATGATGATGGCTAAATATTTAATAAATCCGTCCACCAATCACCGACCAGAAACAAATCTCTCACCATACCTTACAAATGATCTCACCGCCAACCCCCAATTGACGGGCGCGTTGACCGGTCATGACACCCTTCGGCGTAGAAAGGATCGCAATGCCCATGCCTGACTTTACCCATGGGATTTCATTCTTTCCAGCATAAACCCGGCGACCAGGGCGGCTTATTCTTTCCAGGTTGGTAATTACTGGGTGACGATCGCGCCTTTCGCCAACATACTTGAGCCGAATACGCAAGACTTTCTGTTGAGGGATAGCTCCATCCACAGCCTCGTAACTGGAGATATAGCCTTCCTCTTTCATGATTTTGGCGATAGCCACCTTCATTTTTGAACTCGGCATGGCAACGCTGGAGTGGCCTACCACCAAAGCGTTGCGGATGCGGGTCAACATATCCGCAATAGGATCAGAAACACTCATTCCATAACCTCCAACCCATCTACCAGGAAGATTTCACAACACCAGGGATTTTGCCCTGCAGGGCCAATTCGCGAAAGCAAATGCGGCACAAACCAAATCGACGGATATATCCACGCGGACGACCGCACTTTATGCAGCGGTTTCGTACTCGAGTGGGATACTTCCTCCGGCTCTCACGTATCACGATGCTCGTCTTCGCCATACCTTATCCTTCCTTTTTGAACGGCATGCCAAGCAATTGCAGCAGCTGCCGAGACTCATCATCTGTGCGCGCTGTCGTTACAATGGATATCTCCAATCCACGGAGTTTATCGATCTTGTCATATTCGATCTCCGGGAAAACCAATTGCTCACGCAAGCCCAGGGTGTAATTTCCGCGTCCATCAAAAGAGTTTGGAGAGACGCCTCGAAAATCACGTACACGCGGCAAGGCAACGTTCATCAATCGATCTAAAAATGACCACATGCGTTCGCCGCGCAGGGTAACCTTCACCCCAATGGCACGCCCTTCGCGCAATTTGAACGCCGCGATGCTCTTACGCGCTTTGTTGACAACGGGCTTCTGGCCGGTGATTTGCGTCAGGTCGGCCACGGCGGCATCCAATGCCTTGGCATTGTCCAAAGCCTCACCCACGCCGGTGTTGACCACGATCTTTTGAATGCGCGGCACCTGCATGATATTATCCAGGTTCAGATTCTTTTTGAGGGCCGGTACAACTTCGTTCATGTATCGTTCTTTCAATATATGACTCATTCTAAACACTCCACCCGGCTCATTTATCTACCAGGGCGCCGCAGTTTTTACACACACGACGGACTTCGCCTTCCTCGCGCTGCAAAGACACGCGGGTTGGCTCATCGCATTTTGGACACACCAACATGACATTAGAGATATCCATGGGGGCTTCGAATTCGATAATGCCCGGAGATAAAGTCCTGCCTTGGGTTTGAACCTGGCGCTGGTGCTTTTTCCGGACATTGACACCCTGCACGACTACACGATGCTCATCCGGTAATACCTTGATCACCTCACCACGCTTGCCTCTATCTTCCAGGTGACCACTGATGATTTCTACTGTATCGCCTTTGCGAATCTTTACTCTCACTTCATTCGCTCCTGATATTCACTGCCCTAAAGAACTTCAGGGGCCAGTGAAACTATTTTCATAAATCCTTTTTCCCGCAGTTCACGCGCCACAGGACCAAATATGCGGGTTCCCCGGGGGTTTTGTCCCTCTTGGTCCAGGATGACAGCCGCATTATCATCAAAGCGGATATATGAGCCATCTTCACGGCGCCATTCCTTGGCGCACCGCACGATCACAGCTTTGACAATCTCGCTTTTTTTCACGGCACCTTGCGGGATAGCCGATTTAACTGTGGCAACGACCACATCACCGATATATCCGTAGCGGCGGGTTGAGCCACCCATAATGTGGATGACCAACAACTCACGGGCTCCGGTATTATCTGCAACCTTTAACCTGGTCTCATGCTGGATCATGGCCTATGCCTCCACTGCGGGCTCGCCTGCCCCCAGCTCGTGACCCAAGATTTCTTCAACTACCCAGCGTTTTCGACGTGAAATGGGGCGGCTTTCTACGATGCGCACCTGGTCACCGATTTGGCATCCCTTCTCATCGTGGGCCATAACCCGTCTGCGGCTGTGAACAACTTTCTTGTACAGCCGGTGGCGGTATGTCCAGGATATTTCAACCACCACGGTCTTGGTCATTTTATTGCTGGTCACCACACCTGTCATACGACGGCGATCGTTCATTCTTCACCTCCCGATTCCGCCTGGAGCATGCGCTCATTGAGAATCGTCATGTAGCGAGCGATATCCCTTCGCATCTGGCGTAAGCGGGTGTAATCCGTCAATTCGCCTGTCGATTGTTGAAATCGCAACCGCATATATTCCTCACGGACATCGTTCAAACGAGCGTTGATTGCCTCATCGGAGAGGGCTCTGATTTCAGATGGTTTCATGCCTCACCTCCCGGTCGCTCATGCCGGCTGATTATCTTGGTCTTGATGGGCAATTTGTACTGTGCGAGGCGTAGCGCTTCACGAGCAACATCTTCAGGCAAACCACCCCCAACCTCGAACAAAACCCGTCCGGGCTTGATCACCGCGGCCCAATACTCGACAGCCCCTTTTCCTTTACCCATACGGGTCTCGGCTGGTTTACGGGAGATGGGTTTATCGGGAAAGATACGGATCCAAATTTTCCCGTGTCGCTTCAGAGCATGCACAATCGCCCGGCGGGCTGCCTCAATTTGCCGCGCAGATAGCCAGGCAGGTTCTAAAGCCTGGATTCCATATTCACCAAAGTGAACTTCAGC
>Ga0233417_10000160_pt1 | contig 18592 bp, 17 predicted proteins | sample Sed_MG_FD_189023 | JGI IMG/M metagenome (GOLD analysis project Ga0233417, IMG submission 189023) | Sediment microbial communities from Lake Towuti, South Sulawesi, Indonesia - Sediment_Towuti_2014_0.5_MG | ecosystem: Environmental > Aquatic > Freshwater > Lake > Sediment | place: Indonesia... | reverse complement strand
GACACGTCGGCGAGCACGGCGACCAAGGGCGTCTTCGTCTTCTTCCCCGGCGGACGGCAGGTGCAGGCCTGGAGCGGCTCGGCCTTCGGCTCCGCGAGCAAGCAGCAGGTCTCCTCCTACCTCGCCCAGGGAGACACCGTGTTCCCTGGGATGAGAGCCGCGTACACGGGGAAGAACTACCGCGACGCCTGGCTCTTCAACCCGTGGTCGAAGGGCGCGTACACCTGCCAGCAACCGGGTCAGTACACGACGATCTTCGGCGCGGGGAGCGTGCGCGAGGGGAACGTGTTCTTCGCAGGCGAGCACACGAGCACGTACTACTGGGGCTACCTGAACGGCGCCGTCGAGTCGGGCGAACGGGCGGCCAAGGAGGTTGCGCTCGGCTGACGACGCGCCCCGTGCTCGGAGGTCCCAGCTTCACTGCGTGCAGGGGGCGGCGGAAGGCATCAGCAGCGTCGCCGACTCGGACTCCCGACCTCTCGCTCCCAGGACTCCGCGAAGGTTCGCTCAGGTGAGAAAGGACGTTCGCGAGTTCATTCGCAGGCTCGAAGCGGTCGGCCTCACGGTCGAGGCGACGCCGGGGCACTACCGCGTGCTGCGCGACGGCAAGCCGCTTCGGAAGGCGAATGGGATGCCTTTCATGCTGCCCTTCTCCCCCGACACGACCCGCTGGCGCAGGTCCGCGATCACCGAGCTACGCAAGCTCGGGATCAACGTCTAGCTCCCGACCCGCCTGACTGCCGGGGCGTCAGCGCTCGAGACAGGGAGCCGCGCTGGGTGTCCGGCTCCCAGTCGCTCGGCAAGGGTGGCAGGGCCTTGCAGCTGTGACTTTGCAGGTGGTGCTGCCCGTCCCTCGCTCGGAGAAGTAGGGACTCTTGCCCGGTCCGTCGCTCGGACTCGCAAGATCGAGGAGTCGGTGGGCGGTCGTCGAGGTGAACGCGGACGTGAACGACTCGCCCGGTGCGAGGGCGTCGACAGGAAACGCCCAGGCACCCCAGAGTTCGAGCCCTGGTGGGAGGTCCGACGGCCAGTGGTAGTCGCCCGCACGCTGGTCGGAGGAGTCGAGGTTCGTCTGAGGGACGCCGTCGATCGTGAGTGCGAGGGGTCGTGCCCCGGGTCCAGGCTTCGTCCAGGCCCCGGGTTCCTCGACACGTACGCGAGCCACAGGATCAGCGGTTTACCCGCGGGAACGGCGACGGGTTCTTCCACTCGCCGGTCTTGCAGTGCGGAGCGATCATGGAGGTCGCGTCGAGCTGGGTCAGGTACGCGGACGACGGCGAGGCGACGAGGAGCGCACGTACCGCGACCGCGACGCCGAAGACGAAGCGTCTGATCAGCGTGATCATCACCCCTTTCGGGCCTCACGCTGAAGCGGCCAACAACGCGCGCCATCCGCGCAGGCGCTGAACCGGCCTGGGCGGACCTACCGAGAGAGCTGGGTGGAACGCGAGGGGCCCGCACGGTGCGGGCCCCTCGCAACTCGGTCCGGACGTGCGATGCCCTACGGCAGGAGCACGCCGTCGACCGCGTGGATGATCCCGTTCGACGCAGGGACGTCGGTGACGATGATCTGCGCACCGTCGATGAAGTAGTTCCCGCCGCTCGAGGTGATCGCGGCGAAGTCACCGTTCAGCATTCGGATCTGCGTCGACGTCGTCACGGCCTCGGCGTCGCGGCGGCCCGTCGCAACGTGGTAGAGCAGGATGTCGGCCACCGCGTCGGCATTGGCCGCCTGGAAGGCCTTGCAGTTGCCCTCGTTCAGGCCGATCGACGCGAACGCGCCGTCAGTGGGGGCGAAGACGGTGTACTGCCCCTTCTGGCTGAGCGCGTCGACGATGCTCGGATACTCGGTGACCAGGCACAGGAGCACGTCGAACTGCCCGGCGAACGGGCTGCCCGGCGAGTTCACCTCGATCGCCTTCTCGACGAGGCTCGGCGTGGCGGCGGGCGGTCGCTGACCCGTTTTTGCGGCTCCGAGCGAGACGGCCACGGTGAGCGCGGCCAGCGCGGCGACAGCGACGGCTGCGATGCGCTTCTTCATGAGACTCCCCTCCCTTTCCGGTCGGAAACATTGTACTATCTTAGTATCATATCTGTATAGATACTGTCAAGACAGGTCTTCCCCACGCCGCTCTCCTGCTTCCGAGGCGAAACCGGGTCGGAGAAACCCGCGGCACGCGGCACGCTCACTGCGCGGGCAACGGGACGTCGGCGCGAGGCGGAAGATCAGGAGCGCCGACATCCCGCTCCGCGTGCCGCCCCTTCGCTGCCCCCACAGGCTCGTCGCCGTGCTCGCGGTCGGCTCCCTCGACGAGGGCTACGGCGGTCGTTCGCAACCGGCAGACGAGGCGATCCGGCTCCGCACCGCTCTCGCGGAGCGAATGCCGCACGAGCCCGCGGTGGCACGCGCTGCTCGCGCTGAGTACCGCCGGCCGAGACGAACGCCGCCTGGTCACCCCAAGCGCTGCCGCAGCGCGAAGCCGAGAGCGTCACACCAGACGTCGAGGGCGCGGTCGAGGTCGGCGACCTTGAGGTGGACGTGACCGATGTCGACGCGGGGATCGAGCGTGCCTGCGGCCCTCCCCGGAGCCCAGCGACGGCACCCTCGTCCCCATGGCCGCTGGACGAGTGCGTATCGTGTGCCGATACGACTGAGATCGAGCGTCGAAGGACGGTGGTGGCAACGCACGCGAGCGCAACCGGGCAGTTCGAGATCGTCCGCCGCGAGGACTTCTCCGACGTCACGTACCTGCTCGAGATCTCCCACCCGCTGATGGCAAAGGCCGCGAAGCCGGGCCAGTTCGTGATCGTCATGGAGCACGAGCACGGTGAGCGGATACCGCTCACGCTCGCCGATTTCGATCCCGATCGCGGAACTGTCACCCTCGTCGTCCAGGCCGTCGGGAAGACGACGAAGGAGATGCAGCGGCGCTGCCAGGAAGGCGCGCACCTCCACGCGCTCGTCGGGCCGATGGGGATTCCCTCGCACATCGGGCACGCGCGCAAGGTCGTGTGCGTGGGCGGGGGCCTCGGAGTCGCGCCCGTCTACCCCCAAGCGCGCGCCTACAAGGAGAACGGCGCCTACGTCATCGGCGTGATCGGATTCCGAAGCAGGGAGCTCATGTTCTGGGAGGACAAGTTCCGCGCGGTCTGCGACGAGTTCATCGTCTGCACCGACGACGGCTCGATGGGGATCAAGGGCCTCGTGACCGCAGGGATCGAGGAGGCGATCACCCACCACTCCGACATCGACGAACTGGTCGCGATCGGCCCGCCGATCATGATGAAGTTCTGCGCGGAGACGACGCGCCCACACGGCATCAAGACGGTGGTGAGCATGAACCCGGTGATGGTGGACGGAACCGGCATGTGCGGCGGCTGCCGGATCCGGGTCGGCGACCAGGTCAAGTTCGCCTGCGTCGACGGGCCCGACTTCGACGGCCACGCCGTGGACTTCGACGACCTCATGGCGCGACTGCGCCGCTTCCGGGCGAGCGAGGCGGACGCCCTCGAGCGGTGGCAGGAGAGCTGCCGCGTGCGCGCCGAGGAGGAGCTCGCGGAAGCGCGAGCGCCCGCGATCGGGACGCGGCCGGCGGCGGACCTCTGATGGCACCCAAGAAGAAGACGATCCGGACGATCCCGCAGGACCGGACGCCGATGCCGGAGCAAGACCCGCAGGTCCGGGCGACGAACTTCGCGGAGGTGGCGTGCGGCTACACGCTCGAGGATGCGCTACGCGAGGCCGAGCGCTGCCTCTTCTGCCCCGATGAGCCGTGCATCCGCGGCTGCCCGGTCGGGATCGACATCCCGGAGTTCATCCTCAAGATCACCGAGAAGAACTTCCACGGCGCCTACGACACGATCACCGACACGAACCTGCTGCCGGCCATCTGCGGCCGCGTGTGCCCGCAGGAGACGCAGTGCGAGGGCGTCTGCGTCGTCGGGGAGACTCTCGAGCCCGTCGCGATCGGCCGCCTCGAGCGCTTCGTCGGAGACATGGCAATCGCGGAGGAGTGGGAGAGCATCCCCTACATCGAGCCGAGCGGGCGCCGTGTCGCGATCGTCGGCTCCGGTCCGGCCGGGATGGCCTGTGCCGCGGACCTGGCGAAGGCCGGTTGTGAGGTCACCGTGTACGAGGTCTTCCACGAGCCGGGCGGTGTCCTCAAGTACGGGATCCCGGACTTCCGGCTCCCGAACGAGGTCATCGACGCGGAGATCGAGAAGCTGGAGCAGCTCGGGATCACCTTCGAGTGCAACACGCTCGTGGGGCGGCTCTTCACCGTCGAGCAGCTGCTGACCGAGATGCGCTACGACGCGGTCTTCATCGGAACGGGCGCCGGCTACCCGAGCTTCATGGGCATCCCCGGCGAGTCGCTTGCCGGCGTGCTCTCCGCCAACGAGCTGCTGACGCGCTGCAACCTCATGCATGCGCGCGAGTTCCCGAGCTACGACACGCCGCTCCAGCCGGGGAGGCGCGTCGCCGTGATCGGAGCGGGCAACACCGCGATGGACGCGATGCGCGTGTGCCTGCGGCTCGGCGCGGAGACCGTGTACTGCGTCTACCGGCGCACGAAGGTCGAGGCCCCGGCGCGCGCCGAGGAGGTGCACCACGCGGAGGAGGAGGGCATCGAGTTCTACTGGCTGACGACCCCGGTCGAGATCCTGGGTGACGGGGAGAACAACGTACGAGGTCTCCGCTGCCAGCGCATGGAGCTCGGTGAGCCCGACGAGTCCGGCCGGCGACGCCCGGTGCCGGTGCCCGGTGACGAGTTCGAGATCGACGTGGACATGGTCGTGTACGCGATCGGCACGAACGCGAACCCCATCCTCGGCCAGACCTCCTCGCTGAGGCTGAACGGGCGCGGCTACATCGTCGCCGACGACGAACTCGCCACCTCGATCGCAGGCGTCTGGGCCGGCGGTGACATCGTCACGGGCGCGGCGACCGTGATCGAGGCGATGGGCGCTGGGCGCAAGGCGGCGGCGGCGATGAAGGCGTACCTGGGCCTGCGCGACTCCGACGTCGTCTATCTGCCCGAGCGCGCAGGCAGCGAGGGCAAGCGGTTCGGAATCGACCTCGCCGAGCACAACTACGCCCGCGTGAGCGTCGGATGACGGCTACCGACGGGAGCAAAGATGGGTGACGTGCTGACACGCACGCCGGGGGCCGCGCTGAAGGAGCACGACCGGAACCCGGCGAGCAAGAAGGACGCGGTCACGCTCGACGAGCACATCATCGAGGTGATCAGCGACTCGGGCGAGGGGGCGCAGCGCTGCGGCCAGTCGCTCGGCGCGATCGCGGCCAAGATGGGCAACGGGATCTGGACCGTCGAGATCATCCCGGCCGAGATCCAGCCCCCCGCGCGCAGCGTCGCCGGGGCGAGCGGCGTCCGCATCCGGATCGGACGGCACCGCGTCACGAACGGGGGAGACGAGACCGACCTCGTCGTCTCGTTCAACGAGCAGGTGCTGCTCGGGCGCGTGCGGGCAGGAGAGTTCAGGCCCGGCGCCACCATCCTGCTCGAAGGCATGTGGCGCGAGCACGCCGACACGAGGATCGCGGCCTCCTACGCCGAGACCGTCGACAGCCTCCTCGAGAGCGGCTACCGCGTGATCGAGATCCCGATGGACGCGGAGTGCCGCAAGCTCGTCTCCGATCCGCGGCGCGGCAAGAACATGTTCGCGCTCGGGATTCTCTGCAACCTCTACAGCCTCGATCTCAAGCTCGCGCGGGAGCAGATCGCGATCACCTTCGGCAAGAAGGCCGACAGCGTGATCCGCCAGAACGTCGAGCTCCTGGAGGCGGGCTGGGCGTGGGCAGAGGACAACCTCGACCTCCGCTTCGTCATCCCGGCCGAGCGGCCGCGTGAGCCCCAGGTCGTCGTCAACGGAAACACCGCGCTCGCGCTCGGAATCCTCGCCTCGGGCATGGACATCTGCGCCATGTACCCGATCACGCCGGCGACCTCCGCCTCGCACTACCTGAGCGAGATGTTCGAGCGCGTGGGCGGGATCGTCCACCAGGCCGAGGACGAGATCGCCGCCTGCTCGTTCGCCATCGGCGCCTCCTACGCCGGCAAGTGCGCGGTCACGATCACCTCGGGCCCCGGCTACTCGCTCAAGCAGGAGGCGATCGGGCTCGCCTCGATGGCGGAGATCCCGCTCGTCGTCGTCAACGTCCAGCGCGGAGGGCCCAGCACCGGCCAGCCGACGAAGGTCGAGCAGGGCGATCTCCTCGCCGCGCTCTTCGGGAGCCACGGAGACGCACCGAAGGTCGTGCTGGCGCCGAGCTCGATCGAGGACTGCTTCTACTCGGTGATCACGGCCAGGAAGATCGCCGAGTCCTTCAACATCCCGGTGATCGTCCTCTCCGACGCGAGCCTCGCGACCGCCCAGCAGCCCTTCCCGCGACCGATGTTCAGCGAGGACTGGCTCGCACCGCCCGTCGACCAGGCGCCGGTTCCGGCCGGATCCCGGCCGTACGACTGGGACGACGTAACCGGGATCGCACGGCGCTTCGTCCCCGGACAGCCCGGCGGCGCGCACACGCTCACTGGACTCGCGCACGACCGCGAGAGCAACGTCGCATACGACGCGTATTCCAACGAGGAGGGACTTCGCCACCGCAGCCTGAAGCTCGCCGCGCTCCAGAAGACGCTCAGGCCGCCGCCCGTGTTCGGCGACCCGGACGGCGAGCTCCTGATCGTCGGTTGGGGCTCGACGATGGGCGTGATCGAGGAGGCGGTCGAGCGCCTCCGGAGCGAGGGCCGCAGGGTCTCGTCGACGCACCTACGCTTCGTGCAGCCGCTCCCCCCGGGAATCGGGGAGATCATGCAGCGCTTCGAGCGCGTGATGACGGTGGAGTGCGCCTGGTCGGACCGCCTGGAGGACGAGCTCGTCGACGACGAGAACCGCCGCTACTCGCCGCTGGCGCTCCTGCTTCGCTCGCGCTACCTCGTCGACGTCGACTGCTGGAGCGAGGCGCGAGGCCAGCCGATCAAGCCGGGGACGGTGTGCGACGTCGTCCGTGAGCGGCTCGACCGGGAGGATCGGTCATGACGATCCCGGTCGCGCAGTGCCTGATGCGACTGCACGAGGAGCATCACAGCCTCGAGGACTACCAGGGCGGCGTCCCCCGCTGGTGCAACGGCTGCGGCGACAACGCAATCCTCACGGCGGTCCAGCGACTCTGCCGCGACGAGGACCTGAGCCCCGAGCGCACCGTCTTCGTCTCGGGAATCGGCTGCTCCAGTCGCTTCCCGCACTACATGAGCACATACGGCTTCCACGGAATCCACGGTCGCGCCTTCCCGGTCGCCGAGGGGATCCGAATGGCGCGACCCGACCTGCACGTCTTCGTCAACACCGGAGACGGCGACTGCTGCTCGATCGGCGCCGGTCACTGGATTCACGCCGTCCGCTACAACATGAACCTCACGGTGCTCCTGCACGACAACTACGTGTACGGGCTCACCAAGAAGCAGGCGTCGCCGACCTCGCCGAAGGGCCTCAAGAGCAACACGACCCCGCGCGGAACCGAGCTCGAGGCGCTCAACCCGATCAGCGTCACCCTCGGAATCCAGAACGTGTCCTTCGTGGCGCAGGCGGTGGACTGGATCCCCGAGGTGCTCTACGAGATTGTCGCGGCCGCCTACCGGCACAAAGGGTTCTCGTTCATCCGGATCATCCAGCGCTGCCCCGAGTTCCTGCCGGGCATGCTCGAGCCCTGGCTGCAAGACCCGTCGAAGACGATGCTCTTGACGCACGAGGACGGGCTCCGGCCGAGCCCGGAGCTGCAGCGGATCTACAAGAACCAGCTCGCGCACGACCCGCTCGACATCGACCGGGCGCGGGAGATCGCCTCGTCGGTCGACGCGATCCCGGTCGGGATCCTCTACCGAAACCCCCACGTGCCGTGCTACGAGGATCTGCGGGGCGCCGGCCAGGCGCGCCCGGCAGAGCGGATTCGGGCGGGCCTCGAGGCCGAGCTCGACCGCTTCACGGTCTGGCCAGACGAGAGCGCCGACAACGAGGCGGCGGCCTGATCCGGGGACGCGGGTGAGCGAACCGCAGACCACGGAGGCCGCAACCCTCCAGGGCCAGGCCGTCTTCCACCTGACCGGAAGCCGCTCCGCCGGCGAGCTCGAGCCGATCGAGGACGGGAGGTTCCGGCCTGCGCTCCTTGCCGGGTACCGCGACCTCACGAGCCTGCGGTACGACTTCCCGGTCGTCCTCGTCGAGGATGGTGGCGGCGACTTCGTGCGCTCGCTGTCCTCCGTCGTCGACGGAGTCCTCCAGGAGGTCGCGCCGCGCGGAGTCGAGGGCGAGCGGCTCCGACGGCAGGTGCTACGCCTCGAGCGGGAGCTGCGGGTGCTCGTCCGCGACGGCTCGAGGGGGATGCTCTCGGACCTCTGGGAACGTGCGCTCGGAGGGATCGACGACGGCGGCGACGAGAGCGTCGGGCCGATCCTTCGCCACGCCGGCGAGCAGGCCTCGCTCGACGGCGAGGTGGTGGACTGCGACGATGACCTTGCGGCCCGGCTCGTCGAGCACGCGTGGCGTCGGACGCAACAGCAGAAGGCACGACACTTCCACCACGAGGTGCATCGGCTCGTCCAGGCGCTCTCGGACATCCTGCGCGCGGCCTTCATCCACTCCGAAGGAGGGCGGCAGCCGGAGAGCCTGAAGGCCGGCGTCGGCGACCTCCATCACGACCAGTTCGACTTCGAGGCGATGTCACGGCTCCTCGGGAAGGGCGCGCCCGAGGACGAGCTACCGGCTGCGCGCCGAGAGCGGATCGAATCGGCGCTCGAGGTGCTTCAACGCCAACGGTTCTTCGAGCCCCCGGCGGGGGCCGCTCTCGCGCAGGCGGCCGAGGCGCCGTACGGGTACACGTTCTCGAGCTGCGGCGACATGCTCGAGGCCTTTCGCGAGCGGCTCCCCGAGGTGGTCGAGTTCGTGAAGGCCATGTCCATCGCCGACCTGGAGGCGGACGGCCGCTATATCGAGGCGAGACATGACCCCTTCTTCGACGGGTTCGGCGAGGACGCGCTCACCCCCGAGGATCTCGCCCTGTTCCCCGACTACCTCGTCACGATCGACTCCTCGCACGCCGACGCGACCGAGAGCGGCGTCCTCATGGAGGTGCTCTCCTCGGATCTCCCCGTGAAGGTGCTGGTGCAGACCCAGGACGTTCTCGACGAGTCCTCGGTCGGCGCAGGCCACTTCGGGTTCGGGATGCGGAGCGCGCAGCTCGCCTCGACGGCGATGGGGCTGCACGACGTCTTCGTCCTGCAGACAGCGAGCTCGAACCTGTATCAGCTGCGCGACCGACTGTTGCACGGCCTCGAGTACGCGGGGCCTGCGCTCTTCAGCGTCTTCACGGGCTCGAGGGAAGCTGCGAGCGACCTGCCCCCGTACCTCACCGCCGCAGCCGCGATGGAGTCTCGCGCGTTCGTCGCGTTCACGTACGACCCGTCGTCCGGATCCGACTGGGCCTCCCGCTTCTCGCTCGACGCCAACCCGCAACCGGAGCTCGACTGGCCGATCGAAGACTTCGAGTACGAGGGCGAGAGCCTGCAGCGAGTGCAGGAGCAGGTTCCGTTCACGGTCGTCGACTTCATCGTGTGCGACCGGCGCTACGCGCGGCACTTCGCCCGGACGCCGAGGTCCGACTGGAACGAGAGCGCGATCCCCGTGGACGAGTGGCTGGCCCTCGACCCGAAGGAGATCGGCGAGCGGATCCCGTACGTCGTGGTCGTCGACGAGGACGACGTGCTGCATCGCCTCATCGTCGACGCGAAGCTGATGCAGGCGGCTCGCAGGTGTCGCGAGATCTGGCACGGTCTGCAGGAGCTCGGGGGTATCCACAACTCCCACGCAGAGCGGCTGCTGGAGCGTGAGCGAGTCGTCTGGGAGGAGCAGAAGCAGCGCGAGCTGGAGAGCGTGCGGGCAGATGCGGCCGCGCCAGCCGTGACCGTCGAGCGGCCCGACGGCGTAGCCCCACAGATCGTCCTGGGCGAGCCGCTGCCCTCGGGCGAGCCCCCCTCCCCCGAGGCCGCGGCCGCGGTCGCGGAGGCGGTGGAGCCTGTCGTCGTGGAGGCGCCGCCGGCGGACGATCCCTGGATCGAGACGTCGCGCTGCTCGACCTGCAACGAGTGCACGGCGATCAACGACCGCATGTTCGCCTACAACGAAAACAAGCAGGCGTACTTCAAGGACCTCGACGCCGGCACCTTCCGTGAGATCGTCGAGGCCGCCGAGGCCTGCCAGGTCGCGATCATCCATCCGGGCAAGCCGCGCAACCCCAACGAGCCCGGTCTCGAGGAACTCATCGAGCGAGCGAAACCGTTCCAGTAACGGCTCAGGGCGCCTAACCTCGTCGCCGTCTGGAGGTCCGCGACGCCCGTGAGGGATTCCGCACCCCACCGTTACGAACCGCAGACGCAGGACACATCTCGCTCACGCCGCTCCCGTACCCTGGACAGGACTCGACCCGAAGTCGAGTGCGAGAAGGAGGTCATGTGCGGCCCCGGGCTGACGCGATTCCCGACGGGGGGACGCCGCTCTTGCCGACCTCGTGGCGGCACCGTCTGCGTACCGCGACGAGGTGTGGAGGATCGACCGCGCTCGAGGAACTCGAGCTCCCTGCGCTCCGGGACGTCGGTTCGATGCGTGCGGCCGTCGGGCGGAGCGACAGCGCCAGGTCGGCGATGGCCACAGACACGAAGGAGCAACCATGAGACTGATTCGAATCGGGGCAGCGGCGGCAGCTGTCCTGCTCGCGACGGCGATCACGACCGGCGTCGCGCTCGCCGAGCGGACGAAGGCGACCGACGTCGTCCAATTCTAGGCGTCCTACGCAGGCAAGGCGACCGTGAAGATCACCGACGACGTCGCGAGCATCTCCGCCGAAGGCGCCGGAACCGCGACCCTCATCGGCGCGAGCAAGGTCGCGGGCAAGGGTCTCGGCGACGCTGCGAAGCGCCCGTGCGTGCCGTTCACCGGCACCGGAGAGATCACCGCCGCAAGCGGCCCGACGACGCTGCGCTTCACGGTCGCTCCCGGCTCCACGGGCTGCGGCGACGAGGAGGGGATGGTCTTCAGCATCTCCGGCAGGGCGAAGATCACCGGCGGGACGGGCTCGATGGCGAACGCGAGCGGAACCCTCAAGCTGACGGGCGTCTACGACCGCGGCGCGGGAACATTCTCCATCAAGTTCTCGGGACAGGTGACGCGAGGGGCCGGAGCGGCCCCGGGAGCGGCCACGACGCTCACGATCACCGCCGGCCCGACGAGCAAGCTGGCGTTCTCGAAGAAGGCGCTCGCTGCGCGCGCGGGGAAGATCACGATCGTCCTCAAGAACCGGTCGTCCCTGCCGCACAACGTTGCGATCCGGAGCGGCACCAGTGCGAAGAGCAGGATCATCGCCAAGGGGAGGATCGTCGGAAAGGGGGGTACGTCGAGAGCCACAGCGACGCTCAAGAAGGGCAAGTATCGCTTCGCGTGCACCGTGCCGGGACACGAGGCGGCCGGGATGTGGGGGATCCTCACGATCAGGTGAACGTCCGCCCCGGACTCGCGCGAGAGAGGTCGTCGCCGGGAGGTGGCCCGCCTTCCGGCAGGCAGAGAGGGGAGGTCCGATGATGGCCAGTGTTCTTCGGAGCAAGCAGCTCTGGGCAGCCGTCGCGATTGTCTCGATGTGGATCACGGTTCTCTTCGTCGGGCTCTACGGCCCGGAGATCGTCGACGAGAGTCCTGCAGGCGGACGCACCGAGGTTCCCTCCTCGGTTGCGCTCGGGTTCTTCGCCCTGATCGGCACCATCATCTTCGCGATCTTCGCGTTCCGCGGAGGAGGTGTGGACAGCGAGACGCTCGAGGCCCGGATCGAGGAGGAGCGGGTCCGACAGCTCGAGCTCCGGCGCGAGCTGGATGAGCTCAGGCGAGAGGTCCTGGACCTGAGTCGGCCGGACGGGAGAGCGGTCGCGCACGGGACGCGGTGACCGAGGGCGGCGGCCCAGACCCCGTGCCGCACGCGTGCACGAGGGCGAGCGGACCGTCGATTGACCGTAGCGGAGACTCGGGAAACCCCCGAGGTCTGCTCACACCGACCGTGCAACCCTCCCCCAAGCGTGGGGCGAGGCGGGAGGACGTATGCCCCGCCTCGCGTCGAGGCGCTTCCGCTCGCGTAGCTCGACGGGGTGTCGAAGGTTGAGCGGGCGGGCTGGGCCGATTCTCCCGCGCTCCGCGGCGTCGACCTGAGCGTCGACCCAGGCGAGACGTCGCGATCGTCGGGCCGAGCGGCAGCGGCAAGGCGACGACCATCCTGAACGTGATGACCGGCATCGACCCTGCTACGAAGGGCAGGGTCACCGCGGCCGGACGGGACCCGACCGGGAGGAGTGCGAACGAGCTCACCGGCTGGCGGGACGTGACCGTCGGGCGTGTTCCGTTCCTCCAGCTGCTCCCCACATCGACGGCCGCTCGAGAACCTCATGCTGCCGCTCGACCTCGCCGGTCGTCGCCGTGTCGCCAAGCGCACCGAGTCTCGCACGGTTCCGACGGATCCGCCGTGTCTATCGAGCCGAGGGTCTCGTCCTGGCCCTGCTCGGAGGGCTCGACGGAATCGGCGTCTGCGACCTGGGGCGCGTCGTGCTCCACTTCGTCGGAGAGCACTCCACACGAGCTTCGCGCTCCGGTTCCCGCTCTGGCGGCTCGCCGTCGCTCTCGTCATGCCCGTCGTCGTGGCCCTCCTCCGTCCTGCACCTCCCGCTTCGCCCGACGCGTGCCGCCTCCAGCCCGGAGAGGCGCTTCGCCACGGGGTAGCGCAGCTGCGTGGAGCGACGGCGCCCGGGCCGCCGCGTCACGGACTCGGGGAGGCAGCCGCGATGCCGCTCCGGAGCAGGTATCTCCGGGCCGACTCCAGCGTTTGCGCCGAGAGCCAGTCGACGAGGCGGTCGATGCCGACTCGGGCGACCTGCTCCCGCTGCCTCTCCGCTCCGCATGCCCGGGCGAGCAGTGAGACCCGGGCGAGCTCACGCTCGGTTCCGAGCTCGGCGGCCATGGGTGCCAGCTCGTCGAGCAGCCGTCCGACGCGCCCGTGGACCGGCTCTCGCTCACCGCTCTCGAGATCGAGGAGCTCCCCGTGCACGCCCTCTCGTGCGGCCGACCAGAGACTCTCGGAGATGCGGTAGGAGTCGTGCACCGCGAGAGTCTCACCACGGTCGTAGCGGCCCGCGAGCCAGGCGACGAGCGTCTGCGCGAGACCCACGAGCGCGACTGCGTCGGCGAGCTCCGTCTGTGCGTCGCACGCGCGGATCTCGATCGTGCCATGTCCGGGATGGAGCCGCAGATCCCACCAGTGGTAGCCGGGGTCCGGGATAGAGCCGCCCGTACGGCCCCAGGCAACGAATTCACCGTACGCGTTCCAATCCCGAAACGCCGGTGGGACGCCGTGCCGCGACAGCGACCGGTTGAGATGCAGCCTCGTCGAGGAGGAGCCCGAATCCGCGGAGCGATGGAAGGGGCTGTTCGCGGCGAGCGCGGTGAACTCCGGGAGGTAGCTGCGCAGCGCGTTGTAGACCGCGAGCGCCCGATCCCCGTCGGCGAGCGCCACGTGGACGTGAAGCCCGCACGTGAGCATGTGCAGAGCCGCCCACGGGTTCTCTGTCGCAATCGCTCGGTATCGCTCGCCGTCGGTCATCGGCCCCACGCCGTGGGAGGTCGGGTGGGTACCGCAGGCGACGGGTCGCACGCGATCGCCGAGCGCCTCCGCAAGATCGATCCGAGCGAAGGCGAGCTCGCGGCCGACGTCGGCCGCGCTCAGGCACGGTCTGGTGACGAGCTCGATCTGAGCCGCGCGGAACTCGGCGTGGAAGCGATCGTCCGAGCCGATCGCCTCGAGGGCGTCTCCGACCACGGGCACGAGGCGGTCGCTTCGCGGGCCGACCAGCATGAGCTCCTCCTCCGCGCCGACCGTGAGCGAGAGCGCCGCAGCGTCGAAGGCCGATCGGAGACGCTCGACACCGACCCCGCCGACCCATGTCGAGCGCGGTTTCAGCGTCCGAGTCGAGTCGTCGAGGGGAGATGTTGCAACCGCCACGAGGTCATACGTCTCCATCGCGAGATTCAGGGTAGGAGCGGCGGATGAGGACGCTAGCCCGCGGCGTGAGCGCGAACTCGGAGTGCTGTGGGCATTTGCCCACATTTCCCTAACAGGGTCGCTACCGGACGTCGGCGCGAATCGCGGTGGTCGAGCGCGACATGCCCGCGCCCGCCTCGGCGTCCGGCGCGACCGGACGTTCCTCGCGAGGAAGCCCGAGCGCGAGCCCGGCGCCGAACCAGACGGTGAACGCGACCCAGTGGACGCCGATGATGTCGGTCTGCAGACCGAGGAAGAGCACGGCGGCGAACGCTGCGGCGAGCCACGCCTCGCGCCGCCAGAGACCCACGAGCAACGCGAAGCTCCAGAGGACGAAGGCGACCAGCCCCGCGACCCCCGCGTCCACTCCGAGCTCCGTGTAGGTCGACTCGCCGGCACGGATCTCGACGTCCGTCCGCTTCGCGACGACGCCGGCGTTCCCGAGACCGTACCCCTGCGGGTGCTCGATGACGACCCGCACCCCCTCCCGGAGGTTGCGCCAGTGACTCTCGGTCGACGCCTCGCTGCCCGCGAACGGGTCGCCGCTCGTGGCGCCCTCCCGCAGAGCGTTCTGGCGCAGCCACTCGAGCTCCTCGGGCGTGTAGCTCGTCGTCGGGCCGATCGACGGGTACGCGATCAGGAAGAGCGCGGCCCCGGCGACGGAGGCGAACGCGAGCACGGCCGGGGCCAGACGCCGCTGCGCGAGCGCGAGCACGACCAGGCCAAGCGCCAGCGCGGCGAGTGCAGCTCGCGTGTGCGTGTACAGAAGCCCGGCGTAGAAGCTCAGCGCGAGCACGCCCCACCACCAGCGGAACGGGCGGCTCACGACGTAGACGAGCGCGACGACGAGGACGTACGCACTGGCGAGCGGCGAGAGGAAGGTCGAGACGAGCCTTCGGATCGGGTTCGACTCGTCGCCGGTGTTGAAGACCCAGTTCTCCGGCAGCCCCGAGAGGCCCTCGTAGTCGAGGCCGAGCTGCTCGCGGTACCAGCCGGGGACGCCCGAGTCGCGCCACGCCTGGAGCGAGACGAACGCGAGATCGGCGAGTCCGACGACGACGACCACGAGCGCCGCCGGCACCACGAGCCCGCCGAGGCGACGCCGTTCCGTCCAGAGGAGCCCGGTCAGGCGTCCGAGCACGTACGCAGCCACCGGGAAGAGGTGGTGACGGAGCGCGAGGAGTTCCCCGCGCGCGGTCGCCCCCCCGCCGAGCCAGTCCTGCGGCAGCAGCCAGTAGACAACGACGACGACCGCGTAGCTCGCGGCCAGGACGTCCGCGGCCGTGACCGCGGGAAGACGCCGCACCTTCCAGGCCACGACGGCGAGCGCGACGAGGAGCAGCGCCTCCTTCCACGCGGCGAGGACGTCGAGCGACGCCCCGCGCACGCCGAGCTCCCAGAGCTGGGCCATGGCGGCGTTGTGGAGGACGAGCCCGACGACGAGGAGCGCGAGCGCCACGCCGGTGAACCGCTGCGCGCTAATCGACGATCGCCACCAGCGTGAGGCCCAGGTTCACGATGCGGACGCGGCCCGGAAAGAGCGACGCGAGGCAACGAGGCGTGAGGAGGCGGACGTCGGTCGCGAGCTCGCGGCCGAGGGCGCGGTAGACGGGATGCGAGACCGTGTCCGGGAGCCAGTGCACGAACGGCAGCCGCGTGTGCACCTCGACCGGGAAGCGGCGGTTCGGGGTCGTGATGAACGCACGCCGCCCCACCCGAATCGCCTCCGAGACGAGCAGCCGCTGTCGCTCTCGATCGCCGACGTGCTCGATGACGGCGTTCGAGTACACGATGTCGAACTCTCCGTCCTCGAACGGGAGCGCGCACGCGTCACCCCGCACGTAGCGGATCTCGGGATACCGGGCCCGGAAGCCCCGTCCGTCGTGCAGGCCGAGCGCGGTGATCCGACTGCGCCACGGGTAGTGCTCCTCGAAGTAGTTGAGGGTCCGGCAGCCGTCGCCCTCGCCGAAGGCGAGCTCGTCGGCGCCGACGTCGAGCACCGTCGTCTCCGCGGTCGGCTCGAGCTCGTCGAGGAAGAGCTCGAGCTTGCGCGCACGTGAGCGAACCGAGATCGTGTCGGCGAGGCGCACCGCGTAAGTATCGGGTTCGCGCGCGCCGACAGGGCGCCGAGTAGGCTGGTGGGGGTGCTCGAGGCGACCGTCCGCCCACGTGGGCCGTACTCCCTGAAGCTGACGGTCCGCAGCGACGACTGGCTCGCGCGCCTCCCGGAGGGCGAGTGGGCCGCCGCCTCGCAGCTCCCGGACGGTCGCGTGACGATTCGAGCAGCCAGCGGGCGTGCGCTCGAACACGCGCGCTTCATGCTCGCGCTCGACGACGACACGAGCGAGTTCCACCGCCGCTTCGCCGACGACCCGCTCCTCGGCCCGTCGGTCCGGCTCCTTCGCGGGATGCGGCCGCGGCGAAAGGCGACGGTCGCGCACGCGGTCCTGCGGGGTGTGTGCGGGCAGCTGATCCAGGCGGGGAAGGCCCTCGAGATCGAGCGTGCGGTCGTGCGGGCGTGCGGACTGGACCCGCCCTCGCGCGCGTCGCTCGCCCGGCTCGCGCCCGCAGAGCTCACGCGCTGCGGACTTGCAGCGAGCCGCGCGGCGACGCTCACCCGACTCTGCCGCACGACCGACCTCGGGGCGCTGAAGGGCCGCCTCCGTAACACCGCCCTCGCCCGGCTGCGTCGAGAGCGCGGCATCGGCGAGTGGACCGTCGGCGTGATCGCACTCCAGGGTCTCGGCCGCTACGACGCAGGCTTGGTCGGCGACCTCGGCCTCGTGAAGCTCCAGGCGTCGCTCGAGGGCCGCTGGCCCGAGCCCGACGAGACCGCCGCACTGCTCGAGCCGTACGGCGACTGGCGAGGGCTGGCGAGCGTCTTCCTCCTGCAGGGGTTCAAGCGCGGCCTCATCCCCGGTGCGAGCACGGACCGCGCACGGCTCGTGCGAGCACGTGCAGCGCACACGACCTGAGCATCGATCAGCGCCTGACACCGCCGCGGACGCAGGGAGGGACACTCCTGCCGGAGGCAGGTGGTCGGCACGTCGACCACACTGAAGACCCCCCCCGGTCGGGACCGCTCCGCCCGTGCACCGCCACCTGACGACGGCTCTCTGGATCGTGGTGGGGTGCTCGCGGCAGCGCTCGTCGCGCTCGGCGGCTGGGTGCTCGTCGACCGCTCCACGAGCCCCGGGTACGACGCGGCGACGACGATCGACAATGCCGCGACCGCAACGGCGGTGGCCTCGAGCCCGAGCGCATCGCCTCTGTCACGACGGAGGCTGAGTACGCGACGAGGTATCTGCGCTACAGCTCCGCCACCCGAGGCGAAGAGGGCACGCTCCTCGAGACGTACCAGATCCGGGACGGGACGATCCTCCGGGAGTGGAGCTTCATGCCGACAGTCACGCCGCCGTTCGACAACGTGGTGACGTCGTAGGACGAGACGGGAGGCCCGCGCGACGGGCCTCGCGCCTGTCCCTAGACTGCGCCCATGGTGGACGGACGGAAGATCGCGATTCTCGGCGCGGGCCGGATCGGCGAGTCGCTGATCGCCGGCCTCCTGTCGTCGGGCTGGCGCACGGCCGACGAGATCGCCGCCACCGCGCGGCGCGCGGAGCGCGTCGCTGAGCTGCGCGAGCGCTTCGGCGTCGAGGCCACGCTCTCGAACCGCGACGCCGTCGCGGGCGCGGCGCTCGTCGTCATCTCGGTCAAGCCCCAGGACATCGACGGCCTGCTCGGCGAGGTCGGCGGGCTGATCCTGCCAGAGCAGACCGTCCTCTCGATCGCGGCCGCGATCCCGACCTCGCAGATCGAGAGCCGCCTGGCGCCCGGCGTGCCGGTCGTGCGGGCGATGCCCAACACGCCCTCGACCGTCCACGAGGGGATCGCCGGGCTGTGCGCCGGAGCGCACGCGGGCGACGAGCACCTCGACCTGGCCGAGGAGGCGCTCTCGCACCTCGGCGGCGTCGTGCGGGTGGCGGAGAAGTCGATGGACGCGATCACGGCGGTCTCGGGCTCCGGCCCTGCCTACTTCGCGCTCCTCGCGGAGGCGATGATCGAGGCCGGAATCCTCCTCGGCCTGTCCCGGGAGGTCTCGACGCAGCTCGTCGTCCAGACGATGCTCGGAACCGCGAAACAGCTCCGCGACGAGAAGATGCATCCCGTCGAGCTCCGCGAGATGGTCACGTCCCCCGGCGGGACGACGATCGCGGCGATCCGCGAGCTCGAGCTGGCCGGCGTCCGCGGAGCGTTCCTGAACGCGATCCAGGCCGCGATGGTTCGCTCGCGCGAGCTCGCCGCTGGCGAGCCGTAGCCCGCGCGTTCGACGCATTCGAGGCTCAGCCTTTCCTCCGGCCCGGGTAGGGGCCTAGTGAGGGGCGACGGGCAGGGTGGGCGCGCCCACCCCCACCACGCGAGCGAGCACCCCTGAGTCGAACCCTCGTTCTC
>Ga0233417_10000159_pt1 | contig 18641 bp, 29 predicted proteins | sample Sed_MG_FD_189023 | JGI IMG/M metagenome (GOLD analysis project Ga0233417, IMG submission 189023) | Sediment microbial communities from Lake Towuti, South Sulawesi, Indonesia - Sediment_Towuti_2014_0.5_MG | ecosystem: Environmental > Aquatic > Freshwater > Lake > Sediment | place: Indonesia... | reverse complement strand
TCCGCGTCTACTCGGGCCAGGTCAAGGCGGGCGACCGGGTCCTGAACACCACGAACGGGAAGACAGAGCGGATCGGCCGCATTCTCCAGATGCACGCGAACCACCGCGAGGAACGGGAGGAGATCGGCGCGGGCGAGATCGCCGCCGCCGTGGGGCTCAAGTTCACCACCACCGGCGACACGCTCGCCGTCGCATCCGCCCCGATCGTCCTCGAGTCGATGTCGTTCCCTGACCCGGTGATCTCGGTGGCGATCGAGCCGAAGACCAAGGCCGACCAGGACAAGCTCGGCACCGCGCTCCAGCGGCTCGCCGAGGAGGACCCGACCTTCCGGGTGTCCACGGACGAGGAGACGGGGCAGACGCTCATCGCCGGGATGGGCGAGCTGCACCTCGAGATCATCGTCGACCGCCTCCTCCGGGAGTTCAAGGTGGAAGGAAACGTCGGCCGTCCGCAGGTCGCGTACCGGGAGACGATCTCCAGGACGGTCGAGCGGGTCCAGGGCAAGTTCGTTCGCCAGACGGGCGGGTCGGGCCAGTACGGCGACGTGGTCGTGAACCTCGTTCCGCAGGGGCCCGGCGGCGGATACGAGTTCGTGGACCAGATCGTCGGCGGGAAGGTCCCGAGGGAGTTCATCCCCGCGGTCGACCAGGGCATCCAGGAGGCGATGAGCGCGGGCGTCCTCGCCGGCTATCCGGTCGTCGACGTCAGGGTCGAGCTCGTCGACGGCTCGTACCACGAGGTCGACTCGAGCGAGCGCGCGTTCAAGATCGCGGGCTCGATGGCATTCAAGGAGGCCATGAGGCGGGCCAAGCCCAAGCTGCTCGAGCCCGTGATGTCGGTCGAGGTCGTCACGCCCGAGGAGTTCCTCGGCGACGTTATCGGTAACCTGAATGGGCGTCGCGGCCGGGTCGAGCAAATCGAGCCGGTCGGCGGGTCCCAGCCGAGCAGCTCCCAAGCGATCCGGGCGAGCGTCCCGCTCGCGGAGATGTTCGGCTACGCGACCGACCTGCGGTCGATGACGCAGGGCCGTGCGACGTTCAGCATGCAGTTCGACCGGTACGAGGAAGTTCCCAGCGCGATCGCCGAGACGCTCGTGGCCGGCGGAGAGACAACGTAATAGAAGGATTCGAGCTCGGAGGGTAAAGAGCAGATGGCCAAGCAGAAGTTCGAGCGCACCAAGCCGCATGTCAACGTGGGCACCATCGGCCACATCGACCACGGCAAGACGACGCTCACGGCGGCGATCACGAAGGTGCTCGCCGAGATGGGGACCGACACGAAGGTGACCTCGTTCGACGAGATCGACAAGGCGCCCGAGGAGCGCCAGCGCGGCATCACGATCAACACCGCGCACGTCGAGTACGAGACCGAGAACCGTCACTACGCGCATGTCGACTGTCCCGGTCACGCCGACTACATCAAGAACATGATCACGGGCGCCGCCCAGATGGACGGCGCGATCCTCGTCGTCTCGGCCGCGGACGGCCCGATGCCGCAGACGCGCGAGCACATCCTCCTCGCTCGCCAGGTCGAGGTGCCCTCGATCGTCGTCGCCCTGAACAAGGCCGACATGGTGGACGATCCCGAGCTTCTCGAGCTCGTCGAGATGGAGGTGCGCGAGCTCCTCTCCAAGTACGAGTTCCCGGGCGACGACATCCCTGTCGTCCAGGTATCGGCGCTCAAGGCGCTCGAGGGCGATCCCGAGTGGACGCCGAAGATCCTCGAGCTCATGGAGGCGGTCGACACCTACATTCCGGAGCCCGTCCGCGACGTCGACAAGCCGTTCCTGATGCCGATCGAGGACGTGTTCACGATCACTGGCCGCGGCACCGTCGTCACCGGCCGTATCGAGCAGGGCAAGCTGACCGTCGGCGAGGACGTCGAGATCGTCGGCATCCATCCGGAGATCGAGAAGACGGTCGTGACGGGCCTCGAGATGTTCCAGAAGACACTCGACTACGCGCAGGCCGGCGACAACGCGGGCGCGCTCCTGCGCGGGGTCAAGCGCGAGGAGGTCGAGCGCGGCCAGGTGCTCGCGAAGCCCGGCTCGATCACGCCGCACACGCACTTCAAGGCCGAGGTGTACGTCCTCTCCAAGGACGAGGGCGGGCGCCATACGCCGTTCTTCAATGGCTACCGGCCGCAGTTCTACTTCCGGACGACCGACGTCACCGGCTCGATCAAGCTGCCCGAGGGGCAGGAGATGGTCATGCCAGGCGACAACACGAACATGGAGATCGAGCTCATCCAGCCGATCGCCATGGACCAGGGCCTCCGCTTCGCGATCCGCGAGGGTGGCCGAACGGTCGGCGCCGGCGTCGTCACGGACATCATCAAGTAGGCACGAGCTTCCTTTCCGAACATGGCGCAACAGAAGATCCGCATCCGACTGAAGGGGTACGACCATCAGCAGGTGGACCGCTCCGCGTCCCAGATCGTGGAGACGGCGCAGCGCACCGGCGCGACCATCACGGGCCCGGTTCCGTTGCCCACGGAGCGCAACGTCTACTGCGTGATCCGGAGCCCGTTCAAGGACAAGGACTCCCGTGAGCACTTCGAGGTGCGCACGCACAAGCGCCTGATCGACATCCACAGCCCCACGCCGAAGACGGTCGATTCGCTCATGCGCCTCGACCTCCCGGCCGGGGTCGACATCGAGATCAAGCTATGACGGATTGCTGCGCAATCCGTCTTGTCAGGGCGGCATGAAGGGCATCCTCGGCACCAAGCTCGGCATGAGCCAGGTCTTCGACCCGGAGACGGGCGAGATGACTGCGGTCACCGTCATCCAGGCGGGCCCGTGCCCCGTCGTGCAGGTCAAGACCGCGGATACGGACGGCTACGACGCCGTGCAGCTCGCGTTCGAGCCGGTGGCGGAGCGGAAGCTCTCGAAGGCCGAACTCGGCCACCTGCGGAAGGCCGGGGTGGGTCCCCACCGCCATCTCGCCGAGGTCCGCGGGGAGAGCGAGCTCACGGTCGGCGAGACCGTCACCGTCGAGGCCTTCGAGCCCGGCGACCGGGTGAAGGTCTCCGGGATCTCGATCGGGAAGGGCTACCAGGGCACGATCAAGCGGCACGGCTTCACCCGCGGGCCCGCCTCGCACGGCTCGCACAACGTCCGCAAGCCGGGCTCGATCGGCGCCTCCGCGTACCCCTCCCGCGTGTTCAAGGGGATGCGGATGGCGGGGCGCATGGGCGGCGCCCGCGTCACCCAGCCCGGGCTCGTCGTCCACGAGGTCGACCACGAGCGGAACATCCTGGTCGTCAAGGGCTCGGTGCCGGGACCGGCGCACGGGCTCGTGGAGATCCTGGAGGCGTGACGATGGCGGCGACCGCGCTCACGGCGCCCGTGCTGGGCGCGACGGAGGCGAGGGAGGTCTCCCTCGAGGAGGCCGTGTTCGCCGCTCCGATCAAGCCGCATCTCGTACACGAGACCATCCGTGCCGAGATGAACGCGGCCCGCGCCGGCACGCGCGGCGGCAAGAGCCGCGGCCTCGTCGCCGGCGGCCGCTCGAAGCCGTGGCGCCAGAAGGGGACCGGGCGCGCCCGCGCGGGGACCACCCGCGCTCCGCACTGGACGGGTGGCGGCCTTGCGTTCCCGCCGGGGATGCGGAGCTTCGACGTGAAGGTCAACCGCAAGGCAAGGCGCGCGGCGTTCCGCAGCGCGCTCTCGAGCCACGCGTCGAAGGGCACGCTCGCGCTATTCGACGGCTCAGGATTCGACGCGCCCTCCACGAAGGCTGCTGCCGGTCTGCTCGATGAATGGGGCCAGGCGCTGCCGACGCTCGTGGTCGCGACCGAGCAGGAGGAGCTCGTCGTCAAGTCCTTCCGAAACCTCGAGGACGTGCTCGTGACGATCCCCGAGGAGCTGGACGTCGCCTCGCTCGTCTGGGCGCGCTCGCTGCTCGTCAGCGAGGCGGCGCTGCCGCTCGTGCTCGGGCGCGCCGGCGCCGGCTCGCCGGAGGAGAGCGCGGAGTGAGCTTGCATCCGAATCAGGTATTGCTCGCTCCGGTCGTGTCGGAGAAGAGCTACTCCCTCATCACCGACCGCAAGTACACGTTCCGCGTGCACAAGGACGCGCACAAGACGCAGGTCCGCCAGGCCGTCGAGGAGCTCTTCGACGTGAAGGTCGAAAGCGTGAACATCGTGAAGGTCCAGTCGAAGCCCAAGCGGCGCGGGTACACCGCGGGCCGCCGTCCGGGCTGGAAGAAGGCGATCGTCCAGCTCAAGGAAGGGCACGAGATCGAGATCTTCGAGGGGGCGTCCGTCTAGCCATGGCGCTCAAGAAGTACAAGCCCACGAGCCCCGGGCGCCGCTTCATGGCGGTCTCCGGCTTCGACGAGATCACGAAGTCGGATCCCGAGCGCTCGCTGCTCGAGCCCCTTTCGAAGAAGGGTGGCCGGAACAACCGCGGGCGGATCACGACCCGGCACCAGGGGGGCGGCCACAAGCGCCGCTACCGGACGATCGACTTCAAGCGCACGAAGGACGGGGTCCCGGCAAAGGTGGCGGCGATCGAGTACGACCCCAACCGGTCGGCACGGATCGCGCTCCTGCACTACGCCGACGGCGCCAAGGCGTACATCCTCGCTCCCGCACGGCTTCGGGTCGGCGCGGTCGTCGAGTCGGGCCCCGACGCCGACATCAAGCCCGGGAACGCGCTCCCCCTCGCCAACATCCCGACCGGGACCCTCGTGCACAACGTCGAGCTCAAGCCCGGTCAGGGAGGCCGGATGGCCCGCTCGGCCGGCTCCTCGGTGCAGCTCGTCGCGAAGGACGGAGCGCACGGGGTGCTGCGGCTTCCCTCGGGCGAGCTCCGTCGCGTCCTGCTCGCGTGCCGGGCGACCGTGGGGCAGGTCGGCAACACGGATCACGCGAACCAGTCGAGCGGCAAGGCCGGCCGGAGCCGCTGGCTCGGGAAGCGGCCGACGGTTCGAGGCTCGGCCATGAACCCCGTCGACCACCCGCACGGGGGTGGCGAGGGCAAGTCGAAGGGCGGGCGCCATCCCGTCACCCCGTGGGGCGTGCCGACGCTGGGCAAGCGCACGCGCCGCAAGCACAAGGAGTCCGACAAGCTGATCGTCCGCGGCCGACGCCGCGGCAAGGAAAGGAAGCGGTAGGTGTCCAGATCGTCCAAGAAGGGGCCGTTCGTCCAGGAGCGGCTCATGAGCAGGATCGAGGCCATGAACGCTTCCGGCGAGAAGCGGATGATCCGTACCTGGTCGCGTGCCTCCACGATCTTCCCGGAGATGGTCGGCCACACCATCGCGGTGCACGACGGGCGGAAGCACGTCCCCGTCTTCGTGACGGAGCAGATGGTCGGCCACAAGCTCGGGGAGTTCGCCCCGACGCGGACCTTCCGCGGGCACGCCGGCGACCGCCAGGCACAGGTGAAGAGGCGCTGAGATGACGACGGCCGAGAACGGCAGGGTGAGAGTGCGGGCCGAGGCCAGGTGGCTCCGCTTCTCCGCGCGGAAGGCACGCCTCGTGCTCGACCACATCCGTGGCCGGACCGTGCCCGAGGCGCGGACGATCCTCGCGTTCACCCCGCGTGCCGCCGCCGTGGACATCGCGAAGGTCCTGCGCTCGGCGGTCGCGAACGCCGAGGCCAATCACGGCCTCGACGGCGACGAGCTCGTCGTCGAGGCGGCCTACGCGGACGAGGGGCCGACGCTGAAGCGCTGGAAGCCCCGCGCGCGCGGCCGCGTGAACCGCATCCGCAAGCGCACCTGCCACGTCACGCTCGTGCTCGCCGAGGCGCCTGAGCAGCGCTCGCCGCGGCGACGTGCGAAGGCCGCCCAAGAGCCGGCCGAGAAGAAGCCTCGCGTGCGGAGGCGCAGGACCTCGCGCGCCAAGGAAGGAGCTGCTGCGTAATGGGCCAGAAGGTGCATCCCGGCGGGTTCCGCGTCGGCGTCATTCACGACTGGAAGTCCAACTGGTGGACCGGCAAGCACGAGTTCGCGGACTACCTGCTCGAGGACGTGAAGATCCGCGAGCACATCCTCCGCAAGCTCTCGCATGCGGGCCTGTCGGACATCCTCATTCGCAAGGACAAGCAGCGGATCACGGTGGACATCTTCACCGCGCGCCCCGGCATCGTCATCGGCAAGTCCGGTGTCGAGGTCGACGCGCTGCGCCGCGAGCTCCACGCGATCACGAAGAAGAACGTCCACATCAACATCAACGAGATCAAGCGGCCGGAGCTCGACGCGAAGCTCGTCGCGCAGTCCATCGCCGAGCAGCTCCAGAACCGCGTCAGCTTCCGCCGGGCCATGAAGCGCTCGCTCGCGTCGGCGATGCGCTCGGGGGCCCAGGGGATCAAGATCACGGCCGCCGGCCGCCTCGGCGGCGGCGAGATGAGCCGCCGCGAGATGTACTCGGAGGGTCGTGTGCCGCTGCACACCATCCGCGCCGACATCGACTACGGACAGGCCGAGGCGAAGACGACCTTCGGCCAGATCGGCGTGAAGGTCTGGATCAACAAGGGCGAGATCATGCCCGAGGGCTACGAGGGAGCCGCGGGCCGCGACCTGCGCCTCGGCGACCAGGATCAGGCCCGCAGAAGGCGCGGTGCGTCGGCCGAGGGGCTGGGCGCCTCCCGCGAGGGTCGCGGCCGTGGCGCCGACCGCGAGGGGCTCGGCATCGTGCCGCGGCGCCGGCGCGGCCAGCGCCCCGGAGGCCCGCCGGGCCGGCGGCCTCGCCGCGAGGCGCCGCCCGAGCAGCGGGCGGCTCCTGCTCCCGAGGTCGCCGCGCCGCCGGTGGAGCCGACGGTGGTCGAGCCCGAGCTGCAGGCGCCCGAGGCCTCGGCCCCCGATGCGGCCGAGAACGGGGGCGAGAGCTGATGCTGATGCCGCGCAAGACGAGGTTCCGGCGCCAACACCGCGGCCGCCGGGCCGGAATCGCGAAGGGGCAGACTGCAGTCCAGTTCGGAGACTACGGGCTCAAGAGCCTCGAGGCGGGCTGGATCACGAACCGCCAGATCGAGGCGGCGCGTATCGCCGCCACGAGGAAGATCCGCCGGAGCGGGAAGGTCTGGATCAACCTCTTCCCCGACAAGCCGTTCACGAAGAAGCCCGCCGAGACGCGCATGGGCTCCGGGAAGGGCTCGCCCGAAGGGTGGGTCGCCGTCGTCAAGCCGGGGCGCGTGATGTTCGAGCTCGCCGGTGTCCCGGAGCCCTTAGCCAAGGAAGCGCTTCGCCTGGCGGGCCAGAAGCTGCCCGTGAAGACGAAGTTCGTCAAGAGGGAGGCGGATCTCTTTGAGAGCTAGGGAGCTCCGGGCTCTCACGGATGCGGAGCTCGACCGCAAGATGGCCGAGACGCGCCAGGAGCTCTTCAACCTCCACTTCCAGACCGCGACCGGCGTGCTCGAGAACAGCGCGCGGCTACGCCACGCGAAGCGGGAGATCGCCCGCATCCTGACCGTGAAGAACGAACGAGGCGCTTCTGCTCGTGCAGAAGCGCCTAGATGAGGAAGCAGATGTCCGAAGAAGAGACGCAGAACGACGTCACCGAGACCGAGGCAGAGCCGGTAGCCGAGGCGGAGCCGGTCGCCGAATCCGAGGCGGAGCCGGTCGCCGAATTCGAGGCGGAGGTCGCGGTCGAGCCGGAGGCCGAGGTCGCAGAAGCGGAGACTGAGGTGGAGCCGGTCGCGGAAGCGGAGGCTGAAGTGGAGCCGGTCTCCCAGGCGGAGGCCGAGGTCGTCGACGAGCCTGCAGAGGCCGCGGCGGAGCCTGCGGAGGCGCCCGCCGAGCCGGCCGAGGAGGTCGTCGCCGAGGTGGAGGTGGAGGAGCCCGTTGCGGAGGCCGAGCCCGCGGCCTCACCCGCGGACGAGCAGCCAGCTGTCGAGCCTGGGGCGATTGGCGCTTCTTCGCAGGCGAAGCCGAAGAAGAAGCGCGTGCCGCGCGCGCTCCGCCGCCAGCGGGTGAAGGCGAAGCGCGAGAAGCCGGCCGAGCGTAGACAGGTCACGCGGCTGCCCAAGCCCGAGCACGCGCGTGGGCGCCGTCAGGAGCGCCAGGGCACGGTCGTCTCCGCGTCCTCCGACAAGACGATCGTCGTCCGCGTCGACGTCGTGAAGCTGCACCCCATGTACAAGAAGGTCATCAAGAGGAGCACGAAGCTCCACGCCCACGACGAGCGCAACGAGGCGAAGGTGGGCGACATGGTGCGCATCGTGGAGACCCGCCCCCTCTCGAAGCTGAAGCGCTGGCGGCTGGAGGAGATCGTGGAGGCCGCAAAGTGATCCAGCAGGAGTCGCGTCTCAAGGTCGCGGACAACACCGGAGCGCGGGAGCTCCTGTGCATCCGCGTCCTCGGAGGCTCGCACCGGCGCTACGCGCGGGTCGGCGACGTGATCGTCGCTACCGTGAAGTCGGCCACGCCGCAGGGCGCGGTCAAGAAGGGCGAGGTCGTGCGAGCGGTGGTCGTCCGCACGAAGAAGCCGTACGGCCGGGACGACGGCACGCTCATCGGGTTCGACGAGAACGCGGCCGTCCTGATCGACCCCCAGTCCAACCCGCGCGGGACGCGCATCTTCGGCCCGGTCGCGCGGGAGCTCCGCGAGAAGAACTTCATGAAGATCGTCAGCCTGGCCCCGGAGGTCCTCTGAGTGGCGACCAAGATGAAAGTCAAGAAGGGCGACCTCGTCCAGATCATCACCGGCAAGGACCGTGGCAAGCGCGGCCGCGTCATCGAGGCGCGCCCCTCGGAGCGCAGAGTCATCGTGGAGAACCTGAACGTCGCGAAGCGTCACACCCGGCCGCGTCCGATCAAGGACTCGTCGCGGATGGGCGGCGCTCAGATCGTGCCCGGCGGGATCCTCGAGAAGCCCGCGCCGATCCCGGTCGCGAACGTCATGGTCGTCTGTCCCGTCTGCGAGACGGCGACACGCGTCGGCATGGCCGAGAAGGAGGTCAAGGGAGAGACGGTGCACGTCCGCGTCTGCAAGCGCCCCAGCTGCGGGCAGGAGATCGACCGATGACGGCCGTCGCGCCTACTCCCGAGACGTACGCACCGCGGCTCAAGCTCCGCTATGACGAGGAGATCCGCCTGCAGCTCAAGGACGAGCTCGGGCTCTCGTCGGTGATGCAGGTCCCGCGCGTGACCAAGATCACGCTCAACATGGGCGTGGGCGAGGCGAAGACGGATGCGAAGGCGCTCGACGCCGCCATCGACGAGCTCACCGTGATCACGGGCCAGCGGGCGCAGGTCCGGCGTGCGAAGAAGTCCATCGCCGCCTTCAAGCTGCGCGAGGGAATGCCCGTCGGGGCGCGCGTCACCCTGCGCGGCACGCGGATGTACGAGTTCCTCGACCGGCTTGCCTCGATCGCGCTTCCGCGCATCCGCGACTTCCGCGGCCTCGACCCCGGCGCGTTCGACGGGCGCGGCAACTACTCGATCGGCATCCGGGAGCAGATCATCTTCCCGGAGGTCGACTACGACAAGGTTCCCGCGATCCGCGGGCTCGACATCGCAATCACGACCTCGGCGGAGTCGGACGAGCACGGCCTCGCGCTCCTGAGCGCGCTCGGCCTGCCCTTCGCCGGCGAGAGAAGGGACGACCGCTGAGCATGGCCAAGAAGTCGATGATCGCGAAGCAGAAGCGCGACTCGAAGCACAAGGTTCGCGCCTACACGCGCTGCAACCGCTGCGGCCGCCCGCGCGCGGTGTACCGGAAGTTCGGGCTGTGCCGCATCTGCCTGCGCGAGCTCGCGCACCAGGGGGCGATTCCCGGAATGACGAAAAGCTCGTGGTGAGGCGGCTTTCATGACACGCCATGAAAGCCGCCTGATTGGAGAGAACGATGCTCACTGATCCGATCGCAGACATGCTCACCAGGATTCGCAACGCGAACCGCGCGCTGCACGAGACCGCCTCGATGCCTACCTCGCGCATAAAGGAGGAGATCGCGCGCATCCTCAAGGAGGAGGGCTACATCAAGGACTACCGAGTCATTCCCGGGGAGCCCTGCTCGACGCTGGTCGTAGAGCTCAAGTTCGCAAAGGACCGCAGGCGCGTCATCACCGATCTCAAGCGCGTGTCGAGGCCCGGCCGGCGCGTGTACGCTCGCAAGGACCGCCTTCCGCGCGTGCTGGGAGGGCTCGGCACGGCCATCATGTCCACCTCGACCGGCGTGATCACCAACCGCCAGGCCGCGGAGCGCGGCGTCGGCGGCGAGGTAATCGCCTTCGTTTGGTGATCTTCGATCACCAAACGAAGGCTAGGAAAGCCATGTATGACGTGACTGCCACCTCTAGCCAGTTCGGCGCCGAAGGCGGTGAACTGGCATGAGCAGAATCGGTAGAAGACCCATCGAGCTGCCGGCCGGGGTCATGGTCGCGATCTCGCCTGGCCGCGTGCAGGTCAACGGCCCCCTTGGCGAGCTCACCCAGGTGGTTCCCTTGCGCATGCAGATCGAGAAGAACGATTCCGAGATCCTCGTGATGCGCCCGACCGAGCGTGGCGAGGACCGTGCGCTCCACGGCCTTACCCGGACGCTGATCGCGAACATGGTCGAAGGCGTCACCAGGGGCTTCGAGAAGCACCTCGAGATCCAGGGCGTGGGCTACCGCGCGCAGCTCCGGGGCAGCGATCTCGAGCTCTCCGTCGGCTACTCGCACCCGGTCGTCGTCCAGCCGCGGCCCGGGATCTCGTTCGAGGTCCCGACCCCGACGCAGATCGTGGTCAAGGGCATCGACAAGCAGATGGTCGGCCAGACGGCCGCCGAGATCCGCAGGGTTCGCCCGCCCGAGCCGTACAAGGGCAAGGGGATCCGCTACCAGGACGAGCAGGTGCGGAGGAAGGTTGGGAAGCGCGCTTGACGACGATGACGAAGAGGGAGGCCCGCGCGCGCCGCCACCGTCGGGTTCGCGGCAAGGTCGCGGGCACGGGCGAACGGCCGCGTCTGGTCGTCTTCCGCTCGAACCGCGGGATCTTCGCCCAGCTCGTCGACGACGACGCTGGCAGGACGCTCGCATCCGCGGGCTGGACCTCGCTCTCGGGCTTCTCCGGCACGAAGACCGAGCAGGCCCGCGAGGTCGGCAAGGCGCTTGCCGCTCGGGCGCAGAGCGCAGGGATCGAGCACTGCGTCTTCGATCGCGGCGGCTACCTGTACCACGGACGCGTGAAGGCGCTCGCAGAGGCCGCGCGCGAGGGAGGGCTCCAGTTTTGAGCACGAGAGAAGTCGCGGACGCTCGCGAGCTGAAGGAGCGGGTCATCGAGATCAACCGCGTCGCGAAGGTCGTGAAGGGCGGCAGGCGCTTCTCGTTCACGGCGCTCGTCGTCATCGGCGACGAGGTCGACCGGGTCGGGCTCGGGTACGGCAAGGCACGAGAGGTTCCGCTCGCCATCTCGAAGGCCGTCGAGGACGCGAAGAAGAACCTCTTCACGGTGCCGAAGCACGGTCAGACGATCACCCACGAGATCGTGGGCCGGTTCGACGCCGCACGCGTGGTGCTGCGGCCGGCGAGCGAGGGAACCGGTGTGATCGCCGGCGCGGGGGTGCGCGCGGTGCTCGAGCTGGCCGGAATCCGTGACGTGCTGGCGAAGAGCCTCGGCACGACGACGCCGATCAACATGACGCGCGCCACGGTGGACGGCCTCCAGCGGCTCGTGCGCCCGGAGGACGTCGCGGCGCTTCGTGGCAAGCGGATCGCGGACGTCCTGCCTCCTCGACCTTCGGTCGAGGAGGTTAGTGAGGAGCTCTCTGGCGACGAGAGCGTCTTGACGGCTCCAACCGAGCCCGAGGCGGTGAGTGCTCCTAGCCAGCAGGCTTCGGAGGAGGCTGCTGGTGAGACGCCGGAGGCGCCTGGCCAGGAGGCTGCTGGCCAGTGAGCACCGTGAAGATCACCCAGGTCCGCAGCGCGATCGGTCAGACTGGCCGCCATCGCGGTACCTTGCGTGCGCTCGGGCTCGGGAAGATCGGACGCACCGCCGAGCACCGCGACTCGCCCCAGCTGCAGGGGATGCTGCGGCAGGTGCGCCACCTGGTCCGGATCGACGGAAAGGACGCGTGACGAAGGCATGGCCGACGAGCTGAACCTCTCGAACCTGAGCCCCGCGCAGCCGCGCAAGGCGCGGAAGCGCGTCGGCCGCGGGCTCGGCTCCGGGAAGGGCCGGTACTCCGGCCGCGGTATCAAGGGCCAGAAGGCGCGCTCGGGCTCGCACAAGATGCGCGCCGGCTTCGAGGGCGGCCAGACGCCGATCGACATGCGGCTCGGCAAGCTTCGCGGCAACACATCGGCCGACGCGATGCCGATCGGCCCGTTCCGGACCTACGCCCAGCCGGTGAACGTCCGCGATCTCGAGCGGTGCTTCGAGGCCGGCGCGGAGGTCACCCCCGAGATGCTGAAGGCTGCGGGCCTCGTCCGCAAGGTGTCGGTCGACGTCAAGGTGCTCGGAGAAGGCGAGCTGACGAAGAGGCTCGTCGTCTCGGCGCACTCGTTCTCGCGCTCGGCCGTGGAGAAGATCGAGGCTGCCGGCGGTACGGTCATCTGGCTCCGCGAGCCGGTGGCCAAGAAGAAGAAGCGCCATCGAGCCGCCGTGCCCGCTGCCGAGGAGCCCGAAGCGCCCGAGGCGATCGAGTCGGCCGACGACGAGGGCACCAACGAGGGGGCCGAGTGATTAGGAAAACGTCGACGGAGCCGAAGGCGTAGTCGATGTTTTCCTGGCTCGCGAACGCGTGGCGCGTCCCGGAGCTCCGGCGCCGCGTGCTCTTCACGGCCTTCATCCTCGCGATGTACCGGCTCGGGTCGTGGATCCCGGCGCCCGGCGTCGACCCGGCCTCGATCCAGGACTACTTCTCGGGCCGGGGCAACACGATCCTCGGGTTCCTCGACCTCTTCTCGGGCGGCGCGCTCTCGCAGTTCTCGCTCTTCGCGCTCGGGATCATGCCGTACGTCACGGCCTCGATCATCCTCCAGCTCCTGACGGTCGTGATCCCCCGTCTCGGCGAGCTGCAGCGGGAGGGCGAGGCCGGGTACGCGAAGATCACGCAGTACACGCGCTACCTCACGGTCGCTCTGGCCGCGGCGCAATCGACCGGGTACGCGTTCCTCTTCAAGAGCCAGGGCGCGCTCCAGGCGGGGTCGGGCGAGATGGTGCTCATCATCGTGACGCTCACCGCCGGGACGACCCTGCTCATGTGGATGGGCGAGCTGATCACCAAGCGGGGGATCGGGAACGGCATCTCGATCCTGATCTTCGCCTCGATCCTGGTCGGCGCCCCCATCGCGATCGTCGCCTGGTGGACCGGCGGCCCGATGGAGAAGCTCTTCTTCCCGCTGATCGCGCTCGGAATCTGCGCAGCCGTCGTCTTCGTACAGGAGGGGCAGCGGCGCATCCCGATCCAGTACGCGAAGCGGATGGTGGGCCGGCGGATGACGACGGGCGGCTCGACGTACCTTCCGCTGCGGGTGAACATGGCCGGGGTCATCCCGATCATCTTCGCGGCGGCGATCCTCGCCTTCCCGCCGACGATCGCCCAGTACTTCCCGGCGACGCGCGACTTCGTCAACGAGTACTTCCAGCCCGGGGACTGGATCTACCTGTTCATCGAGGGACTGCTGATCGTGGTCTTCACGTACTTCTACACGGCCGTTCAGTTCAATCCGGTCGACCAGGCCGACAACCTGCGGCGCCACGGCGGCTACATCCCGGGCATCCGGCCCGGGCCGCCGACCGCCCAGTATCTCGACCGCGTCCTCTCCCGCCTGACGCTCCCCGGCTCGCTCTACCTGGCCGTGGTCGCCGTGCTCCCGAGTCTCTTCATCGCGTACGGAGGGTTCTCGCAGGCGAGCTCACGGGCGCTCGGCGGGACGTCGGTGCTGATCGTCGTCGGCGTCGCCCTGGACACGATGCGCCAGATGGAGTCGCAGATGATGATGCGCTCCTACGAGGGCTTCCTCCGCTAGCAGGAGGCCTGCGGGGATGAGGATTCTCATGCTCGGCCCACAGGGGTCGGGGAAGGGCACCCAGGCGAAGCGCCTCGCAGAGGCGCACGGGGTCGCACACGTTGCGACCGGCGACATCCTGCGCGCGGCAGTCGCCGACCGGACCGAGCTCGGTCTTCGCGTCGCCCCGATCCTCGAGCGTGGCGACCTCGTCCCCGACGACCTGATGGTCGAGCTCATCCGCGAGCGCCTCGAGCACGAGGACGGCTTCGTCCTCGACGGGTTCCCCCGGACGCTCCCGCAGGCGGAGGCGCTCGATGCGATGCTGGCCGAGATCGGGAAGCCGCTCGACGCGGTGCTGCTCCTCGACGTGGGGGACGACGTCGCCGTGCGGCGCCTCCACGGGCGTGCGAACGAGGAGGGGAGGGCGGACGACTCACCCGAGGCGATCGCGAACCGCCTCCGGCTCTACCACGAGCTCACGAAGCCGGTCGTCGAGCGCTACCGAGCACGGGGAACGCTCGTGGAGATCGACGGCGAGCGGGGCGTCGCGGCGGTCGCCGAGCAGATCGAGCAGGCGCTCACCGGGGCGAGGCTCGGGTCCCGATGATCATCCGCAAGAGCGAGCGGGAGATCGAGAAGATCGCGGCTGCGGGCGCCGTCGTCGCCGAGACGATCGCCCACGTCGGCTCGCTGATCGCTCCCGGCGTCACGACCGACGAGCTCGACGCCGCGGCAGGCGAGTTCATCCGCTCCAAAGGCGCGATCCCGACCTCCGAGGGGTACAAGGGCTACCCGAAGGCGATCTGCATCTCGCCGAACGAGGTCGTCGTGCACGGGATCCCCGGCCGCTACACGATCGCGGAGGGCGACCTGGTGACGATCGACGTGGGCGTGACCTTCGACGGCTACATCGCAGACAGCGCATACACGTTCGGGGTGGGTGAGATCGATCCCGAGGCGCAGCGCCTCCTCGACGTCGCGCAGGACGCGCTCGCCGCGGGGATCGCGGAGGCTCAGCTCGGGAGTCGCGTTGGCGACATCTCGCACGCCGTGCAGACGGTCGTCGAGGGCGCCGGCTTCTCGGTCGTGCGGAGTCTCGTGGGCCACGGCGTCGGCCGCCACTACCACGAGGACCCTCACATCCCCAACTTCGGCGAGCCGGGCCGGGGCCCGCGGTTGGCCGAGGGGATGACGATCGCGATCGAGCCGATGATCACGGCCGGCGGGCCGGAGGTCTCGGTCGCCGCGGACGGGTGGACGATCTCGACCGCGGACGGCGCGCTGGCTGCCCACTTCGAGCACACCGTCGCGATCACCGCCGACGGCCCGCGGATCTTGACGCCGCGCGTGGGCGTCCCGGAGCGGAGCGTCGAGGTCTGACTGCTGTGGGCTACGCCCGGGCGCCGGCGAAGCAGTCGGCCCAGTAGGCCTTCGGGACGGCGGCGCGGCAGGCCGCCTTTCGCTCGGCCGACTCGCGTGCGAAGCCGCCCAGGATCGTGCCGATGCCGTTGAAGCAGTACGAGCGGGCCTTGCGCGGCGCCTGCTCGCAGAAGGGGCTCGCTCTGCCCGCTCCGGCGTCCATGCTCGTGATGTCGCGCGCCGCGCCGTAGATGCACTCGCGCGCCATCCCGCCGGCCTTCGCGCAGATGGCGAGGATCTCCGTCGGGTCCTGGAGCGTCCGCCCCGACGCGTCCCGCCCGAGCGACTGGAAGCACGTCGTGACCCAGCCTCGCTCCGCCCTGCGGCACCAGGCCACGGTCTTGTCCCAGTCGCCACCGACGACGTCGAGGATCCGGGACGTCACCATCAGGTAGCAGTACAGCTTGTGCCGCTCCTTCACCGTGGGGCATGGATAGAGCGGGTTGTCGTCCCTGAGCCACTTCGACCTCGTGCCGTACGAGGTCTGGAGGTTCTCCATGAAGACGCCGCCGGTGCAGGAGACGCGATCCCAGTCGGTGGTGAGCTCGTCGCACGTCTCGAGCGACAGCGGCAGGTCGTAGCCCGTGTAGATCATCAGCCCGTGTCCGAGCCCGTGGACGCACTGGTAGGCGGTGAAGTCGTTCGCACGGACGACCTCGCTCGCACACAACCGGCGGGAGACGACGGGGAGCTCGTCCTCGGAGACGCCCGCGAACGCGCGCTCGAGGATGCCGTGGTAGTAGCCGGACCAGCAGACTGCCGAGCCGTCCGCGAACGCGCGCCCGACGTCTCCGTCGTAATGCGCGAGCGCGCCTGCGCCGAGCGCGTGCGCGATCCGGTGGCAGACGCGTACCGTGGGGTCGATCTTGATCGTCCTCTCGAAGACGGCGAGCGCGGCCTTCGGTCCCTCCTCGTAGGCCAGGTTGCCGAAGGCCTGCTGGAAGCACGCGAAGTCGCCGGCGCCGCAGTCGGTCAGGGTCGTGTTGTCGGGCTCGAACGCGGCCGCGACCGAGGCGCTCCTCGCCGCGGAAGCGGCTACGAACTCGGCGACGTCCTCGATCTCCCGCTTGGTCAGCCGACCGGCGAACGCAGGCATGCCGCGCCCGCCTTCCGTCACCTGACGGACGACGCGGGCGGCCGTCGGCTTCAGGTCGTCGAGGCTCGGGCCGACCGTCCCGGTCGCGCCCGCGGCCGAGAGGGTGTGGCAGCCGCCGCAGTCGGCATCCGCGAAGACCTGTTCCCCGGCTGACTCTCCGGGCGCGGCCTGCTCCTCGCCGCCGGAGCACCCGGTCGCTGCGAGCGCCGCGACCGCGAGGACGAGCAGGAGGGCCCTCTGCTGCATGCCCCCAGGATAGGGCGGGTCCCGGGAGGTCCGACACGCACCCGAGGCCGAGCCCGATGCGGGCAGTGTCTGCTACGATGACGCGCCGCGGTGCGGCGCTCTGCGCTTGCGCTGCTGTGTCCTGTCAGAACGAACACACCCCAGCGATACGAGGTGAGGCTGAGCACGGAACGTGGCCGTGAAGGAAGAGAAGATCGAGGTCGAAGGCGAGGTGGTCGAGGCGCTCCCGAGCACGATGTTCAGAGTGCAGTTGGATTCGGGCCACAGCGTCCTCGCGACGATCTCCGGGAAGATGCGAAAGCACTACATCCGCATCCTCCCGGGCGACCGTGTCAAGGTCGAGCTCTCTCCGTACGACCTGAGCCGAGGCCGGATCACCTTCCGACTGAAGTAGAAGTAGCTGTCCGATGAAAGTCCGCCCCTCCGTCAAGCCGATGTGTGACCGCTGCCGCATCATCAAGCGGCACGGCCGCACGATCGTGATCTGCTCCAACCCGCGACACAAGCAGCGGCAGGGCTAGGAGAGCCATGGCACGCATCGCCGGAGTCAACCTCCCCACGCAGAAGCGCCTCGAGATCGGGCTGACGTACATCTACGGGATCGGTCGCCCGACCGCTCAGAAGATCTGCCGCGAGCTCGAGCTCGATCCGGACGAGAAGGTCCGCGACCTCACCGACGAGGAGGTCACGAAGCTCCGAACGTACATCGATTCCGACCTCGAGGTCGAGGGCGATCTCCGGCGCGACCGCGCACAGGCGATCAAGCGACTTACGGAGATCGGCAGCTATCGCGGCATCCGCCACCGCCGCGGCCTCCCTGTGCGTGGGCAGCGGACGAAGACGAACGCGCGCACGCGAAAGGGCGTCAAGAAGACCGTCGGCCGGGGCAAGAAGGCGAAGTAGTGGCCCCGCCTCGTCGAGCAGGGTCCCGCGGGCGCACGCGGCGGCGGGTCCGCAAGAACATCGCGATCGGGCAGGCGCACATCACGACGTCGTTCAACAACACGATCGTCACGCTGACCGATACAGACGGCAACGTCATCGTCTGGGAGTCGGCCGGCTCCGCCGGCTTCAAGGGCTCCCGCAAGTCGACCCCGTTCGCGGCCCAGGTGACCGCGGACAACGCCGCCCGCAAGGGGATGGAGCACGGCCTGCAGAAGGTCGAGGTCTTCGTGAAGGGCCCGGGCTCCGGGCGCGAGACTGCGATCCGCTCGCTCCAGGCGGCCGGGCTCGAGATCCTCGGCGTCAGGGACGTCACCCCGCAGGCTCACAACGGCGTTCGGCAGCGGAAGAGGCGGAGAGTCTGATGAGTTTGCTGATCGTGCAGCACTTCTCCGTGGAACGTGCGCAGCACGTTTCACGGCTGAACGGCGTTCGTCAGCGCAAGAGGCGGAGGGTCTGATGGCAAGAGATCTCGGACCGAAGTGCCGCCTCTGCCGCCGCGAGGGCGTGAAGCTCTTTCTGAAGGGCGAGCGCTGCCTGACCGAGAAGTGCGCGGTCGAGCGGCGCAGCTACCCGCCGGGCGAGCACGGCCGCGGCCGGATCAAGCAGAGCCAGTACCTGCTGCAGCTCCGCGAGAAGCAGAAGGCCCGCCGCTACTACGGCCTGCTCGAGAAGCAGTTCAGGATCACCTACGAGCGGGCGAGCCGCGCGCAGGGCGCTCCGGGCGAGAACCTGCTCCGGATGCTCGAGACGCGCCTCGACAACGTCGTGTACCGCCTCGGGTTCGCCGGCTCGCGTGCGCAGGCGCGCCAGCTCGTCCGCCACGGGCACTTCCGAGTCGACGGGCGCCGCGTCAACATCCCGAGCTACGGGGTCCGCCCCGGCGACGTGATCGCCCTCAAGCCGGGCAGCCCGGTCGAGCAGCTCGTCCGCGACGCGACCGACCTGACCGCGTCGGTGGCCCCCTGGCTCCAGGCCGACCACGAGGGACTGACCGGTACGGTCCTCAAGTGGCCGGAGCGTGAGGAGATCGACGCGCCCGTGCAGGA
>Ga0233417_10000158_pt1 | contig 18642 bp, 17 predicted proteins | sample Sed_MG_FD_189023 | JGI IMG/M metagenome (GOLD analysis project Ga0233417, IMG submission 189023) | Sediment microbial communities from Lake Towuti, South Sulawesi, Indonesia - Sediment_Towuti_2014_0.5_MG | ecosystem: Environmental > Aquatic > Freshwater > Lake > Sediment | place: Indonesia... | reverse complement strand
CCCGCTGCGTCCATGAATCGTGTGCTCCGCGTGCTGTTGATGCTGGTTTTTTTTGAGATGGGAGCACTGCTGCTGTTTTTGCCCTGGCTGAACTCGTGGGAAAGTAACTACTTTCTGACCCGCTATCCCACCTTGATCCCCGTCCTGCTGCATCCGGCCATGCGCGGGGCGATCAGCGGCCTGGGCGCGCTGAATATCCTGCTCGCCGCCGGCATGATCCGCTGGCGGTCCCGGGAAGCCGTTGCCAGCCGCAGCTAGACCAATCCTGTGTTACGTGACCGACCGGCACCTGCTGGGCAGTGAGGAAGAGGCGCGATTGAGCGCGCTGCGGAAGGCGATCCGGAGGGCGGTGACAGCGGAAGTGGATTGGGTGCAGATCCGCGAGAAAGACCTCTCCGGGCGGCAGCTTTCCGAGCTTACCAGAGATGCAGTAGCAGTTGCCGCAGGAACATCTACGCGAATCATCGTCAACGACCGGCTGGATATCGGCCTGGGAGTGGGAGCAGCGGGAGTCCATTTGGGTGAGGAGTCGTTTCCGGTGGCGGAGGTGGTGCGCTGGCGGAAAACAGATGAGACGCACGCCCACTTTCTGGTAGGGGCATCCTGCCACTCGCTGGCCGCGGCGCAGCAGGTTGAACGCGACGGGGCGGATTACGTTTTCTTCGGGCCGGTGTTTGATACGCCGGCGAAGAGGCAGTTCGGGCCGCCGCAAGGCGTCGAGCGACTGGAGGAAGTCTGCGAAGGAGTGCGCATCCCGGTGCTGGCGATTGGAGGGATTACCCTCGAGAATGCCGCTGAGTGCCTGCGCGCGGGAGCCGCGGGCCTGGCGGCGATTCGGCTCTTTCAGGAATGGCCGGATCTCTCGACGGCAGTGGCACAGCTTCGGTCTGGTTTTTCGCCAATCTGCCAGTGATCTATTGGGAGAACTTGAAGATGGCGTCCATCAGCTCGTCGTATACCTTTGCATCCGAGCGGCCGATGGCCTGGGTCGCGCAATTCTCCAAGTAGTTGCGCAGCACAATACGGTTGACCTGGCGCAGTGCACTCTGGGCGGCAGCCAGTTGCGTTAAGACCTCGAGGCACGGCCGCTGCGCTTCGAGCATCTCCTGCACCCCGCGAAGCTGGCCTTCGGCCGCTTTCAATCTGCGGATGGCATTCGCTTTTCGTTCTTGCGAGTAGATGGGCAAAGCGGTGGGTTTCATTGGGGAAACCACCTCCCTAAGCGGAGCCGAACAGGCCGCCGCCCGCGATTCACTTCCGACTGTTCGGTGTTCCCGCCGGCTCGCAGCAACACTTCTCAACTGTTTTCTTGGCCAGGGTGCAGTAAAGCTTCTTATCCCGTTGCTCGCAGCAACAGGTCTCCACGGTCTTTCCCGTAAGCGAACAGCGAAAGGACGTTGGCTTTTTCTGGGCTTGCTCTGCAGATAAAGCCAGCCCAGCGACCAGGAGTGTTCCAAACAGCAAGGGAATGGCACGGCGCATCGGCTATCCTCCTTCCCACTCTTAGTACCCCTACCCGGTGGGGGTTATCGGAGGATCGCACAGCCTCACCGACGATGTCAAGACCATCGCGGCCCCACAGGGGAAAGCGTCTCCCTGTTAGCTGCCCTTCTTCGCGCGCTCACAGGACGTCGATAACGGCTTGAAAGACAGTTCCCAGGTCAGCGGTCACGCCGGGGTGAGCGACCTCAGCCAGAATACCGCCAAGGAGCGGAGCTGCTCCGGCGTCCGCGATTGGAGAACGATCCTCCTTGATCCCCGGGTACTCGCTGGCCAGCAGGTCAAAGAGCAGGCGATCGTGCGGCTGGCCGTCGATGATGTGACACTGGCGCTGCCGGCCGATGAGGCGAAAACCGTTCCGTTCCAGGATCCGCACCGACGCCGGGTTTCCCTCGGCCACCCAGGCGTGCACCGCGGAGAGTCCCAACTCTCCGAATCCCAGTTTCAGCATTTGCCCGACCGCCCGGGTCGTTTGTCCCTTGCCCTCCCAAGCCTCATTGCCCAACACGTACCACAACATCGCCGTACAGAACTGCGGATGGATATTGCTGAACGCCACCAGTCCGATGGGTGTGTGGTCGTCTTCGCCGGTGAAGACGCGCAGGCAGTGGGTCGGTTTTTTCAGCATCATCAGGAACGCCGCCGATGGGATAGGCTGGCTGCCGAAGCCGAAGTCCAGCCACTTGTAGTTCTTTTCTTTTTCCAACCAAGACATCACGACCGGAAGCAAGTCGCTATTGATCGTCAACAAGCGCATCAGGACCTCCATTCGTCTTTTCAGCCGGCGGCTCGGAAAGCTCCTCGCGAGGGGGCCCACCCCGCCGGGGCTGTGCCGCGGCGCCCTACGAGCCGAGCCAGCGGCCGAGGGGCTGCCAGGACTCGACGTTGTCGCAGATGACTTTGATGGTGGCGGTAATGGGGATGGCCAGGATGAGTCCGATCCCGCCCCAGATCCAACCCCAGAAGAGAAGAGAGAGCGTGACCGCGAGAGCGTTGAGGTGGACGCGCTTGCCGACGAGCGCCGGCATCAGCCAGTTGATGGCCAGCAGATGCATGACGCTGAGAGCAAAGGCAACCCCGAGAAACGGTCCGATGGTGTTCCATTTGCCGAGCCCGACCACAAAAGGTGGCACCCAGGCCAGCACGGCGCCGATGTAAGGGACGAGGTTGAGGATGCCGGAAGCTACGCCGGCGAGCAGAGGGTTATCCAGCCCGAGCATCCAGAAAAACATCCAACTGACCAGGGCCAGGATGCCGGCCACCACCGCGTTGCCGAGCATGAAGCCGCGGAGAACCTCGCCCACCTGCTCGAGGATTTCCTTGACGCGAGTGCGCTGGGTGGGCGGGAAAAGCTGCAAGGTGCCGTGCCAGACGTCCTGCTTGGCGGCGAGCATGAAGAAGACAAGAAAGGGAACAAAGGTGACGACAAACAGAATGGAATACAGAGAGCCCAACAAGCTGCGCAATATGCCCTTCAGCGAGTGGTCGCTGGCCACCTGCACCTGCAGGGCTTCCGGCTCGGATTCCGCCGGCTGGATCTGCGAGTAACGCTTCTCGAATTCTTCGAGCTTGGTTTGCACGGCATCGGTCCACCCGCGCAACACGGCGCTGTAGCGGGGCCAATCGGCCATGAAGTGCTGGCCGCGGTCGTACATCAGGTAACCCAGGGACAACACCAGGGCGATTACCAACAGGACAATCAACAGCGAGCCAAGGGCGCGGGGAATGCGCCAGGACTCCAGGGCTTCGACGAAGGGGTCAAGAAAATAGGCGATGAGAACGGAGAGCAGGAGCGTCATCAGGACGCTGGAAGCCCAGTAGCAAAAGCCCACAATCACGCCCAGAGCAATGATGCGCTGGCTGACGTTGGATTTGTGCCTAGTGATGAGGGTTTCGGTGTCCATCTTCGCGCTGGGCCTCAACGAGAGGGCTGCCCGACCGCTCACCTTACCACACCCGCACGGGCTTGCGGTGCGACTGCCCGGCCGGCTGTTTCCTCAGAGGAGCAGGAAGTCAGGGGCACGGCGGGGCGATCACGGGGCCAGGCCGGGTTCGTAGGTGTTGAGGAAAGACATGATGCTGGAGGCCTCGGTCATATCCCTTGCGCGGAAGCGGACGGAATGCGAACCGGTACGCTCGACGAAGGGCAGATAGGCCGCTACTTCGGTTTGAAGATATTGCTTGAAGCCGATGTCTACCGTAACGGGGGTGGAGACGCGATAGGGCTTGAAGTCTTTGAGGCGCGAAAGAGTGGCTTTTACTTTTCGAGCGATTTGGTCGCAAGCGGCTTGCGGGGTGAGGGTGTCAGCGGAATGAAAGCCGAGGCTGCGCTTGGTCTCGACGGATTCGAGCGGGCCGACGAGGGATTTGACTTCGGCGACCGCGGCTTCGTCGCCAGCCACAAAGATGACGGGTACGCCAAAGTGTCCGGCGATAGCGGCGTTCCAAGCGCCTTCGGTGACGGCTGTGCCGTTGAGGGCCACGTGGGTGAGTGTGCCGCTGGAAAACGTGTGGGCGCGAACACCGCGGGGATTATCGGTGGAGGAGTGATAGCCGATGAAGAGAGCGGCGTCGAAAGTGTCGTCAATGCCGGCCATCATCGAGAGGCGGCGCGGCCAGGAGCGGATGATGCGCACGTCGGGCGGGAACTGCTCGATCAGAAGATTTTCGCCGTTGCCATGGGAGTCGCTGACCAGAATTTCCGTGGCGCCGGCTTCTTTCGCGGCGTTGACAGCAGCCAGCGCTTCCTTGGTCATGAATTCGCGGAAGCGGGCGTACTCAAAGCCCTGCGGGCCAAGCTGGTCGCCGGTCACAACGCCAGCGACGCCCTCCATGTCCACGGAGATGTAGACCTTCAGCTTCTTCGCTGGTGGTGCGCTTTGCGCGAGGGATGTCAGAGCGGCCAGCGCGAAAGCGGCGCAAAGAATTCCGACTCCATGGATGCGCAGTTTCATGGATATTCCTCCTGTGGCGCGGAGACCATATCACAGGAACTGGTTGGGCTGAGGAGAAGAGGGGCACGATCGCTCGTGCCCCCTGTAGAGAGGATTCAGCGGCGGGCGCGGAAGAAGAGCGGGCGGTCAAGCTCGAATTCGATGCGCGTGCCTTCGTACAGGATGAGGTCTCTGCCGCCGGTGGAGGCGCCGATGGCCGCGCCAGTGCCCGCGCCGACGGCTCCGCCGATGGCTGCGCCCTTGCCGCCGCCTTGGATGCCGCCGACGGTTGCACCTAATCCACCTAGGACGATGGCGCCGATGGCGGCGTTGCGCCCGCGATGGCTGGCGGATTTGATTTCCCCTTCGGTTCCCACCTGACGACGAACGTCCTTTTCACCCTGCACGCCGACCACGCTGGCAACAATAGGCACCTTGCCGCGCTGGGTTTCAATCTGCTCGACGCGGAGGACCATCTTGTTGTTTTCGACGTAGGAGACGCGGCCGCGGATCTTCGTCCATGCCGGGATCACGCTTCCATCCGTGGCTTGAAGTGTGTCCAGCGTGCGCAACTCGAATTTCTTACCCGGCTTGATTTTTCTGGCATCGAGCTTATCGCGCAGCTCGACGAGGAAACGCGTGCCCGCAGGCACTTCCGACTGGGCTCGCGCCGCAGGGACAGCGGAGAAGACTACCGCCAGCGCCATGAGCGCCGCCATGCGCCCCCGGAATTGCGATGGGATGCTGCCAAATCTGATCTTCATCTGCCACCTCGGTCGTGGAGAATTGGGCCGGGTCTGGGTGCTACCTAATGCGATTCGTGAAAGCGGCGGAGCGTTGTCTGAGAAAAATTGCGGCGCTGGAACCGTAGTACTCCGGTTATACATTTAGTCACTCGCGGGGAATAAAGCGCGTGAGGCGCAACGAGGTAGAACGAAATGAGAGGCGAAATAAATTCTTCAGGCTGCGGCTTTAGCCCTCATCCGGGGACCTTGACCATCACCGTGACGGCCACGTCGGGAGGCGTGTCTCGCGCGGTGACGCTCACTCTTCGCGTCAATTAACTGCGGTTAACAGCGCAGTCACGGCTGACTTGCCCTCAGGGACTGGGGTGCGTTAAGGTACGCCATGCTTCCCGCGGCCCACCTGTGGAATCCCTTTGCCGAGCTCAGTCCGAGCCTGATTGCGGCCCTGGATATCCTGATCCTGGCGACGATCCTTTACTACCTGCTCAAGCTGTTGCGCGGGACGCGCGCCGTGCCGATGGTGATTGCGGTGCTGCTGCTGGTGCTGCTCTATGAAGGGGCGCGGTGGGCGCGGCTGGAGATGGTGGAGTGGATCCTGACCACGCTGCTGCCGTACTTCGCGATTGCGCTGATTGTGCTGTTCCAGCCGGAGATCCGCCGCGCGCTGGCACGGGTGGGGCGGCGGCCGCTGCTGCTGCGGTTTACGTCACGGGAAACCGCCGAGGCGCACGACGATCTGGTGCTGGCGGTAACCTTCTTCTCGCAGAACCGCATCGGCGCACTTGTCGCGCTGGAGCGCGAGGTAGGCCTGCGGACCTACATCGAAAGCGGCATCCCGCTGGACGCCACGCTGAGTTACGACCTGCTGCTGGCGATTTTCCACCCGGCGTCGCCGCTGCACGACGGCGCGGTGATCATCCAAAACAACCGCGTGGCCGCGGCCGCATGCTTCTTGCCGCTCTCCCTGAACCCGGCCATCTCCAACCAGCTCGGAACACGGCACCGGGCGGCCATCGGGGTGACGGAAGAGAGCGATGCGGCGGTCGTGCTGGTCAGCGAGCAGACTGGGGCCATCTCCTTGGCTACCGGCGGTGCTATCGAGCTGGGGATTACGCCGGAGACGTTGAGTCAACGGCTGGAGCAGCTCTTTGCCGGCTACCGCACAGCGATGAGCCTGGCAACCGCGCCAAGCGGGCCGTGGACGGCGGCGGTGAGAAAGTAAGCCATGTTTGCGCGGCTGCGAAAATGGGTGCTGAGCAACTGGGCGCTGAAGCTCTTTTCGCTGGGCGTTGCGGTGCTGCTGTGGAATGCCTACACGGCTGAGCCGGTGGTGGAAGTCGGATTTCAAGTGCCCATCGAGTTCCACAATCTGGCGCCGGGCCTGGAGATTGCAGGAGACCCGCCGGCGCAGGGATACGTGCGCGTGCGCGGGCGGTCGATCCTGCTCCGGCGGCTGGCGCCAACGGATCTGGCCATACGCGTGGATTTGAACGGCAAATCGGCCGGAGAAACGGCCGTTCCGATTACCCCGAGGGAGGTCACCAAATCCTTCGGCGCCACAGTGGTACGCATCTCGCCGTCCCAGCTTCGTCTCCGACTGGTTACACGCAAGGAACCCTTCCCAACGGCAGCGCGATGAGCGTGCTACACTTTTTGCTTTGAAACGCGAGGCGTGGGGCTGAGCGTGACTCTCCCTAAAAGCGAAGGATATGGGTAAGGAACTCTTCGGCACCGACGGCATTCGCTGGGTGGCGGGAGAGTTCCCGCTGGACCCGCGCACGCTCTACTGGATCGGGCACACGGTCGGGGAGTATCTGGCTAGGAACGGCTCTGTGCCGCGCGTGCTGCTGGGGATGGATACGCGGGAATCGGGGCAAGCCATCGCGCGCACGCTGGCGGCAGGACTAGCTCGCGCAGGAGCCGTCGCCTCCTTCGCCGGAGTGATCACCACGCCCGGGGTGGCCTGTCTGGTCCGGCAGAAGGGTTATGCCGCCGGCGTGGTCATTTCTGCCTCGCACAACCCCTTCCACGACAACGGGGTGAAGCTGTTTGCGGCGTCGGGGATGAAATTCCCCGATGCAGTCGAAGAGCGACTCGAAGAACAGCTGACAGCACGAATGCAGAAAGAAGCCGGCCCGCCGGATGATTCGTTGCGAGCGGACGCTACGCTGGATGAAGAGTACCTGGCGTTTCTGCGCAGCCGGATGCTGGCCGGGACGTCGCTGGTGGGAATGAAGATTGTGCTGGACTGCGCCAACGGAGCGGCGAGTTTTCTTGGCCCGACGCTGTTTCGCTCGCTGGGGGCGGAGGTCGTCGCAATCCACAACCAACCGGACGGGCGGAATATCAACGCGGGGTGCGGGTCGCTGCATCCGGAGTGCTTGCAGAAGAAGGTAGTGGAAGAGCGCGCCGTGCTGGGCGTTGCGTTTGACGGCGATGCCGACCGGGCGCTGTTTGTGAGCGCGTCCGGGGCACTGGTGAACGGAGATGGGGTGCTGCTGGCCGCGGCGCGGTATCTGAAGTCGGTGGGCCAGTTGAAAGGGCGCGCGGTAGTCGGCACGACGATGACCAACCTCGGCCTGGAGCGCGCGCTGGCGAAAGAAAGGCTGGAGCTGGTGCGGGTCAACGTGGGCGACCGGTACGTGCTGGAAGGGATGCAGAAGCTGGGGTGCAATCTGGGCGGGGAGCAGTCCGGGCACATTATTTTTTTGGACGATGCCACGACGGGCGACGGTTTGTTGACGGCGTTAAAGATGGCCGGGCTGGTGGCACTGAAGGGGCCGCTCGACGGGCTGGTCAAAGGCCTGGTGGATTATCCGCAGACGATCGTCAACGTCAAGGTGCGTACCAAGCCGAAGCTGGAGAGCTTGCCGGAAGTGTCGCGCGTGCTGGCGGAAGCCAACCGCGCGCTGGGCGAACGCGGGCGCGTGGTGCTGCGCTACTCCGGTACCGAGCCGCTGGCGCGGGTGATGGTGGAAGCGGAACGCGCCGAAGATGTGTCCCACTGGTCGGAAGCGATCGCCTCGGCGATTCGCGACTCCCTCGGGGCGTAGTCGGTAGGGTTGGTTTCTTGCTGGTTCCTCCTTGTTGATCATTTAAGACGTTCTTCCAAACGGTATTACCTCCAGATTTGCGGGAACTTTTTGGCGCGGGCGGCCTCCAATTCAAGAGGCGCACACCACGAGCCGAAACTGGTCGCCTGTTGAACTGGGTGCGGGGAGGAGCGTGGACGGTGCGCGCGCGGGGATGAATGTGCTCTGGGAGGTGAGAAATGACACGAGCTATCCCTGCCGACCAACGCACCTTTTTTTATCTGCTTTCCGCGAATTGGCCAGGCCGCGCCTATCGGTGGTCATGGGGAATGGTGGGCGCACTGTTGTTGTGGTGGGGGGCGGCAGCCCTGCCGGAACTGCTCGGCTCCGCGCAGCACAATTGGGACGACGAGTACGCGACGACGCACCTCTCCTGGGGCGATGAGGATCGCGGCTCTTACGGTTATGCCCGCCAACTGGCGACACTGCCACCGCCGCTGCTGATTGTTCGGAAGGCAGTGCTGGAAATCGTTGCAAAAGACTTGGACGCGGCGCGAGCAGCCGTCGAACGAACGGTTGGAGAGCAGGGCGGCGAGATTGTTGAGCTGACTGCACGCGGCGAAGAGAACTCGGCCCGCAAGATCTATGCAATGGCGCGGATGCCTGCGGGCAATTTGGACGTCGCCATTGCCAAGATCAAACTGCTGGGGTTCGTGCGCCATGAGGCGCACGATTCAAAGGACGTGCGTCCGAGACTGTTGGCCGCGGAGATGCGCTTGGCTGAAGCGCGCACCCAGGAAAGCAGGCTTCTGGAAGCGTTGCGCCAACACGCGGGTAAGCTACCAGAGATTCTCGAAGTCGAGGGGAAGCTTTCCGAGTTGCGCACGGAGATACGAAATCTCGAGGCGCAGCGCACGAGCTATCTGAGCGAGGTGCGCCTGGCGGAACTAAAGGTGGAAGTCGAAGAGGAGTACAAGACTCCAGCAGAGACGCCGCCGCCAACCGCTGGCCGGCGGCTGCGCAACGCGTCGGTGACGGGCTACCAAGGGTTGAAGGAAAGCGCGTTCGGGCTGGGTGCATTCTTACTCGGGGCCGGACCTGTTCTCCTCTTTTGGATTGGCGTTTTCTTCTTCCCAGCTCGGTGGGCGTGGAGAAGGTTGAAGGCTTCCGGCCGCGAGAATTGACCACGAATGTCAGACCGGGTTTCCACTGCGAGCTGTGAGGCGCGGGTCTCCTAACGTCGCGAAGTGTTAGAGCCGGCTCCTCCCAAACTTCGTAGGGGGAAGCTGAGTTTTTTGTGAGAAACCGTAGGTTTCGGGGGCGGGGCAGACGAGGGGCAGAGGCGTTGTTCGCGTATCTTTAACAACCGAAAAGAGCTGTAGGTTGCTTGTGGAAGCTGAGGGGCCTGGCAACCGGTTTGCTCTTCGAGCATGCGGCTGTCTCTTGATTCCCGGGGTGGACCTATCCTGCCGCGACGGGATAGGCGCTTATGGGGTATAGCAGAAGGGGTCCCGCCCGGGGCCCCTTTTTGCTTCCGGCTACTTGTAACGACGCCTGACCCGAACTTCTTTTCACTCCAATGCTTAGTCCAAGTTGCAAAGATCGAATCGAGCGCGCTCCCTGTCTCAGGAATCCGCCGACCAGGGGGAGGCGCCGCACTCTTCGCAAGCGACTTGGATTTGCGCCAGCCAGTCGAGAATTTCGCCCAGACCAGCCAGCCCTGTGTCGTCCGCGCCCGCCCACTGGGCGTAGAGTTCGCCGTAGCGGTCGGTGACAAACACGCCGGTCATGTGCTGCCCGGGGGAGTCGAAGGCGTCTTTGCCCAAGAAGGATCTTTGGGAGCGGCCGGTCATGTCCGTTGCGACGAGGATTTGGGCGGGCAAGTGTTCGACCAGGCGTGAGGCGGGCGTCTCGGAGAAGATCAGCAACGCGACAGCTTCGCGTTCAAGCAGATCCTCCGCGTGTGTCGCCAGCATGCTGAGAAATTCCTCGCAGCCAGCGCATCCTGCGTGAAGAAAGGCGATGACGAGGTTTTTCTTCTGCTTGAAGTCCCCGGCGCGAACTGCACGGCCGTCGGTGGTGCGGGCGGTGAGCGGCGGAATCATCCGGCGGAGATCGAGGAGCATGGTTCGTATTGTAGCCCGCCTCTTCAGAGGCGGGGCTTTTATCTGGGCGCGCTCATCTCCACGGTGCCGGCCAAAGAAGCGTATTTCCGTCCGCGGGTAGCTCCACGGGATCAGGAACGACCGGCGGTGAGCCCTGCCGAATGTAATGCCGATAACTTGACCACGGCCAGTCCTCCGGTTGACGAACCAGTTGTGCCTCGACGGGATTCTGGTGGATGTATTCGAGTTTCTCCCAGAAGTGCTGAACCCGCCGTAGAATGTGGTCGAAATATCGCTCCTGCCAGATGGCCCCGCGCCTTCCACGCGCCCTATTCAATTGGAAGCCCGTCTTACTCTTTAGGTCACGGACAATGCGGATCAGGTCTCGTTGGAGCGGCGCAAGCAGGAGGTGTAGGTGGTCGGGCATAACCACGTAGCCGAATAGAAGAAAGCTTCCGCGCTGTCGTTCTTCGGAAATGGCCATGAGTATCCAGTCACGTTCCGCAGGCTGGAGATACGTGACTCCACGAGCCAGGTTGGTCGTGAGGAAGAAGATTCGATCACGATTCTCGATACGGCGAAACCGGACCATAGCGCGAATCCTTATCCGAACAGGAGAAAGGCCCCGCCTCTAAAGAGGCGGGCTACAAGTCCCAGGCGCGAACGACGCTCCCGTTGGCGATGCGGGCGGTGAGCAGCGGAATCAGTTGTCGCAGCCTCAGCATGGCGGGCGCAGCAGGGAAAAATTAGCACAGAGAATGCAGGGAGGACAGAGTTTGCATTCCAGCGCGCACATCTCGCTGGAGGGATACGGGCTGCCCGGTTTGCTCAGGTTCCAGTACCACAAACCTGAAACTTCTGCCGCTTGCCCTCGTATTCACCAAGTAGTGACCATTGGCCATGGCGGCGACCGATCATCGCGCGAAGACAGGTTTGCAACGGCGGGTGGCCTATGTGCTGGGCTCAATTACGGTGGTGGGAGCAATCGTCATCGCTCAGCCGCCATGGCTGGCTGGCGGATTGGAGCGGGCCTTTCCGGAGATCATGTGGCGTGTGGAAACGGATGAGCCGATCGTCGCCTTAACGTTTGACGACGGCCCGGACCCGACTTACACGCCGCAAGTGCTCGAACTGCTCGAGCGCTACCATGTTCACGCCACCTTTTTCCTGGTTGGCGAGCACGCGCGCCAATACCCGGAATTAGTCGCGCACATCCGCGCCCACGGCCACGAAATCGGCAACCACACTGACTCCAAGGCTACGACGTTTTATATGTCGGCGGAACGGTTTGAGGCGAGCCTGGTCCGCGCGGAAGAGACGTTGGGACTTTCCAGCACGGCAGGAACTGCTGGCGGGAAAATGCAAGCAAGCTCGGGCTCGAAGTTGCTTCGGCCCGCTGGGGGCTGGATTCATTCTTCGCAACTGGACCTGGCCAAGCGCCGCGGCTACACCTGCGTTCTTGGCTCGGCTTATGCTTTTGACCCGCAAAGTCCTTCAGCGGCGTACATTCGCTGGGCGATCACCAAGAACCTGCGGCCCGGTGCCATCGTCGTGTTGCACGACGCCGGCGGGAATCGCTCGAAGACGATCGCCGCGCTGGAGGGAATCCTTGCCGACACGCACGAGAAGGGCTTGCGCAGCGTAACGCTCAGCGAGCTGCTGGCGGCTCGAAAGAACTGACTTTCAGCAAGGGCAGAAGGAAACGGGCACGGTATGGACCGTGCCCGTTCTATTTTGAGTCGTTCGGCTCCCCGCGTCTAACTGCAGCCGGAGGTGGCGCCGCAGTTGGCGCACTTGTAGCAGGAGCCGTTGGGCAGCATCAACATGCCGCAGACCTGGCAGATCATGGCGGCGTCTACGACCAGCGGAAGCGGCCCGGCCGACGCGGCGGGCGAGGCATGTGCGGCTGGGGCCGCAGCGGGCACAGCTTCGTTGAGGCCGGGCTGAAAGTAATTGGCGGAGATGAAGCGTCCGCCCAACCAGCGGGCGATGTAGTCGAGCACGGAGTGGGCATAGGGAATGGAAGGATTGCCGGTGTAGCCCGAAGGCTCGAAGCGCGTGTTCATCAGCTTGTCCACCAGGGCTTTCAACGGGACGCCATATTGCAAGCCGATGCTGACGGAAAGCGCCAGGCCGTCCATGAAACCGGAAAGGGTGGAACCTTCCTTGGCCATCTTGATGAAGATTTCTCCGGGAGTGCCGTCTTCGTACATACCCACGGTGATGTAGCCTTCGTGGCCGCCGATGGAGAACTTGTGGGTAAGCGAGGAGCGCTCGGCGGGGAGTTTTCTGCGTTGCGCGCCGGCGAAGAGCTGCTGCTGCACGGGCTGTGTTGAGACGACGCCTTTGGACCCCGCTTTATTCCCTGCGGCGGAAAGGGGCTGGCTGCGTTTGGAGTTGTCGCGGTAGATGGCCACGGCCTTGAGGCCGAGCTTCCACGACTCGATGTAAGCCTGCATGATGTCTTCGACGGTGGACTCCTCGGGCATATTGATGGTCTTGCTAATGGCGCCGGAGATGAAGGGCTGCGCCGCAACCATCATGCGCAGGTGACCGTGCCAGGAAATCGCCCGGCCGCCACCCTGCGGCGTGAGCGAGCAATCAAAGACGGGTAGGTGCTCGCGCTTGAGCCAGGGCGCGCCTTCGATGGTGCCGTTTTTGTCGATGAACGAGACGATGTCGTTGGACTGCTCGGGCGTGTAGCCTAACCGCAGGAGGGCCTGCGGGACAGTCTGATTGACAATTTTGATGTGGCCGCCGCCGACCAGCTTCTTGTGCTTGACCAGCGCGAGGTCGGGCTCGATGCCGGTGGTGTCGCAATCCATCATGAAGCCGATGGTGCCGGTAGGAGCCAAAACGGTGACCTGCGAATTCTTGTAGCCGTACTTTTCGCCGAGCGCGAGGGCGGAGTCCCAAGCATCTTTGGCCGCGCCGAGAAGGGAGGCGGGCACGTTTTCCGAGCGGATGGGCCGCAGGGCGTCGCGGTGCATGCGGATGACGTCGAGCATGGACTGGCGATTCGCGGCAAAGCCCGGAAACGGTCCTAGTCGCTCGGCGATCCGCGCCGACTGGGCGTAGGCTTCGCCGCACATCAGGGCGGTGATGGCGCCGCACATGTCGCGGCCACTATCGCTGTCGTAAGGCAGGGCGAGAGACATCAGCAGCGCACCGAGGTTGGCATAGCCAAGGCCCAGCGGGCGGAAGTCGTGGGAGTTGCGAGCAATGCGCTCGGTAGGATAGCCGGCGTTATCCACGACGATTTCCTGGGCGGTGATGGTGATGTCCACTGCTTTCTTGAAGCCTTCGACGTCAAACTGGCCGTTGGGGCGCAGGAATTTGAGGAGATTGAGCGAGGCCAGGTTGCAAGCGGTGTCGTCGAGGAACATGTACTCGGAGCAAGGATTCGAAGCATTGATGCGCGCGGTGTTCTTGCAGGTGTGCCAGCGATTGATGGTGGTGTCGTACTGCATGCCTGGGTCGCCGCAGTGCCAGGCGGAATCGGCCATACGGTGCAAGAGCTCGCGGGCGGGATATTTCGTGTTGGGCTTGCCGTCAGTGACGTTTTTCGTCCACCAGTCGCGATCCTCCTCGGCGGCCTGCATGAACTCGTCGGTGACGCGGACGGAGTGGTTGGCGTTCTGGAAGAAGATCGAGGTATAGGCTTCGCCATCAATGGCCGGGTCGTAGCCCTGCTCGATGAGCACCTGGGCTTTGCGCTCCTCGCGCATCTTGCAGTCAATGAACTCGACGATATCCGGGTGGTCCACGTTGAGGATAACCATTTTGGCGGCGCGGCGTGTCTTGCCGCCGCTCTTGATGACGCCGGCAAAGGCGTCGAAGCCTTTCATAAAGCTGACCGGGCCGGAGGCGATGCCCCCGCCGGAAAGGGTCTCGTGGCTGCCGCGTAAGGCGGAGAAGTTCGTGCCGGTGCCAGAGCCCCACTTGAAGAGCATGCCCTCGGTCTTGGCCAGGTTCATGATCGAGGCCATGTCGTCCTGGACGGAGTTGATGAAGCAGGCCGAGCACTGGGGCTTGGCCTGGACACCGACGTTGAACCAGACGGGGGAGTTGAAGCTCATCTTCTGCTCGACCAGCAGATGGGTGAGCTCGTCGCGAAAGGAGTCGCGGTCGGCGGGAGAGGCGAAGTAGCCGCCCTGTTCGCCCCAGCCGACGATGGTGTTGACCACGCGGCGGATGAGCTGGCGAACAGAGGACTCCCGGTCCGGGGTATTGATCTTGCCGTGGAAATATTTCGAGGCGACGATGTTAGTGGCGGTCTGCGACCAGGCTTTGGGGACTTCAACGTTTTCCTGCTTGAAGATCGTTTCGCCCTTTTCGTTGCCGATCAGCGCGGTGCGACGCTCCCACTCGACGGCATCAAACGGAGAGCTTCTTCCGTCGGTAAAATAGCGTTTGAATTCGAGACCCGATTTGGGTTTGGTTTCGGTTGCCATGGCTGCTGTAGCTGCGGTTGATTTGCCGTTGGTTTTGCCGCCAGCCGATCTTTCGTCGACGGCCATTTTCGCTGTCCGTGCATGGGCCATTGCCGCCTCCGCGCAAGAGGGCCCTCGGGACAGGAGGAACCCTCCTATTTTACCTCCAAGTGCGAGCTTGGAGGCGCCGCGACTGATTCTCCAGCAGGCGCGACTCGATTCGACGGGAACCAGCGGGCACGACAAGAACTGCGAAAAAAAGAAGACTCTTCCGCGCGCAATTCCAGGGGTCGGAGCGACTGCCTGAAATCGCTGGAGTCACCATCGGCGGGGCTGGACCGCCGAAGGGGGAAGCGGGTCTGCCTTCCTTTCTTGTTCGGTTGTACCGGGCTGGCGTCGTGGTCGATCGGCGGGCCCTACCCGCGAGCGGGCCGTGCCACGTGTCCCCCGAATCTGGGCGGCCAGTATACGGCTGGGAAAAAAGATGTCAAGAGGAAAGAACAGCGAAAAGTACAAAATATTGTTGCCACGTGTCGAAACGGTCTAGATGTAGTGGTGGAGTTGCAGCACGGTACAAGGTGCCGTTTTTCTTCGCCGCCATGCACAGAGTTTGCATCCAAACTCAATGCGTGATTCGTTTTTCGGGCAGCGAGAGTTTCGTTCACGGTGAAGAATTGACTCCTCAGCGCTCCGCGCCTAGCATTTTGAAGCCGGTGAAAGTATGAAACGACGATTCCATCGCAATCGGTGGTTCCGGCTTGTCGTGGCGGCGCTTTTCGTCGCTGTGAGCTTTGCTGGGACCGAAGCGCGTGCCGGCTGGTGGGTCCAACAGTGGGCGACAGCGACGGCCGCCCAGCAGACTGCTGCGCAGAACGGGGCCGGGCAGAGTGCAGCTCCGGCGATTGCGCAGAAGCGAGAGCTGCGCGGGGTGGGAAACTTTGGCGAGGTGAGTCCCACACTGTTTCGCGGGCGGCAGCCATCGGGCGAGGGGATGGTGGAGCTGAAGAAGTTAGGGATCGAGATCGTGGTGAACTTCCGCGACCAGCGAGACAAAATTGAAAACGAGCGCAGGCAAGTCGAGTCGCTCGGCATGACCTACGTCAGCATTCCCTGGCGTGCCAGCGACACGCCCGACCACCGGCAGGTGGCGCAGTTTCTCGCCCTGCTCCGCGCGAACCCCAATAAGAAGATTTTTGTCCACTGCCATTACGGTGCTGACCGCACTGGCACCATGATGGCCGCGCACCGCATGGCGAACCAAGGCTGGACGGCGGAACAGGCGTACCAAGAGATGCGCGCGTTCAACTATCACTGGTTCTGGCATCGGCACATGAAGAGGTACGTCTTCGCTTTCCTGGCGGCTTACTCGGCCGAGGCGGCATTTGCCGCGCTGCGAGCGGAGGCGCCGCGGCCGGCGCGAGCGTCGCCATGAGGAAGCAGTCAGTTTTCGGCGATCAGCCGTCAGCAAACAGCGTTCAGTAAGAGGGGGCCGCCGAACTGAAGTCGTCGTGCGCGGGAAGATTTGCGCAGGGAGAACGGGAAACCTAGGGCGGAGGGAAAACGAGAAGTTCTACTCTGCGGTTTTCAAGCGCTGCAGAAGAGCCGCGAAGCGCGGGTGAGCGCGCAGGGAATTCAGGTCGGAGTCGTTCTCGATCCACTCTTTCTGTGCCAGCCCGGAAGTGACGGAGCGCTCGAGGCAATCGAGCGCCTGCTCTGTTTCCCCTTGCAAGGCGTAGACGCAAGCTACGTTGTAGAGAACTCCGCTGTCGTCCGGGTCCAACTCGAGCGCTTGCCGGGCCCACTGAGTGCTGCGCTGGCGGTCACCAAGCTCGCATAACGCCTGCGCTCCGATGTAAAGCGCGCGCGGATCGTCGGGGTGAAACTGGATGTGCCTTTCAATGACTTCGAGGCAGCGGCGATTGGCAGCTTCGGCCTCAGCTTTGCGCCCCAGGGCGACGAAGGCGCAGGCCTGCAAGCGAGGAGACTGATAGTCCTCGGGATGAACCTGCCAAGCCTGGTCAAACCAGCGTGCGGCTTCCTCGTGGCGTCCCTCGGCCACACACGCCCGGGCATAGAAGTAGTAGGCCTCGAACAGCTTGGGGTTGAGCTGGATGGCCGTTTCAAACTCGCGGCGGGCTTCATCGTAGTGGCGGCGCAGGGAGACGGCGAGGCCGCGCGAGGCGTGGGCCTCGGCTGATTCCGGGTCGAGCTCAATCGCCTTGCGGCTGGCAGCGTCGGCTTCCCGGAGGTTTTCTTCGCTCGACTCCCAATACATGTAGAGGAAGGAACAGCAGTCGGCAACGCCCGCGTAGGCGCGGGCGTAGCCGGGATCAATCACGATGGCGCGGGCGAACATCTGCCGGGCAAAGTCGAAGCCCTTTTTGCGGAACTGGTGAAAGAACTGGCGGCCACGCAGGTAGTAGTCGTAGGCCTGAACGTCGCGGGTGGGGGCCTTTTCGATGGCCCGCTTCTCCTTTTCGGTGAGCATCAGGCGCAGGGCGCGGGCGATGGCCTGGGCGATTTCGTCCTGGATGGCGAAGACGTCTTCCATCTGCCGGTCATATCGTTCGGCCCAGGCGGTGTGACCGGTGCGAGTCTCCACGAGCTGCGTGGTGATGCGCAGGCGGTTGCCCGCGCGGCGCAGGCTGCCTTCGAGGACATAGGAGGCGTTGAGCTGCTGGCCGATTTGCGGCGCGGTGCTCGGCTTATCGCGGAAAGCCAGCACGGCCGAACGCGGAAAGACGCGCAGGCCCTGGATCTTGGAGAGCTCGGTGATGACGTCTTCGGTGATGCCGTCGCGGAAATACTCATCCTCCTTGGCGCCGCTTAAGTTTTCGAAATACAGGACGGCCAGGGATTTCTCCGCTTTGGCGACACCGGGGCCGACGCGCTTCAGCGCCTCGAGGGCTTCGCTCATCGAGCGGAAGCGCTGCTCGGGAGACTTGGCCAGGCAGCGGTCTACGATCCGCTCCCACTCGGGGGAAACCTCGGGGAGGATCGTGTGCAGCGGCGTGTGCGGCTGGCGAAGGATGGAGTGGAGAATGTCAATGGAAGTTTCGCCAGTAAACGGCAGCCGGCCGGCGAGGCATTCGTAGAGCATGACACCGAAGGAAAAGATGTCGCTGCGGGCGTCGGTGGGTTCGCCGCGGAGCTGCTCGGGGGACATATACGGCACCGTTCCGCCGGTGCTCCAGTGGGTGGCGGTGCGGGTGACGAAGGCTTCGACAGTTTCGCCCGCGCCGCGGCCGTGCTCGCTCATTACGGCTAGGCCGAAGTCGAGGATCTTCACGCGACGGCGAGCGTCCACCATGATGTTGGCGGGCTTGATGTCGCGGTGAGTGACCCCGGCTTGGTGAGCTTCGTGCAGACCTTCGGCGATCTGACGAGCCAGTTCGAGGAGGGAATCGGGCGGAAGCGGACCGCGGCGAAGCATGTCTTTCAGACTTTCGCCGCTGACCAGCTCCATGGCGATAAAGGGTGATTCGCCCTCTTCGCTGACTTCGTAGACGGTGCCGATGTGCGGATGATTGAGCTGCGAGGCCACGCGAGCTTCGTTGAGCATGCGCTGGCGGGAGAGTTTGTCGGCGGCGAGCTGCGCGGGGAGGAATTTGAGTGCAACGGGACGCTTCAGACGCAGGTCGTCGGCGCGATAGACGGCGCCCATGCCGCCTTCGCCCAGCTTGGCCGTGATCCGATAGTGTGAGACGGTCTGTCCGATCATGAGGGTCCCACTTTTGCGCGCGGAATTGTAACAGGTTTCTCAGCCAGCAGCCGGCCGTCCCGATTTCCGGGAAAGAATGAGCGATTGCGGTGTGGGCGGAAGGGGATGGATTTCGCTGGAGGCAAAGCCGGCGGCGCGGAACATGCGGTCGTACTCGGCAAAGGTGTAGGCG
>Ga0233417_10000156_pt1 | contig 18769 bp, 15 predicted proteins | sample Sed_MG_FD_189023 | JGI IMG/M metagenome (GOLD analysis project Ga0233417, IMG submission 189023) | Sediment microbial communities from Lake Towuti, South Sulawesi, Indonesia - Sediment_Towuti_2014_0.5_MG | ecosystem: Environmental > Aquatic > Freshwater > Lake > Sediment | place: Indonesia... | reverse complement strand
CTGATCCTGGAGATATGGCGGAGTTTGACGCCGGGGAGAAGTTTCAACTCATCCTGATCCCCTTTCGACCGTTTCAGCACTTGCTGAGTGTGGAGCAGCAGATGGGGTGCCTGAGCTGCGTGCGGCGTCACTTGGCCCCTCAGGGCCAACTGATCCTCGATGTGTTCCATACCGACCCTCGACGAATGAGCGACCCGGCATTCCTGGAGGAAAGCTCGCCGTATCCTGAGGTTGCTTTGCCTGACGGCAGGAGATTGCGACTTTCCGAAAGAATTGCGGGGTTCCACCGGGCCGAGCAGATCAATGATGTCGAGATGTTTTACAACATCACGCATCCGGATGGGCGAAGGGAGCGGCTGGTGTTTGCGTTCCGGCTGAGATATTTTTTCCGCTACGAGATCGAACACCTGTTGGCACGATGCGGCTTTGTTGTGAAAGAGCTTTTCGGCAACTATGACGGCCAGCCACTGGAGGCCGACTCGCCGGAGATGGTTTTCGTATCGCAAGTTCAAACCTAAGAGAGTTCGAACCATGAGGAAGTGGATGAGACCGGGTCCACGCAGGGCAAGGCTTTGTTTGGCATGTTTCTGCCTGTTGGCGTTTTCAACTGTGGGAGTTTTTCCACACGCAGCCGAGCAAGCTGCGAAGCCACTCACAGTAGAGAGGATTTATAGTCAACCCAGCCTGAGCGGAAGACAGACAACCGGGATTGCCTGGAGTCCAGACGGAAGGCTGCTCAGTTATTTTGAAAGACGCGGGCAGGGTCGTGAGGCAAGAACTGAGCTGTGGGCAGTGGAGGTGGCCACCGGGGCCCGGCGGGTGCTGGTGGAAGCGGAGAAGCTGCAAGCAGTGCTTGCTGCGCCGTCAGCGCAGCCCAGCACCAGTGGTCAGCAGACCGGCCTAGGAAGGATAACGCCACAGAGATACCTCTGGGCGCCGAAAAGCAATGCTCTACTCCTTATCTCGCAAGGACAGTTGCACTGGTTTGATTTGAAGACCCAGAGCGGAAAGAAACTGACTTCGGCGCCACTAGCCGAAGGCGGAGGGCCCGGAGGAGAAGCAAGCGCGATCAGCGATCCAAAGATTTCGCCAGACGGGCAGTGGGTGAGCTTTGTCCGCGGATATGACCTGCATGTGGTGAATGTGGAAACTGGCAGGGAACGTCAGGTCACCACAGGTGGGCGCGAGGAATTGATGAACGGGCGTCTGGATTGGGTGTACCCGGAGGAATTGGACATTCGGACAGCGTACTGGTGGTCGCCGGACTCGAAGCAGATGGCCTTCCTGCAAATGGATGAGAGGCCCGTGGGGAAATACCCCCTCGTGGACTATCTTTCGTACACGGGCAAGACCGAATGGATGCGATATCCAAAGGCCGGGGGGGCGAACCCGAAAGTCCGCGTGGGCGTAGTTGGGGTGACAGGCGGCCAAGTGAAATGGATGGATACGGGGAAAGAAGCCGACGTGTACATTGCACGCGTAAACTGGCTGCAGGATTCGAGGCGGCTCGCAATTCAGAGATTGAACCGAGCGCAAAACAAGCTCGACCTGCTGTTCGCCGATACGGCCACGGGCCGTTCGCAGACCGCGTTAACGGAAGAAGACAAGCTCTGGATCAACCTGAGCGACGACCTTCACTTCTTCGCCGATGGGCAGAAGTTCCTGTGGTCGAGCGAGCGCGATGGCTTCCGGCATTTGTATCTCTACGAGATCGGGGGGAAGCTGCAAAGACAAATCACAAGTGAGGCCTGGGCGGTGACCGATGTCGTGGGCATCGATGAAAAGCAGGATCTGGTCTATTTCACGGCGACGGAGAAGAGCCCGATTGAAAGGCACCTTTACCGAATCGGGTTGGATGGAAGCGGGATGAAACGGCTGACACGTGAAGACGGAACGCACAGCCCAAATTTTTCGCCGGATTGGCAGAGGTACGTGGATAGCTACTCCAATGTAATGACGCCGACACGCCAGGACATTTATCGGGCCGATGGGACGCACCAGTTGGTGTTGAACGAGAACAAGGTGGAGGAGCTTGCATCGTACCGACTCCGGGTGCCGGAGTTCTTCACTGTAGCGGGTGCCGATGGAACGACGCTGCACGCCATGATGCTCAAACCCCAGGGATTCGATTCGACGAAGAAGTACCCGGTGATCGTCTATCTCTATGGAGGCCCGCACGGGCAGGTGGTGCGCAATGTGTGGGGAGGCGCGAATTTTCTCTGGCACCAGATGATGGCGCAGAAGGGTTACATCATTTTCTCCGTGGACAATCGTGGCACCGCAGCGCGCGGGCACGCGTTTGAAACGCCAATCCACAGGCGCATGGGAGAGGTCGAGCTGGCTGATCAACTGGCGGCAGTGGATTACCTCAAGTCGCAGCCGTTCGTTGACGGGGCGCGGATCGGGATTTGGGGGTGGAGCTACGGCGGCTACATGACCTGTTATGCCATGCTGCAGGCGGGAGACGTCTTCAAAGCGGGATTCGCCGGAGCCCCGGTAACGGACTGGAGACAATACGACACGATTTACACGGAACGATACATGGGTCTTCCGAAAGAGAATGAAGCGGGGTACAAACAGTCTTCGCCAGCAACACATGCGGCGAAGCTCAAAGGGAAGCTTCTGATTGCGCATGGGACAGGGGATGACAACGTGCACGCGGCGAATACGGTGGAGTTGATCGAGGAATTCATCAAGGCAAAGAAGTACGTCGAAGTACAAATCTATCCCGGGCGAGGACACGGGGTCAGCGATCCGACAGCACGTATCCACCTTTTCAACCGAGTGACACAATTCTTCCTGGATAGCCTGTAGCGCCTTCCTAAGGAAGGGCAAGCCGAGGGCGGACTGAGGTCCGCCCTCACTCACTGGCGTGCCCTTGCAACTGTCATTACCAGCGGGCGCGGATGCGATAGCGGAGAACGGAAGTGCCATCCTTGGCAACCGGGACCTGGAAGCGCGCGGCCCAAGCTTCGGTCTTGGTCCATTTGTAAGTGGAGTCGAGCATCTGCCAGTCGCCGCCGATGGGCTCGTTTACCTCGACGGTGATGGGTGATTCCTTGTGGTTTCGTAGGGTGATTTCAAATTCCATTTCATAGAGGCGATCGCTGAGCTTTTTGAAATCGGTCTGCTTGCGTTCGCAGACCACGTCGAACGCTGTGCCAATCTGCAGGGTGAGGCTCTCGTCTTTGGGAGTGTGCTGGATGCGGTCTTCGCCGACAAAAAGGACGCCCCCCTTGGAATCGGCCTGATAGACACGGACCACGCCCGCGGGCATGGGGAGGCCGAGTCCGGATTTCTCGTCGTTTTTGAAACGGTAGAAGACCTTGACCTGGTCTTTGAGAGGGGTGCCGGGGTGCTGGTAATTGCGATAATAGAACTGCTGACCTTCGACGACAAAGAGCTTTTCGACAAGAAAACCGCTGCCGGAGAGCAGACTAATCTGCTTGGTCTCCTTGTCGAAGATCGTGGTGCGGCGGCCCAGGGAGTAGAGATGGTATTCGGAAAAAGCCTCCTGAGCGAAGCGACCTGAATCGGCGGCGGCCTGAAGCATTCGCTTGGCTTCCAACGCATTGGACTCATAGCGCTGCATAACCCGGTGGAGATCGCCGGCCACGAGCTGAAGGCGGGCGTTTTTGAAGGCCGTGCCGCTGTTGTTCGTGAGGGTGACCCAGCCGTCCAGATCAGCGAGCTTGTCGTCGCGGGCGACGGTGAGGACGTAGTCGCTGCTCCAGGAGAGATTGCCAGCCAGATAAGAAGTTTCGACCCGATGCCGGCGGGCTCCTGCGTTTTGGAGCGACCAAATGAGGGTCGGCCTGCTATAGAGATTCTCCGGCAGTTCAGGAAAGCGGATGTGGTCGGCGTGCATCCCCGTGACGATTTCGCTGCCAATCCTCCAGACCGGCCCGTTGTTATAGGCCAGGAGTGTGGCCTTAACCTCTTCCCAACGCGTGTCGCCGTTTTCCTGACGCGAGCGAACCAGGGTAACTTCGCGACCGACGTATTTCTGGAGCAGCTTTTGCGGATCGAGCAGATCGTATTCATAGTTTTGCTCGAGAACCTCGAGGCGAGCGGACTCCGACAAAGAACGGAAGTGCACCGTGGCTGGATTCACCGTGGCGGCGATGTCCATAAAGCGAAGGTGGAAATCGCCGGCGGGAAGAGTGAGCTGGCGGACGTCGTGTACGAGAGCGATGTTGGAGTTGTAGACGGTCACAGCAAGGTCGGTCTGATCCGAGAGGGTTGTGCGCTGGGGTTCGTCCGAGCGCGCCGGCGGGGCGGCTTGGACGCCGTGCTGACGGAAAAGGATAAAGGGAGCTGCAAAGAGAGCTGCAGTGAGCAAACCTGTGGCAATAGAGCTAGGCAAAGATGCGGCACGCATACGTTCCTCCATTCGTTCGAGTCCTCGATGCTTAGAACGGCGAGGGCCGAATTTCTTGCATGCCGCCATGCAGTGATCCGGGGGACGTGGGGAGACAGGTGAAAATACTCTAGAGACGGCCAAGAGCAGTTATTGGCGTTGCCAGGTGCGACCAGCGTCAGCCGTCGTGTAGCGGCGCGATTCGCGGGAAGCAATTATAGCCACTTGGGCGCTGCGGGCGACTACAGCTATCCAGTCCGCAGGCTCAGGAGAGGGGATTCTTTCCCAGGTCACGCCATCGGCCGTACGAAGGATGGTGCCAGCACGGCCGACAATCCAGCACACATTTTCCGTAGGCGCGGAAGCAGCCAGCAGTTCCACAGTGACATGAGACTCCTGGCGCTGCCAAGACTGTCCGGCATCGAGGGAGCGTTCAATCAGGCCGGCGGAGCCAAAACGCCAGAGTGTAGAAGATCCAGGAGCGGGAACCTGCCGGTTGGGTTGCAGAGCAAGCGCAAGGCTGGGCTGAGAGGTTTCCAGCTCTTTTGCCCGATACGTCCCAACGGAGGTAACGTCGGGAGCCGGCAACCGGGGTGTCTCAGGGGCTCGTTTCTTGCTGTCTCTGGAAGCTTCATCCAAGCGAGGCTTCTCGGAGACTGCAGCCCCGGCTGTCTTTGCTTCTTCCTTATACTTGGCAGCCTCTTCCTGTTTTTCGTGCGCAAATGGGGTGGGAGGCGCCTGCGGGGAGGGGTCTCTTTCGCGAGCGAGCTGATCCTGCTCGACACGAGAGCGTTCCACAAAGATGCGAGAAGGGACATCGCTCAGTTGAGGGCGAAATGTACGGGGGTCAGAACCGGTCTTGGCAGGATCGGATGCCTGCGCATTCTCTCGAGAGAATCGAACGACGTCATCTTTCTTGACGCGACCGCCACGCGTCGAAATGGCTGACCTCGGGGCACTTGAGGCGACCAAAGAATCGGGCCCTTTGCGAGCATTCGATTCGCTCTCCGGTTTGGGCAGCTGTTCATCTCTTGTCGGCAGGGCTTCCCTGGCGTGAGGAGCAGGCACACTAGCGGCTTGGTCGGATGAGAGTTGAGCTTGATGTGTGCCGGGGGCGGGACGTAACGCGACCCAAAGGGCAAAGGCAGCGGCAGCCACGGCTGTTGGTGCAAGCCAGCGCCAGTTGAGGAAAAGTCGAGGCCGAGAAACGGCTTCTGTCCGCGGCAGGGCATCGGCGTGGACGCGGTCAAAAGTCGCTGGAGGTGCGGCTGCTAAAGGTCCGGTCCGAGCAGCGGTCAGTACATTCTCAGCGGGTTTCAACTCCTCGACTGTCAATGCAGCGAGTATTTCCCTACAGCGTGAGCAGGTGGAGACATGAGATTCCAATTGGGTGGTTTCAGAGGGAATGAGGGAATGTTCAAAATAGGCCGCGAGGAGGTCGGGCTCCGGGCAGCCTGAGGAAGGCATTTGTTTCCCGCTACGAAGGGTGCTGCGGAGAACTGCATCGAAAGCCGGCCCGCGCGTGCGCTCATTCATGGCGTCCCTTCCTAGGCTTAGAACGAAATCGGCGAGGAATCTTGCAAGCGACTGATGGAATCCGAAATGGACAGAGCGAGTTCATGTTCACTTACTCCTGGGCGCGCTCGGGGAACCCCCGAGAGAGTGCCTGGGATAAATCGTGAGGCCAGTCATCCGTAGCGTATTCAAAACATAGCTCAATTTGAGCCGGGCTGAGGCGGTGGGTGTCGCGCAAGGAGGACTCGACCTGCGATCGAAGGTCGCGGCGCGTGCGCTCCAGATTTCGCGAGGCGGTCGCTTCATGTTCACCGAGTAACTGACCGATTTGAGCCATCGTGAGATCCTGCCCGTAGTAGTAGGAGAGACGAAGGAGATCGCGCGGTGCCAAGGAATTCAGAGCCAACGTCAGACACTCCTGCAAGAAAGACAGCAAGCGCGAGCGATGCGGATCCAGCTCTCCGAGACGCGGAGGGGGTTGTCGTACCTTGTGGTCGAGAGTGTCGGGGTTTTCATCGAGGGGCTCAAGACGACGAGCCGAGCGCAAGGAGTCCACGTGCCGCTGGGCCAGAACAGCGCGCAGCCAGGTGGAAAGTTTACTGCGACCGTGGAAATAACAGAAAAGAGAACGCCGGGAGGAAGCTGAATCGGAAAGCCCATAGAGCTCGGCATAGAGCGAGTCGGCGAGTTCGATGGCGCGGGCCTCTTGAATGCCATCCGCGCCCGATAAACCAATGATAGCGCGGGCCGCAGAGTAAAGGTCGCTTCGATAAGAACGAAAAAAGTGCTCCCATGCGGGCTCGTTTCCATCAGCGCAGGCACAGGCGAGGGCTAGGTCTGCAAGGTGCAGCGACCTCAGATAAGTCGAGATTTCAGCGGCTTCGAGCTGGGCACCTTTGAAACGACGAAGGACACTACCGTGAAGGGCTTCGGCAAAGCGATCACGGGCAAGCTGCCAGCGGTCGGCCCCGGATTGCGCATAGAGCCAATCGATTAGCGCCGCATGAGCAGCTAGGAAGCCTTCAAGAGTAGCCAGGGCCATGGGAGTGGAGAGGTCCTGAACATATGATAGCTGACCAGGCTCAAAGGAGGCCTGAGAAATGGGGCGTGCATTGCCTGGAGTGCTAGAGCTCGGGTGGAATTGATCGTCGATGGATTTCAGCAAGGCGCAAAGGCGATTTGAGAGTCCGGCGACTTGTGAACAATTGTAAATTTGAATGCGGCAATACGGACTCGGGGAAGCCCATAACCCGGGGGACGTTGTTCTTTTTGGGCGGGTAGTGAGGTACTATCGGCGGTCGAGGAAGGGCGGAGAGGGTCGAGTTTGAGGAGATTCCGTCCGTTTCAGAGCAACCGAAGAAGATAACCGACGAGCAGGTACGCTGTGGAGGGCCGAGCATGTCCAAGCGAGATGAACCCCGGAAAGAAAAACGCGGCCTAGGAAGGCGCGATTTCGTGAAGCTCGTGAGTGGAACCAGCGCAGCGGTTTCAGCGGGCGTGCTGACAGACGCGGATCTGCTCGGCGCGCAAACGGCGGCCAGAGGCAAGATGTCCGGGCCGGGGGCTGTGCCGATGGCACTGCGGGTGAACGGGCAGCAGCGACAAGTGACGCTTGAGCCACGAGTGACCCTGCTTGATGTGTTGCGGGATTCTCTGAATCTGACGGGCGCGAAAAAGGTTTGTGACCGAGGGACCTGTGGGGCATGCACCGTAATTATGGATGGGAAGCCCATTTATTCCTGCACGATGTTGGCGATCGAAGCAGCAATGTCGGGAGCAAGCATTGAGACCATCGAGGGGCTCGTTTCCGAAGGCGAACTGCATGTCGTGTCCTCCGCTTTTGTACAGAATGACGCGCAGCAGTGCGGGTTCTGCACGCCGGGATTTGTCATGGCGGCAAAAGCGTACATTGATGCACACCCAAGCCCGACGTACCAGCAGGTGCAGCGCTCGCTGGGGGGCAATCTCTGTCGGTGCGGGACGTACATGGGTGTGCGGCGCGCCGTTGTTGAGGCGGCAATGAAGATGAAGGGAGGGAGGAGCTAATGGCAGACTATGCGTGGCCTCCTGCGGGGAAGCGAGGGCTGATCGGGAAGTCCATTTCGCGGCTGGATGGACCAGCGAAGGCGTCGGGGCGTGCGAAGTATACGTATGACGTGAAGCTGCCGGAAACGCTTTACGGAAAGATGGTCCTCTCGCCCTATGCGCATGCGAAGATCGTTCGCATTGACACGAGTGAGGCTGAGGGGATGCCCGGAGTGAGGGCCGTGCAACCGATGAAGGAACCCGGGCAAGAGGTGTTGTGGGCCGGGCAGGAGGTTGTAGCGCTGGCCGCGGAGACCGAAGATCAGGCGATCGATGCAGCGCGCAAAGTGAAGATTCAGTATGAGCCTTTGCCGCACTTTGTGATGGACACGGAGCCCACGGCAGCAGGAGCAAACACAAGAAAACTGGCAGAACAGGTGGACGGGAATCCTGACCAGGGGTTCGGGCAGGCCGAAGTGACCCATGAGGGAACGTATGGCAGCGCCGTGATCAATCATTGCTGTCTGGAGGCACATGGTCAGGTGGCACAGTGGGAGGGGGAATCGCTGATCGTTCATGCCTCCACACAGAACGTCAGTGGAATCGGAGGGGAGTTGGCGCGGGGACTGAAGATTCCCGCGGGGAACGTAACGATTCTAACGCCGGTTATGGGAGGAGGGTTCGGGAGCAAGTTTGGCGGAGACACCTGGGGGCTGGCCTGCGCTCAGCTCGCCAAGAAGGCAAACCGGCCGGTGAAAATGATGCTGGAACGAGACCAGGAGCAAATTGGGGCCGGCAGCCGCCCGTCGATCTATGCCAAGGTCAAAGTGGGAGCCAAGAAGGACGGAACGTTGACCGCCTGGGCGTCGGAATCCTGGGGGACGGGGGGACCGCAACCAAGCGGGAATCCGAATCTCCCCTATGTAGTGCGACCGCCGGACCGTCGGAGAGTGCACACTGCCGTGCTAACCAATACCGGGCCGGCGCGAGCCTGGCGGGCTCCGAATCACCCGCAGATGTGCTTGATTACGATGGCAGCACTGGAGGATCTGGCTGCAGATCTTCAGATGGACCCACTTCAGTTTTTCTTGAAGAACTTATCGTTTACGGACCGGCCCGAAGTGTACCGAGCCGAGTTAGAGAAAGCTGCAGAGCTCGTGGATTGGAAGAGGAAGTGGCATCCGCGAGGCGATAAGACGCCTGGGCCAATCAAACACGGGCTGGGGCTTTCGATCCACACATGGGGAGGGGGCGGGCATCCGAGCACCTGCAATTGTACGATTCATCCTGACGGTTCGGTGGAGGTATCGCTAGGTTCCCAAGACCTGGGAACGGGAACACGCACGGTAATTGCAATCGTCGCGGCCGAAACGTTGGGGCTGCCGCTGGAAAGCGTGAAGGTGAACATCGGAGACTCGAGGTACCCGCCATCGGGAGCGTCAGGGGGGTCAACAACCGTAGGCGGAGTTAGCTCGTCCACACGCCGAGCGGCTACGAACGCGCTGAATGAGCTGCTGGCAAAGGTGGCACCCTCGCTAGGTATGAGCCCGGAGCAATTGGAGGCGACCGGAGGTCGGGTCCAAGTTCGGGGAGACGCAACGAAGGGGATGACATGGCAGCAGGCGTGCGCCAAGCTGGGAACTGCGCCTATAACCGCGACAGGGCAGCGAGTGGCCGGTGCGCGAGATGAATTGATCTCCAGCGGAGTGGGCGGCGCACAAATGGCAGAGGTAACCGTGGACGCCGAGACAGGCGTGGTTCGGATGGAGAAGCTCGTCGCGGTGCAAGACTGCGGACTGATCGTTGATGTGAAGACAGCGGAGAGCCAGGTGTACGGCGGGTGCATCATGGGAGTGTGCTATGCGCTGTACGAAGAGAAAATCATGGACCAGCAGACGGGCCGGTGCCTGAACGCCGACATGGAGTTCTACAAACTCGCCGGGATTGGAGACATCGGAGAGATTGTGGTTCACATGATGACAGGGCCCGGGTATGACGAGCGAGGAGTGATAGGATTGGGCGAACCGCCGGTGGTGTCCCCGGGCGCGGCGATCTCGAATGCGGTCGCGAATGCAATTGGGGTGCGCGTGCCGACGATACCGCTTACTCCGGACCGAGTGCTGGCGGCACTCGAGAAGGGAGGCAAAGGCTGATGAATGCCTTCGAATATGCTCGACCGCAGACTGTGCAGGAAGCAGTGGAACTGCTGGCAGGACGCTGGGGAGAGGTCGAGGTTCTAGCCGGAGGAACGGACCTGCTGAGCTTGATGAAGGGTTACCTCGCAACTCCAAAGCGATTGGTGAGCCTGCAGGGAATCCAGGAGCTGAGGGGGATCCGCAGCAGTGCGGGCGGAGTGAGTATCGGGGCAATGGTCACACTCCAGGAGTTGCACGACAACAAGACGGTCCACGACGGATACCACTGCCTGGCACAAGCGACGGAAGGGGTGGCCAGCCCACAGATTCGAAGCATGCGGACAGTGGTAGGCGACCTGTGCCAGAGACCACGCTGCTGGTATTACCGGAACGGCTTCGGGCTACTGGCGACGGGGCCGGACGTGAAATCGCTGGTTCCGAGCGGCGAGAACCAATACCACGCGATCCTTGGAAGTCAGGGTCCAGCCTACTTTGTGAGCCCATCGAGTCTAGCGCCCGGTTTGATCAGTTTCGGCGCGAAGCTGCGCATTCTCGGTCCGAAAGGAAGACGAGAATTGGCTTTGGCTGATTTCTATCGGATACCGCAAAGCGAAGGAGAGCGGGAGTACGCGCTCGAACCCAACGAAATCATCACAGAGGTCTACGTGCCGGCATCCGGGCAAGGATGGAAGAGCGCAACCTATGAAGTCCGGCAGAAACTGGCGCTCGACTGGCCGCTGGCGACAGCGTCCGTGGCGCTGCGTCTGGCTGGCACCACGGTCACGAGTGCACGAATCGTGATGGGGCACGTAGCGCCCAAACCGTGGCCAGCCCTCGGGGCGGAAAAGTGGTTGGCAGGTAAGGTGCTGACAGACGAGACGGCGGCGCGAGCCGGCGAGCTGGCAGTCAGCGGAGCTACACCGCTGAGCAAGAATGGGTACAAGGTGCAACTCGCGAGGATAGCTGTCAAGCGGGCCCTACTGGCGGCAGAGCGTTCCCACTGAGCACGGGAAAAGAAGGGAGGCTGAGGATGCCGGGACTTGGGATAATGATCCAAAGAGGCGAAGTCTGCCCATGCTTGCGGGACAAGAAGATCTTTTATGAGGCTGAGACGCGCGAGGGCCTGATGGATGGAAAAGTGCCCGCGGGACCTTTTTGGTGTGCACAAACACAATCCGTGCAAGGGCCGGACGGGCAACTGGTGGGGCTGGAAGAATGCCGACAGGGTCGGACGTGCTGCGAAATCGTCTGAAGTTGCGCCTCTGAGCGGCGGGGCGTACAGAAGGATAATCTCTATTGAGTGGTTGAATTGATTGGGACCGCAGGTCGTGCCAGGATAAAATCTCAGGTTGAGATAACTTCCTCAGATCTTTTGTCGGGAGGTAATCCGAGATGAAGAGGACAGGATGGATGATTGGCCTTGCCATGGTGCTCATGGCGATGCCTACAGCAGCGCAAGTGAGCGGCATCTACATTGAATCGCGAACCGCAGACGTCTATACGGGGCCGTGTTTTGCCAACGGGGAAGTAAACCTGACGGGTCAAGAAGCGGTGTTGGCGTGGCGGATTGAGAAAGGCACTTGGAATGACGTGGAACTGAACGGATTGAGTGTAGTCGCTGTAGTCCGCGCAAGCAGCACGCTGGGCGACCCGTTTGCCAACCCGCTTCCTGTGAAGACGGTCTTTTTGGTGGATGAAAGCGCAGAATCGACACAACGTGGGGCGCTTATCGCGTTTGCACAGGCGCAGACAGGCGAATTGCTGAAGGATGTGGTTGCTATCGAGGCAACATGGATACGGTTGGAGGTGGAGAGGGCGCGTCACGGCTATGCGACGTTGGAGGCCGGGAACCTGGCGCGAATTTCAACCCGAGCTATCGGAAGTGGGGATCATCTCTGCAGCAACGAAGAAATCTTTTACCCACCTCTAGCTGCAGGCCTCGGGCACGCGGTACCAGCCGTAGCACTGGAGAGCGGCTACCGGGGCAACCATTTGAACGTTACCTGGAGCGACGCCGGGCGCCGGAGCGCGTTTGTAGGAACATTTTCAATTGGCCCGTGATGTTCCGCTGCAAGTGGGAAGACCTTCCCGCCAGGAGTTCCTTAACCGGAGAAGGCAGAGCGAGGGGATTGGTGTTTCTAGCGCGCAATCAACCGTGGAAGCCGTGGGTCTTGGCAATCCTCTTATTGCTCACGAGCATTTTCGTCGGTGGTACAGACGTCCTGGCACAGGGATATCAAGCCCAGGCCATCCGGGCGATGCCTCCCGAAGAACTCCACCCCGCGGTGGGCGAAGTCATGTCCGAAGAAACAGTGCGGGTGGTGGGCCCGGCGGGTGTGTTGTGCGAGATTTGGATTCGAAAAGGCATTCCTGAACGAGCGCAAGAGCAGAAAGAACTCGGGGTAAGCTTCAGCCAGATTGTGGAAGGGACGCTGGTTGGAGCTGTGCGATTCCCGGCCGGTGTCGTGGACTTCCGGCGAGGCCGCGTTCGGGCTGGCGTATACACCCTGCGATATGCATTGAACCCGGTGGACGGGAACCACCAGGGGGTGGCGCCACAAAGGGATTTTCTTTTGCTGGCGCAGGCGCAAGCTGACACCAACCCGGCGAACATCACGCGGGATGAGTTGGTGACACTTAGCCGGAAGGCGCTGGGGTCCACGCATCCCTCGGTCTGGAGCTTGGGAGCGGAGCTTGGGCCCATCGCAAAATTGCCGGTTGTTCAGCACCGTGAAGAAGAAGACCATTGGGTTGTGCTCTTCCCCGCACATCTGCAAGCCGGGAATGGTGCAGGGAGAAGTGTAGTATTCGCACTGGTGGTCGTGGGCTACGCCCCGGAGAGCTAGATTACGCCGATCCTCTCTCACCAGAAGGTGGTCCTGCTGTGCGGAGCTTGGGGGAGGGTGTAAACTCCAGCCTCGATGTACACCTGCCGGGAGTGTGAGCGCCCAATCAATCAGGCAAGTGAGATTTGCCCGTATTGCGGGGCGGAGGTAACGGCGGAGGCAACCGAGCCAAGCGAGTCCGTTTCCAAGCCAACTCTTACAAGAGTCCTATTGCGCTGGAGCCTTGTCCTGCTGCCTATTCTTGCGGGGCTGTGGAGCTTTCTTTGGTTTATTCTGCCCGAGCAACGGGGAGACGTGGTTGAGAGGGCCGAAAAGAATGCGCGCGCGGCAATGATGGAATTACGGCTGGAGTTGGAGAAATACGCAGCGGCGAGGGGAAGCTATCCCCAATCGCTTGAAGAGCTGGGCGAAGGGGCACGCGGGCCAGCACGGCAGGCGATGAGTGAGGGATACCAATTGAGGTATGCCCCGGGTTCGCCGAATGCGGACGGGGCACTGCTGACGTTCATTCTGGTTGCGAGACCGGGCAACTATGGGTATTCGAGTTTCTTCATGGACGAGACAGGCGTGCTGCGAGTTACTCGAGAGAATCGCGGGGCCACGTCTCAGGACCCACCAGTTCTATAGGAACGGACCCAAATGGAGGGAAATCCGATGTGGCTACCTATTGGCGCTCTCTTAGTCCCGGCGATTATATGGATGATGCCGGTTGAGGGCTTAGCGCAGCGTGAAGCATTCAAGGTTGGTGAAATTGAGGCAACGGCTGGAACTCGTGCGTCGGGGTTTCTCGAGGTGGCGGCGAAGGCCGGAGTGGATAATGGAACACGAATCCCTGTCACCGTGATTCACGGGGCGAAGGCGGGAACCGTTCTTGCACTGATTGCCGGCACACATGGGTACGAGTACTCGCCGATTGTGGCGATGCAGATGTTTCCTGCGAAGGTGGACCCGCTCGAACTGGCGGGAACAATTATTGTCGTGCATGTGGCTAATCCGCCTTCGTTTTTTGGAAGGACGGTCTACTACAGTCCTGTGGATGGAAAGAATCTGAATCGGGTGTATCCGGGACGAGCTGACGGAACGATTTCGGAGCGGATTGCAGACCAAATCACGCGTGAGGTGATTGACCGCGCTAACTATGTGATTGACCTCCACTGTGGAGATGGGAATGAGGCGCTGCGACCGTACGTTTACTGGGAAGCAGTCGGGACACCGGAGGTGCAAGAGAAGTCCAAGCGACTGGCGCTAGCGTTTGGGTTGGAGCACATTGTGATTCAAACCGACCGGGTGACCGATGTGTCCAAGACCATGTATACCTCGACGACAGCAATCGCGCGGGGAAAAGGGGCCATCACCTCGGAAACGGGGCTTCTCGGAAGGGTGGATACCGACGGAGCGAAGCTGGCAGAGGCTGGGGTTTTCAATGTGCTTCGCTCGTTGAAGATGCTGCCAGGAGAGGCCAGGGTGGTTGAGAATCCGAAGTGGATCGAGCAAAGTGAGGTGCTGCGAAGCCCGATCACGGGGGTGTTCCATGCCAGAGTGCAACCCGGACAAGCCGTGGTCGAGGGAGCGCTCTTGGGAGTACTGACAGATCTGTTCGGGAACACGGTACGAGAGGTCTGTGTGCCGTTTGAAGGAGAAGTGCTTTACGTGGTTGCGACTCCCCCTGTCAGCCAGGGCGAACCGCTGGGAATGGTAGGGCGGATTCGAAAGTAACTGACAACGATAAGGAGATGGCGGAGAGGGGGGGATTCTACCCCAGAAGATTCGGCAAGTTGTTGAAGAGATGAGAGTAAACGTATAACTAACTGAGTTTCCGAAAGTTAGCGCCTGTCTATTAGTTCTTGCTGGTTCCCCAAAGTCTTACTAGTGCCCTCCAGAAATAGACACCAAATAGACACCAAGAAGTGGCTGCGTTGTGCGGACCACCCGATCGCTCGATCCTCAGAGTCCAGCGCTCGACGCTTTGCCGAAGATCGTCACAGGAGTTGAATCCAATGCCTGCAAAACAGCCTTATGATCGGAACGCCACCATCAGCACGGCGCCAATGATGGCCATCCCCCGGGGCCGTCGATCTTCCTTCCGGGGATCTGACCAAAGGCGAAAGCCACATCGCTGGCGAGGAAAATCACATAGGCGGCAATTTGCGGCCCGTCCAGCATCCCCCGTAGCCTAGCACGCGCTTGCTGGCGCAAGAAGATTCCGCCGCCCAGATTCGCAGGCTGGTATCTATTGTTTGGAAGCTGCCGGGTTTCGTGTCAGAGAGTTGCTGCTTTTGCCCGAGTCGAGTCCAGGCCTCCCAGCTCAAATCTCTATCTCTATCTGTTTTCAGCGACTTGCAGGACACAGCTCCGAGCTGTGAGGAGAAACCTCCGAGCCACTGGGACTCACGAATTAGATATCATCTAATACTATTGCATCTCGTGGTAACAGGGGTCTAGAATTGCTTTCACTTTCCAGTCAAAGCCCCGCCGAGGAGGTGGCCCATGATTCGGAATCTCCAAGAGGGACCGAACACAGTCGAGGTCCAGGAAACGACATTCTCGATTGACGTATTAGGCCGATACGTCTGCAACACCTACGAAGAGGCCCTGAGCAACGGTGGATTCCCCTTCGACGCCATTGTCATCGGCGCAGGCATGTATGGTGCCTATGTTGGGAAAAAATCTACCGCCAGGGGAAAGGTAACCTGCGGGTGCTGGTTCTGGAAGCGGGAAGCTTCCTGGTTTCAGAACACGTGCAAAACCTGAGCCGAATTGGATTGAATGCAGCCGGGCCCATCACAAATGATCCGGGCGTGCCACGCGAAAGAGTGTGGGGCCTGCCTTGGCGCGGCAGCGCGGGATTCCCTGGTCTCGCCTATTGCATCGGTGGCAGATCTCTCTACTGGGGTGGTTGGGCTCCGCGCATGACCGAGGCCGACCTTCAGAACTGGCCCGCTGAGCTGCGGACATACCTGAAGGGCAACTACAACGACACCGAAAAAGAGATTGGCGTGGACCCGGTTACGGACTTCATCAGCGGAGATTTGTACGAGGCCCTTGGCAAGGCGATGAAATCCGCTGCCAAGACGGTTCCAACCGTGGATCGAGTTGAAGCAGCCCCTCTCGCAGTACAAGGCGCGTCGCCCGCCTCGGGGTTATTCTCTTTCGACAAGTACAGCAGCGCCCCGATCCTGACCGACGCGATCCGAGAGGCCGCAGCCGACCCCGATAGCACGCGGCGCCTGTTTCTGGTTCCGCATGCACACGTAGTGAGGCTACACAACGCAAACGGAAACATTACGGCCGTCGAGCTCTATTACAACGGCCAGCAGAAGTTTATTCCTGTTTCTCCGGATTGCGCGGTGGTGTTGGCTGCAAGCACTGTTGAATCCACGCGCTTGGCGCTTGAGTCTTTCCCTTCGGGCTTGATGGGACGGAATCTAATGGGGCACCTTCGCAGCAACACGACGGTGCGCATCCCACGAACGGTACTGGGTGCGCTGCCAAAGCAACTGGCCGCTGCGGCTCTGCTTGTGCGCGGCTCTACGCCGCAAGGCCGTTACCACCTTCAAGTGACTGCGGCGGCAGTGGACTCGCCAAACGCGGAAGCCACAATGTGGCGCATGGTTCCTGACCTGGACTTGCTGGACCATCTTCTCGCATCACAGGATTTCGACAAGATCACGGTCACGTTCCGCGGAATAGGCGAGATGGCGGGCGACAAGGGTGCTTCGAACACTGACCCTGCGACAAGCTGGATGGACCTGAGCCCATTTGAGCGTGATGAATTTCAGGTGCGCAGGGCGTACTTGAATCTCGTCGCGACTCCGCAGGACATCGCTCTCTGGAACGCGATGGATCAAGCTGCGCTGCAACTCGCACAAACGCTCGCGGGCAGTGCGGCGAACATCGAATACTTCTACGACAATGGGTGGCACGCGGCACCCCCATCGCCAGGGAAAGTGCGGGACGGACTCGGTACAACACATCACGAAGCCGGCACTCTGTGGATCGGCACTGACCCAAACACGTCGGTTGTGGATCTTGAGGGACGCTTCCACCACATCGCGAACGCCTATGCTGCTGGCCCGGCTGTTTTTCCAGCGATGGGTTCAGCGAATCCCGCGTTGACCGCGTTTACCCTTGCCCGGCGCACAGCCCGCGCCATCGTAGAGCGTGCGATCCCTACGCCCAGCCCCGGCATGGTTTCTTTGCTGAATCCAAGGCTGGATGGCTGGCAGATGGCCGGCTCGGGACGGTTCAAAGTCGTTGGAAGCAATACCGTGGAGTCAGGGGGTGGAATCGGTCTGCTGTGGTACACGAAGGAGGAGTTTTCCGATTTCATCCTCACGGTTCAGTGGCGTTCCGGCGATCCGTTCGACAACTCCGGGGTGTTTCTGCGCTTCCCGGCCTTGGGAAACCAGGACCCAGCCAATGACTGGAAGCCAGCAGTCGATCGAGGGTACGAAATCCAGATTGACGACCGTGGCTTCGACCCGAACACGAACACAACCGGGAGCGGGTTGCACATGACCGGCGCGGTCTATCTGCTCGCGCCGGCATTGAAACTGGCCTCGAAGCCATTCGGTGAATGGAATACCTTCGAGATTGAAGCCGTTGGCCGGGACATCAAAGTGAAGCTGAACGGCGAACTGGTGAGCCACCTAGTTGGCGATCAAACGCGGTCTCTCAAAGGTCACATCGGGCTTCAAAATCACCATGCCGGTTCGCGGGTTCTGTTCCGCAACTTGTTTGTTAAGAGAATGGGCGCAGCTGCAGCGGCGGGTATGCGGTAGAAGATGCTGGCCGCCGAATCAGAGTGCGCCTCACGCACACTGGTTCTGAGCGCCGCTTTCAGCAAGAACTCAGGCGTTGCGGGCGTACTCATAGAGGGCATCGTAGAGAGGAAACTGCCGCGCAAGTCGTTCCTCGTCAGATATGCCGGTGCGCGCAAAGCCTTCCGCGATGGCCCGGAGACCCAGGCCTTCGGGCGCGACGTGTTCCTGCCCCTTCACGTCTGCAGCGCGGACAATCAGCGCAAGCCGTTGGAGCGCGGGATCATCGAGCTTGTAGTCCTCAAGGATCGCCTCAAATGAGCAGCGTTGGCCTCGGTGGTTTAGTTTGACCTCCGGCAGCCGTGGTGCATCGAATGGGATGGCCCCTTCGCGCCGCGCGGTATCGAGCAGCGCGCTTTCCGGTACGAAGAGAAACTCAGCATCTCTGTCAACGAATCGTTTGATCAGCCATGGACATGCGACGCGATCTACCTTTACGTTGCTGCGCGTAATCCACTTCATCGCGACCTCCATTCGAAAATGCCTGCCGTTCGATGCTGCTTCGTCTTTAGCTCACTACTGCGCGAAAGACGAGCCCGACCGCGGCACTGCCCAAGAGTACCGGGATCATGGGCCAGCGAAAGCGCCACATGCCCACGAAAGATACCGTGGCCAGCACCAAAGCGAGCAGGTCAAGGCTGCTAAGCTGCGGTGTTGGAAGCACAAGAACCCCTACAACCTTCTCAGTGACCGAAGCAAATAGAGTATGCAATCCGAACCAGACTGCCAGATTCAGCACAACGCCGACCACGGCGGCCGTGATGGCTGACAGTCCGGCATTCAGCGATTTGTTGCCACGGAGTTGCTCGATGAAGGGCGCGCCCAGGAAGATCCACAAGAAGCAAGGAGCAAACGTGGCCCACACGGTTACGACGCCTCCCAACGTGCCAGCAAGCAGCGGGTCCAAGCCGCCCGGATTCCGGTAGGCTCCCATGAACCCGACAAATTGCGTGACCATGATGAGCGGGCCGGGTGTGGACTCCGCCAAGCCCAGCCCATCGAGCATCTCCGCTGGCTTGAGCCAGCCGTAGTGGTTGACCGCTGCCTGTGCCAGATAGGCGAGGACGG
>Ga0233417_10000155_pt1 | contig 18788 bp, 40 predicted proteins | sample Sed_MG_FD_189023 | JGI IMG/M metagenome (GOLD analysis project Ga0233417, IMG submission 189023) | Sediment microbial communities from Lake Towuti, South Sulawesi, Indonesia - Sediment_Towuti_2014_0.5_MG | ecosystem: Environmental > Aquatic > Freshwater > Lake > Sediment | place: Indonesia... | reverse complement strand
GAGAGAGTAGAGTAGGGAAATCTGGCAAGCAAGGTTGCCTGAGAGAAGCAGAGAAAAAGAAAGTGCTTGACCCCGCAGTAAGGGGTGCTAGAACAAAGAAGGTTAGAGAAACCGACAGGAAAAAGGAAGGAAGAAAAGAAATGACTAGTGCATGTGTTCAGGTTACTATGAAGTCTCTCAAGGAGCTTCTCCGGGGCGTTAGCCCTGACGTTGTGGTGAGCATCCGTGGTCGCCACGCAGTCGGAAAGTCGGAAGCGGTGGCGCAGTTTGCCTCCGAAATCGGCCTACCGCTCCAGATGCGGCGTTTGTCGCAGATGACGGAGGGCGATCTGCTTGGAATGCCCAAGCTGACGGAGAAGGGTACTACCTACCTGCCCTGCGAGTGGTTCCTTGAGGCGTGCGAGCGTCCGATGGTGCTGTTCCTCGACGAGCGAAATCGCGCACTCGACGCTGTGAAGCAGTCGATTTTCGAGATTTGCGACTCCCGGCAGTTCTACGGGCACCGGCTGCACCCTGAAACCCGTGTGGTTATCGCCGAGAACGTGGGCGATTCCTATCAGGTCCAGGCGTGCGACCCGGCAGAGGTTTCCCGTACCGTCACGGTCGAGCTTGAGCCGTCCCTAGAGGAGTGGCTGGCCTATGCCAAGGGCAAGTGCTACGACGCCACGATTGACTTCGTGCGCCAGGAAGGGGAAAAGGTCTTGGAGTTCAAGGGTGCTAATGGCGTCTTTGAGCCGAATAAGAAGTACCCCGATCGTCGGTCGTGGTTCAAGCTGGATAAGGAGCTTCAGCGCAACGGGCTTTTAGATAAGCCGGAAGAGGTGAGCTTCTTTATCATGGCTGCCGGTTTCCTCGGCACGGAGGTTGGTCACAAGTTCCAGAATTACTGCAAGTCCATCGACAAGCAGGTTTCTATCAAGGACATTTTGACCGACTGGAAGAAGGCTCGCAACCGTCTTTCGGGAAATGGCAAGCGGGAAATTGCCAACGAGAAGTACGTCGAGCTTGTGTCCAAGTTCAAGGACTGGTTTGAGAAGCAGGAGAATACCATGTCCGATGATCAGGTGGCGCAGTTCAAGGCTTTCATGGAGGATTGCCCGCCGGAACCCCGCATGACTTGCTTTAGCTCGCTACAGAGCAATCCCAAGTGTTTGATGAAGGTCCACAAGACCATCGGCGTCCTGATGGTTCACACCGCCAACGGTGAGAGCATCGCGGAAATCCAGGCGAAGAAGAAGGCGACCCTGGAAGCCTCTCAGGCCAAGGCCAAGAAGTGAATAAAGGGTAGCGTCAGAAGGGGTGTTACATGCCCTTCCTTCCTAGCCCCCTCTGACGCTTCTCCTAAATCCGGTCCTGGGCATGACCGAAATAAAAAAACTGCCCCCCCAAATGGGGGATTATTGAGATATTAGAATGGCAAATAAGAAAATATCATTAGTAGAAAAGGCTTTCCGGCAGTGGGTCGAATCTCACGATCCAAAAGCCTCATGGAATTGGAAAAAATGGCCTTGAGGATATAGAGGAAACTCTTGTCTCCGTAGTCAAACAGTCGGGTTATATTGACCTAAAAAGCCTACATGAGATAATTAAAGTTCTTGAACAATATACAAATAGAAACACGTAAATTTAAAATACTTAAAGTAAATGGGTCCTTAGCTCAGTTGGTAGAGCGAGAGGCTTTTAACCTCCAGGTCGTGGGATCGTACCCCACAGGACCCATAAATCCAAGTCGGGCAGTAAAAATCGTAACGTTTTACTAGGCTTGGAGTGCGCTCCCCCTGGGGAGTTGCATCGCCTTCGGAATGATAATCGCCCCGGTACTTTCGAAGTATTATCCTGGGAAGAAAATGTGACGCCGGGTGAAACCGGCAAAGAACACGACTTTAGTCACACTACGGCAAGAAGATAACAAAATATATCAGAGAAAATCCGATGTGTTAGGATGGACGTTGATGATATATTATGCGAGGCTTGAAAACCTCAATGTTATTCTTCTTGCTTTTTCTATTTCTTCTTTCTTGCCGTCATTGAGATGGTGTGCTAGGCTAATGTAGTGCCTAGAAAAAATGTCAAGCTACCTGCAAAAGCATAAAATTAAGTGGGGCCATCAGACGGACCCCACTTTGTCTTATTTTGTTGATAAAAAGGGCAACAAAATAGCGAGGGTAATTCAAAACAAATTCGTTCTCGGTCTTGGGGATGGATTTTTTTGGTATGGGTGGTTTACGAGAGTTGATCGGCTTGCACTTCTCTTGCGCAAACTCCACGAGGATGCCAAGACATATAGTGATACCGTGCTCAAGCCTACTTGCAAAAAATATATCGGAGACCCTCCCGCAGACGGCAGGGAAAAGTCCGTAAAGGTTGCATATGGGTTCTCACAGGACCAATTTATGAACTGGTCAAACGAGAATTACAGAGATATCGGATTTGTTGAGCTTGCCTACCACAATGATTCCCACAATGATACTAAGTGGATTTCCACAAATATCCAATACCTGGATGGATTTTTGAGATGGCTAAATTGCAGTAGCCTCGCGGAACTCCTACAGGTGAAAAAATGGGACGAGGGAATTATTTTCCCAGAAAATCCAGAGGAAGGAAATTTTCTTCGTCAAGTTGTGGAAATCTCCAGGCAAAAATGGCAGAGGTACTGGAGGGTAAATGGGTTTTTTGAGGCCATTATCAATAAAAAGCTTTCAAAAATTGAAGAAAATTATGAGGTTGGTGCCGTGATTGAGTTCTCGATTCTCGGAGAGATATTCCGCTATGAGAGGTTGCCTCCTGCTAGATACGCGAAAGATATGAGTCGTTATGGATGGTCCAAAATCTCTCCCAAGAAAATAATCGAGATTGACATTTCAGATATTGTACCGAAATATCCATATTAAAGAAATAATTACAAGATAACCAGAGGAACATGACTTTTCCAGAAGACCTTGTAAATTCAAAAACTGTAGGACTCCTTCTCACGAAAATAGACAGGGATCTTGCCTTGAATATTGTCATGTCTGGAATTTCCCTTAATTCCAAAAAGGTCGCTGATGTTTTGCAAGCGTGTCTGATTGTGTCCGCGCAGAGAGAGTTCGAGGCTGCCTCCAAAGAAACCCAGGAGAAGGCTGAGGAAATCGTAGAAAAAGCCATGGGCGAGTTCGCGGAGCGATTGCAAAAGACATTGACAAAGTAATGGATAGTGTGCTATAGTTAAACATGCATCTCTCCAATGTGCGGCGTCGTGGTGGAACGGGATACACAGAAGCCTCAAGAGCTTCCGCCCCTTGCGGGCTTGAGAGTTCAAATCTCTCCGGCGCTATTTTCCCTTAAAGGATAAATGAAAGAGAATCTCATTTACTGGCTCAGCGACTATGATTGGGAACGTGTTGAGCTTTTGGCCACCAACAAGAAAACGTACAAGATTCGTGTTTCTGTTCCCTGGCATATAGTCCACGAACGGTTGGTTCCCAAAGAAAAATGTGCTTTTCCAGATGAAAAAGTGTGCGTGGTATGGGAAACTTGGAAAGGTGTAAATGGAAGGGGAGGATATCGGGTCGAAAGAGAAAAATATCCGCAGCACAGAATTCCGGCAAGGCTCATAAGCAGACAGCATTGTCCAAATAATCAAAATGGTCGCGTGACAGAATAAAAATAAATGCCCTCATAGTACAAAGGCTAGTACACGGAGCTTGTACCTCTGAGATGGGAGTTCAATTCTCTCTGAGGGCTTTGAAAAATTGTTTAAATTGTGACGTGCTTTTTAAGCACGGTAGAAATACTTTAGGTCTTTATTGTTCAAATAAATGTCAACAGGAATTGGCATATAAGAAAAATATCCAAGCTTGGAAAGCCGGAACAAAACCAGGTTGGGTAGGAAAAACAAAGAAACTTGCGGTTTGGTTACGAAAATTTATACTTGAAAGAGACAACTTTGCTTGTGTTAAATGTACCTGGAACAAAAGACACAATTTGGATGGGCTTCCTTTAGTTGAAGTAAATCATATAGATGGTAATGCCGAAAATTGCAAAGAAGAGAATTTGGAAACTTTATGTCCATGTTGTCATTCGGAAACACCTAATTTTCGAAGAAGAAATAGTAAATCAACAAGAATACGTTACGCGCCCTCTTGTCGGAAAAGGCAGACGAAGCGGACTTAAAATCCGCCGCCAGCAATGGCATCCCGGTTCGATCCCGGGAGAGGGCATATGAAAACCGAACAAAAAGAAGAACTTAGGTTTCAAGAGTGCCCTTGGTATATCCAAGTCTGGAGATATCGGTGGTATCTTCTCATTCCCTGGTGGACCGTTCAAAACAAGCTGACCCCTTGGAGGGAAGAGGATGGCTCCCTGGCGAAAGAGGAACCATGGAATACATGGAGAGTTTCCTTGTCATTAGCCATTGGCACTGCCCAAGGAAAGATGAAGTGGTACTACACTCTTGAAGAGGTTATGAAAAGTCTTGACAAGAGAACAAAGTCTGGTAGACTGTAAATAATCTTCTCATGTGTGAACAGTGCTCGGCAAGTACCATCGGATACACAAAAAACGACGAGAATGACCTATTTCTCGGTAAATGGGCTCTAGTCCGGGCGACGCGAGACGGAAACTGGATGAAAAAGGACCAGTGGGGTCTTGTAGACTGCAATGATCCCGACGTTATCTTTACTATTACCGCGCGCCCCAATCCTTTTTGGAATCTGACAACAGAAGAGGCAGATTTGCTGCCGAAGGAACTAAGCGACATTGACTATGAGTGGTTGGTAAGTGCAGAGAAATTTTCTGAGGAATTTTGGATGGGAATAGAAGCTCCAAGACTGTCGCTACACATTTGCAGTCGCTTTATGTTGCAGGCACTAGAACATGGATTCGATCCAAAATCTCGCCATCGGAATAAATCACAATTTGAACTCTGGCTTTTTCAGAAACTAGGTGAATATATGTTCACCCACTCAACTCCCATTACCGATAATTCACATAAGGAAGAAACACTGGCAGATGGCATCAGCACTTGATAAAATCATTGTAATCGACCTTGAGGGAACCTGCGAGGAACCCAAAACTCCAACCTTTCAGCAGGAGATAATTGAAATCGGCCTGGTGGTTGTGTCTCCAAGGGACAAGAAAATAATCCAGACCGACAAAACCTTTGTCAAACCCAGGCTTTCCGTAGTAACTCCATTTTGTACTCAACTCACAGGAATTTCGGCGGAGGATCTTACTTCAAAGAATGGAGCTAGGAGTTTCCCAGAGGCAATTAACTGGCTCAAGAAATTCGGCACCAAAAATAAGGTGTGGGCTTCCTGGGGAGATTTTGACAGGAAGCTGTTTGAGAAACAGTGCCAGAGGGAAGGGGTAGAGTATCCCTTTGGTCCTAGTCACTTAAATATAAAGACTCTGTTTGCCCTGTTTGAGGGCCTTGACAGGGGAATTGGGGTAAAGGAAGCCACAGAGTATCTAAATCTTCCTTGGTACGGGCAGGCGCATCGTGGCTTAGATGATGCAATGAACATTTCTAACGTGTTACTTGACCTTCTAGGAAGGTATGATACTGTAAAGAACCCTACCAACAACAAGGAGACTTCAAAAAATGAGCTTTGGAAATCGGCCGTTTGATTCCTCGGGCCCGCAGCCTTTCTGGCAGCAGGTTCTTCTTGTAGTGCTTCCTGCTTTCGTTGGAGCGTGCCTTCCTCCTATGATTGCCCACGCACTTGAGAGCCAGAAGCAGCCCCCGCCACAGCCTGTCAAGAATACCACGTCTGGCAGCACCAAGCGAGGGGAAAAGAAAAAGACCAGGGAGACGCCGCCAAATGCTGATTGATCCCGGCTCTTGGTACTTGGACCACCTAGTCCGAGAACAGAAGGAAATCGACGGTCGCAAGAATTACTTTATTTGGGCGAATATCATTAGGAACACGGAGGACATTACTCGTCTTCATAAATATCGCAGGGTTTTCTCGGCTCTGCCACAATTTTCTTTCGTGTCAACGATCGTTAACATGATTGACGACAGGATTTCTATTTACGAACTTTACATTAAAGAAAATACTCGGTATCTCGTTAACGGAAATCTCGTCCGCCCGTCGGCACCACCTGTGTCTCAAGAAAAAACTTGACGATCACGAAAAGAATGCTATGGTAACAAACGTACCGTGGCAACCCGAAAGAAAAAGCAAGTGACTACCCCTGAGAAAGACGCTGCCTTTGTGCCTCAGAAGGCGGAGGAATATTCTGAGGACCACCTTAGAATGCTGGCGTGGCTTCCCAAGCTAGGGGAGTGGTATGAGGTTACGGACAGGGCGAGGCTCAAGTACTACTTTTCGAGAAACCGCGACTCCAAACAACACAATGATTACGACCATATCTTCTCGGGGACAAAGATTTTTATCACAAACATTACCCTGCCAAACGACTCAGAGGATTTTGCCGTGCTCGATTTCATTGTGGGAAATGACCCGCAGCGCACTAAGACGTACTACCTTCCAATTTATCCCCCAAAGAGTACATTTGTGTCTTTCTGGAAGATCCTTTTGCGGCCCATGACCTCGGAGGAGTAAATACATGTCAAAGGCACCGGACCTCTCCATGTTTACCAAGGAAGAAATCAAGGTGACGCTCGACACTGTGCGTCATCCGGTGTCTATTGCTATTTTTGGTTCTTCAAACTATTTCAACGCGGCTGCCATTGTTCGCTCTGCACACCAGTTTCTCGTTCAGGAAATCATCCTAGTTGATTGTCCAGACATTTATGAACGGGCAACGATGGGAACCCACAAGTGGGAGAATATTACCCATATGACTCTGGATGAGTTCTGCAAGCGGCATTCCGTTTGGTCTTCCGCGGATAATCGTTCGCTTGTTATTTGCGAACGTAGGCCGGATCTAGACTCCGAATCTCTCTTGTATTTCTCCTACCCAAAGAATCCTATTTTGTGCTTCGGTAGTGAGAAGGAGGGAATTCCTGATGAGTTGCTTGCCCTGGCAGAGCAGCATCGAACCCTCTGCCCTGAGTGGAACTCGGGACAAATTGTGTCGATTCCCCAATATGGAATTCTAAATGACCTAAATCTTGCCAACGCGGCTTCGATTTGCCTTTACGACTGGATTGCCAAGTGGTATACTGGTAAGGTGGGTTTGGACCATTGTGGCACCCAGAAAGGAAAATAATTCTAAATGATCCTCGCAGTACTTCAAGTAATCGGAATTTTCTATGTGAGTTACCTTGTGATTAGGTCTGGCGTGACCCTTGGATACACGTTTCAGGGGTGGAAAGAAATGAAGGAAACCCAAGAACTCCCACCGGAAACCATCTTCCAGAAAATTTCCCTCTTTATGTTTCTTTATATTATGATGTGGTTTTTGCTTCCAACTTTTTTTATCTCAGGACGGAGTGACCTTGTTGACTAACCGAAAAGCACTGTTGGTTTATAAAAAATCTCTCTACCAGATTTATGTAGAGGAGAGAGATAACACCCACATTAAATACCTAATCCTTAAAAATGACCCTACAGTGAGGGACATGATTGCCTCCCACAAGGCAAATCAGGAGGCCATAGAACACGTCCACAAAGTCCTAGAAAAATCGGGATTCTCTGTCCGTACCCGCTACAGGGGAGACGCAGAGATGCAGCGAGACGCTGACGTGGTGTTTTCTGTAGGCGGGGACGGAACTTTCTTGTGGACACAGAAGTATCTTGGTTCGGATATTCCTATTTTTGGTGTTAATTCTGACCCAGGACGTTCTGTAGGGTATCTTTGCACTGCGGATAAAACTAACTTCGCCGAAAGGCTTAACAACTGGCTCCTTCCTGAGAATGTAAAAACGTTTGGCTCTCCCATGGCGCGGAAAGTCCAGAGGCTCAAGTTTTCTGTAAACGGGACTATGATCTCCAATAGAGTCCTGAACGATGTTCTCTTTTGCCACAAAAATCCTGCGGCTATGTCTTCATATTTCCTTAATGACGAGGCACAGAAGTCCTCCGGGGTGTGGTTTTCTACTTCAGTTGGGTCCACAGGGGCAATTAAGTCGGCTGGTGGTTTGGTTATGGAATGGCACGACCAGACACTCCAATATAAGGTTAGGGAACCATATGTTGTTTCTGGCGGCAAATATAAGAACTCTTCTGGCCTAATAGAAAAGGGCAAAACCATGACCCTTGTATCAAAAATGAGAGAGGCTATTGTTGCACCCGACGGCGCAAGAAACCTTTGTCATATAAAAATGGGAGATATCATAGAGATTTCTCACTCGGATGAACCACTTACCTGGATTAAATTATGAACATAGAAACACCTAAAGTCGCAGTTGATGTTGTTTGTTATCACCCTGTTTCAGGCAAAATCGCCCTGATAGAAAGAAAGTTTCCACCTCTTGGGTGGGCTCTCCCTGGCGGGTTTGTAGATATAGGGGAAACGGTAGAAAATGCCGCCAGAAGGGAAATGCAAGAGGAGTTAAACATTCCTTTGAAAACCTTGCAATTTCTCGGGGTCTATTCGGACCCAAAGAGAGATCCAAGAAGGCATGTTATTTCCATAGCTTTTGTGGCTGTTATTACGGACACTCCGGTCGCAGGAGATGACGCCAAGAATGTGGAAATGCACCTACCTGAGGACGCAGAAAAGCTTACCCTGTGTTTTGACCACCACAAAGTTATTCAAGATGCCCGGTCAAAAGGTTTAATTCCATAAATTTATAAAACAGGGGTTGACAACCAGTGTCAAAGGTGTTACCGTGATACTGGTCATAATGTCTATTGCCCGCCCAGCCAAAAATAAGCCTATTCCAAGGACGGGAAACGTTTATGTGGTAGACTGCCTCTTTGGTGCCTACGAGACAATATCTGTTCCATCCGTCTGGCCTGGGGAACCGGAATACCTTAGTTTAGCTAAGTGTTCGTTTCCAGTGGTGAAGGGGGACAAAGTTTTGCTTCTTGAGTTTTGTAAGGTAAATGACCTTCTCGGAATTCCAAACAGGGAAAAGAACACCCTTTTGTTTAAATTTCTCCACCTTGGAGTAAACAAGCCATTTTTTATTAAAATGGCCTATATTTTCCCTTTTCAAAAAGAAGAGATGACCCTGCAAATGGCTTATCACACTTTTCATATCTTCTTTAGCTTACTTGAGGAATTCTATGGCGCACCCGAACCCGTGAGTCAAGAAGAAGAGGGTTAAGTTCTATTTTCGGTGCGCTACACTGAATCATACATTGGAGACAAACTTGCAAGTATCGAACAACACAAAGAAAAATATTTCTCTCGACTTTATACCAGACAATATATCTGAGTCCGCATCCGGGGGAAACATTGACCAATTATTCTTTGATTACTTTTCCTCTAAGGATCCCAAAGTCAAGAAAAAAATTGCGGTTAAGAACCAGCCTCTTGTTACCTTTATTGTTAACAAATATTACTCGGGCAAGCCGAAATACCGCGATCTAAGGGAGGATTTACTTCAAGAGGGAAATATTGGCTTGTTGTCTGCAATCGAAGGATATGACCCTAATAAGGGTTTTAAATTCAGCACCTATTCAAGTTGGTGGATTAGACAGGCGGTAAACAATTACCTTATCAATGTCGAACCCACTATTCACGTTCCTTCTCATGTACGAACAGCACAGAATAAACTCGTCAAGCAGCTAAGAGAGGAAAACATAGAGCTTAAGGAGCTAATATGCTCTGGCGTCACCGGGAACGAAAAGTTTATTGTTAGCGAGAAGATGCTGGGAAGCATCTCAAGTGCCATCTCAAGTAAACATATCAAGTCTTTGGATGAGGATTTCTATAACTCTGGAGACGGCTCAGATGGCGGGAATAAGCAATCTCTGAAAGATACCCTGGTTGACCCAGGGGATTCTCAGGAACAGAGAATGGACCGGGAACACATGATTCAGTTTGTAAGAACTGGACTCCAAAAACTCTCCACTAGGGAAAGATTAGTTATTTTACTACGTTTCGGAGTAATTAATAATAATGAGATTCGCCAGTGGGGAGAAAAATGGCAGAAAAAGCAGAAAAAAGAGGAATAGCAGTTATTGACATTTTCGGCGATGACACCGAGAATATCGGTTTTGGCATAATCGTCAGTGACGACTCGGAGGAAGAAAAGGAACCGTCTGTGCAGCAGCAGAAGACTAGGATACTAGTTCCAGAACTGCAAATTGTTACTAACATAGAGAAAACATGAACCAAAAACAACCAAAAGCAGAAAAAAAATATATTACCATTGTTGGCGGCGTAGATTTTAGAAGCATAGCAAGAACCATGACTCAAAATGGCATGAAAATGAACCATGCCACCGCAAGGAATCAGCTTATTATCGCTATGGAAAAACTCCTCGGCCATGTTGTAGATGAGATAAATGGCAAGGATGGATCTGGAAAAATATCCATAAACGTAGAGGATTTACTAAAAGACCAAAATATCCATGAATATCTAAGCGATATTCTTTTTGCTGCTCACAAGCAAGAAAGGGAAACGAAAAATGACAATATCTCCAAAGATTGACCTCGCTCAGACTCTCCTTAGACGCCGGGTTTCTGTTACAAGGTGGCTAGAGGACCAGCAGATTGGTTCACTCAAGGAGTTTAAGTCGTGGATGAAACAGAATTCCCATGCCTGGACGTTTACAGAAAATTTTGTAGATGAGGCAAAATCTATTTTGTCTCAGCAGACAAAAGAAGCACCTGCTCCTGCTCCGCTGCCCCCATCACCCTCCCCTCCTGAGGACTCTGCTGTTAGCGATGTTTCTCCTGCCCAGGTTGAGCCAAAAAAACATGGACAGAAGAAGGCGGTTTATAACTCGTCCAAGGACGAGTAGGATGAACTCCAGTCGCTTGCAACAAGGAGACACGTAACAATATGACAACTAGAAAAAAGACTCGTACCGCAACCAAAAAAAATACTACCAACAGAACCTATAAAAAGCTAGCAAACCAGAAGAATGCTTTTACCGTTCGTACCAAGCTGACAAGCTCAGCCGGAGTAAAGGTAACAACCAAAGGAAGAAAAAAAGGAACCATCGTTGAAGTAATATTGCCTTCAACTACAGTTCATGGTAAGTTCAGGACCGTCAGGTTCTACATGACCGGAAGACAGGCAAAAACCCTGTTTAGGACACTGAATAATAGTAAATTGTTTTGATACTTTGAAATTTTGATTATGCATAGTAGAAGCGGGGCGAAAGTCCCGCTTTTGCTTTTGTGGTTGCCAGATGGCGCGATCTGTAGTAGGCTGTCGTAAAGGAAACTAATGTCTGATAACACTAGAAAAATCGACATAGGAGATATTATTTTTTTCTTTCCAGACTTTTCCATGAATCCAGACTTTTCCATGAAGGGACATTTCTTTGAACACGCTTCTCGCACTTGGACATTTAACCCCGGGCGTGCCGCGTCGGTGCCGGTAGTAGATTCCGAGAGGTTTTTGGTTCTCGATAGGAAAAAAATTCCGTCCCCGTTTACAGGCAGAGAAATTACAGAGCTTAAATTGTTGGATTTAAAACAAAACATGAAAGTTTCTTTTTGCACCTTGTATGATCCAGAGCTTGATTTTTATATATTTCAACCAACGGAATCACAGGATAAATGAGAAAAAAGCGTAAATATTTCGACTCAGGGGATCTTCTGGTCGTCAAGAGGCGTTTGAGGTGCTTTGGAAGAAACGCCAAAGGCTTAAAAGTAAAATACGTCTCTATCCCGACAGGGGAAAGAATTATTTATCTTGGAGCTAAGATGACTCCACATGCCACTTATATTTCGCTCTACGAGGAAACCAAAGGAACGTATTCTTTCGTCAAACCAGTAACAATTAAAATTTTGTGGGATGGCAGCGTTTGGTTTTTCGCCATAGAACCATCAGAGGTTTACCAACACCTGAAACTCTGTCAAAAATTAGTATAATTTAAACACAAAGAGTTTTGCTACTTACCATATATGGTAGTGCGGGATAAACTCATAACAATTTTACGGATCATTTTCAATACCACTTGGGAAACCATTGATGACATTTCTTCGCATTATTTCACGAGACTCAAACAAAAAAATCTAGAGACTCTGAGGTCGCAGTGGTTACTTATCCAAAGGGGAACAATGGTCGTGGCTAAGGTTCCATTTTCTCTCGCCAAAGCATCATCTCCAAGTTTTGTGGACCTGGGAGGAGGTAGCGGGAGGTGGGGTCCTGTAGAGCAATTTATTTTGCAGCCCGGTCATGGGGCGATGCTCCTCGGAATCACCTGGCCGCAAAAAGAACCGCAATCGGATATAGAGGAGCCTGTGGTTTTCGAATTTTGGTGCAATAACGGAATATATAAGTGGAAATTTTGGCTATCAAATCGTGGGGATTGCACTCTTCCGTTTCGTGTGCTAGAGTGAAGTTAAGAGTGGAACACTTTCAAGTCGGGGATCTTATAACAGGTCTGATGTGTAAGCAAGATTATCTTGTCTTGAAATATGACCTACGAAAACAACAATTTTATACCAAATGGTTTTATGATCTCCATCTAAAATTGTTAGTTCTTCATAAGAATGAGAAAATAGCAAATTACTATTACGCCTGGACAGAAGAAGCGATAGTTGAAGCTGTGTATGGACACTATAAAATTAAACTAAAGGCAGACCAATGACAAACACAGAAGAAACCACTAATATCGCAAATTGCTCAAATAAAATTCCAAAAATTGGTTCCTTGGTGTGTCCAAGACACCAGCAAAATAACTTTGAGACTATTTTGACGGTAGATACAAAAGAAATGCCAGGTGAGGACTCCCAGGCTGATGGGCCTGGCATTAGGCTCATGTTCCTTCGTCTTTCTGACAACAAGAAGATCACAACTCCTTGGTACAAAAATTGTAGAGTCTTCTGGAAATATTATGAAGAAAAGTGACTATGAAGTCGGTGACCTTGTAAAACATCCAAAATTTGGATATGCTCTCATAGTAGGGAAAGAGAGAACAAAAGAACTCGATCTCCCTTGTGCTCGGATTTTTTATCTATCTTCACAAGCAGTCTTGTGTCGTCTGTTCGCTTCTATGGGAAATTTTACGATTGTCTCGAAAATGGAATAATCTGAGACTCTAGGTTCTGTAGTCTAGCCTGCGCCAAAATGTCGCGCAAGCTCGTTCATTTTCTGGACGGCGTTTGACTTTCGGAAGAATGCTGCTATACTTCTTCCATATGCCTGCTACCATCTTCACAAACAATGATTGAGTTTGGAGAATGGTATTGGTCAAGGTTATATTTTATTTTGCTCTTTCCAGATGAGGAATCGGCAGCAAAGGCAGCAAAAACAGAAATTTACCGGGGCGACACTTCAACAATAATAAGCCACGATACGGCAACGTCAATGGCAAATTTTTGGTCGTATTGTGTGACGGCCAATAAGAATAGTGTAAGTATTATTGAAAAATATCAACCTTTTCTAATTCTGGACACAGAAAATAAAATACAAAGAAAGGTGCTCTATAAAGATAAAGTGGGGTGGATTAATTTATATGAGTGGGCACATCATATTAGACCATTGCCGTGCTTTGAAACAATCTAAACTTTCTTCTTGACGACCAAAACGGTTCTGCTAGAACATAGACAACGGCAACGCCGAAAGAAACAAAGAACAAAAGAAAGAAGAGGGTAGAGAAATGACGACTGGTGCAGCAAATGTTCGTGTTAGCGTGAGTCAGCTTGGGCTGGAGGCGCGTCCTGGTGAGGCGGGTCGCCCGCAGACCAACGCTCGGGTGTACCTGAGCCTGGTTGGGTGCGACCGTCTGCTCCGCGAGGGATGGTCGGAGAAGCAGATCCGTCGGGCTGCCTTCGCCCAGCTTCGTGCGATGCTCGGGCTTCCCCGGACGACGGTCATCGCGGGCCATGAGCATGGGTTCTACATGATCAAGTCGAAGGAGATCAAGACGAACCTCGTCTTGACCGTGACTCCGGCCTGAACCCGACAACGGGCATAAATTTAACATCGCGAATGTCCTGTGAGGCTAACCTGCCTTGCAGGACTTTGCGTTTGTGCTAGACTATACTAAGAAGAAAACATGATTTCTGCCACCAAAAAGAAAGAACTCCTGACCTCTTTTCGCATGAACGAAAAGAGGGAAATCCTCTTTAGGCAAAGGATTATTAAAATTGAGTGCGCTGGAATTGAAGCCTCTGCAAAGAGACAGTGGGATATGGCTAGCATGTATTATGCAGACGCTTCCGATATGCTTCATGTGCTTCACCTTCTTTCTACCGCCAAGTCACAGGAGCATATTCAGAAAGCTCTTGACTTTGCCCGGTCAAGGGACACGGCAGCCAGAGAGCAATACCCAGATTTTGTGTGGGAGCTTGCGGAATATACTCTGAATTGGCCCAACCCTGGGGAATCCCTAAAGGAGACAGAGTGACCTTTTCTTTGCCCGCCCACGTTCAAGTTGGGGAAATGATTAGAGTTTTCTCCAGAGAATATCTGCTTTGTGATATAGCGGAAACGAGGGCGACGCCGCACAAGGAGTTTACCCTAGTTATACTTGATCTGACTCTCCAAAGAAAAACCTCTATTGTCGTTTATTTAAATGAGATGACCGGGGATATCTTCCCCAATATTTTTCCATTTACCGACAAGGAACAGAAAGAGGAGCACAAACAAAATGACTGACTTTATTCGCAGAGATATGATTGGATGGTCCGACTACAGGGTTGAACTAAATGGAGTGTGGCAGGATTGGAAAAACACCTGGGAAGCGTCTGAGTCCAAGGGATATGTCAAGAGGATTCTAAAGGAACCCGAATATGACATTCTTGGAAACATGACCAAGAGACCCCTCACCAAAACATTTTACGGCAGAGTCTTTATAGTAAGATATTACGAAGGATAAAATGTTTTATAAGGGAGACTTACTTGAGGTGCGGGGAAACATGTCATGGATTGTCAATTTTGGAGAAATTGGATGTAGACAGAAAAGCAAGTGTCTGGTACTAAACTATGTAGGAAATGTGTGGTCGGGATATTATGAGGTCTGGAACCTAACTCAGGAAGAAAAGCACCTCATCCACTATACGGATATTCTTAATGTACTTCAGTCGTCCGGGGATTGAATTACCCTGAGGGGATATGGAGTCCAAACTTTTTTTTGGTCTACTAAAAGGTAGATTTCGTGCAAAACGCATTGCGTGCTCCGGTCCACATATCGTAGGTCCTTAAATTTCCATCCCAAGACGAGTCCCACCCCTGAGTACCTTCCGATTAAACCAAAGCCAGTGGGCTCGGTTACGGGGTCAAGGTCATAAATAAGACAGTCGTCTAATTTCACCAGACTCCCAATAGAGCAAGGTTTTGTTTCGTATGGAAAGGTATAGGCTATATTTGTACTCATATCTATCCCTCTAGCCATAGAATGGTGTTCCATGACATTTCGGGAACCCACACAACACCACGGGTAATTCTATCGGGAAAAGTAAACCAAAGGTCAACTTCCCACGAAGGTTTAAATGGATCTCTTAGAGCAACACGTAGGACAATGCATTTGGTCTCGTTAGGACCAGGAAAATCCTTTGACCAAAGGAGAGCCCCAACGAGATTTGGTCCTATGTCTGAGAATTTAAGTTCCCTTGGCTTACCTGTATTTTTGGCGTCAGTTACCACAAATACAAACCGTGCTACCGTCTGGTGGACTTGAAAACTCCCGCACTCCCGCACTCCCACAAGCGTGGGTACAGGCATTTAGATTTCTTTCGGCGGGGGTTTCCATAATCTCCCCAACAATATGCTCTGCGGAAACTCCAACAATAAACAGAATGAGTACAACCCCTATAATGTCCTGAAGAGTGAACATTTTTCTCCTTCTTTAGAAAGAACCTTTTGCGAGGATGGTAGTTAGTGTACCATCCTCGCAAGGATTGTCAAGGTTGTTTTTTTTGTCAGCGCCCCTGGAACAGGCCCAGGAAGGCGCTGCCGGCCCGGTAGAGCCACTTGCCAGCCTTCGGCTTGGTGCCCCCGGCATGGGCCAGGAAAGCCGTCTGGTGCTTGCAAAGCTCCCCGGTCTTGCTCCGTCGGTGCATCCAGTCCGGGCACGAGCACCCAAGCTGGTAGCCCTTCTCCCCGACGAGGGGACGGATGGCCAGAACGTAGGTGGGAGCCTTCTCCCCAGGCTTGGCCTCAGAAAAGCTCCGAAACCGTGCGAGACGCACCCAGCCGTTGCTCTTTCGACCGGCGGCGGTCGAAGCCTCAAGGGCAGCCCCAAGACCCATCAGAACGCGATTGCTGTTGATTTCCATGTTGTGTTCCTTCTCTCTCAGTGTTCTCTACTTTAGCAGAAGTCGGACGCCTGTCAAGTCGTTGTCGTCAGGGATGCCTAACGATTTCGTAGAGCGTGCTCGGCAGGATCACGACATTGCGCTTCTCGCGGAGCCAGTGCGCACGCCACCGGCCTTGCTGCTCCTCTCCCAGAAGCAAGAAGCACTCGCCGGAGCAGACCTCACGGAGTGGGTACGCGTTGCTTCCGTCATGCAAATAGACGAGGCCCGTCTCACGTAGCCGGATCACCATGTCGATCATCGCTGCGCACGGGCCGCCGGAACGGACGATCTCCGGTGCGCTCACGTGGCGGGTGCGCGCGGCGCCGGACGCCTGAGCCTTCTTTGCCTTACTCATTTCTTATACCTTTCTTTTTATTCTTCTTCCTCATCAAGGAATCTTGAATCTTTGTCGTCTTGAATAAAGACAGCCTCAAGGGCAACAATTTTTCCCTTGGAGTCTGCTTTTGCAAAAATCCTGTAGCCGCCGTCACCATATCCCGAGCAGGACGTGACACCATAGTCGTTAGCCGCCGCACGGAGGTCGCCCCGGACGGAGTGACTAATGGCGTCAAAGTCACCATAGTCGTCATCGTCATCCCCAGGGGAAAACCCGTTCATGGCATAAAATCCCAACATGCCCGCATCAACACCACAAACCCCAAGTTCCTCACTAATATCGCCCTTTGGGGGACAGTTTTGCAGGGACTCGTGAACGACAGTAAGGGAGGCATTTCGCAAACCCCAATTACCTGCGTACACTAGTTCAGTATAGGCGTTCCACGTCCCAGGCTTGATATTGCCAATTTCCTTGTCCCCGTCGGAGTAGCAGGGATCGGTAGCCATGATTTTCTCTTCATTGGCAATCTTGAAAGAACCAACGAAGTAAATGCCGGGAGCGGGCTTTTCAGACCTTGCGTTACTGGACATACGCCTATACTACTCTACTCTGTGGGAAAGTCAAGTCTCATCATATTGAAGGGAGACACTGATCAGCTTGCAAACATTCCAGGGATTATCGTACCAGTTACCCCTGTCATCGGTAGTGTCCTCCGGGTATTCGGAACATGCGGTTACAATGTAATAGGTGTCAATATCCTGAGCCTCTAGCCAGGAATATAGACCATAGAGTCTTTCAATATCCTTGTCACTACCCAAGTACCACTTTACCTCCGTAAAAACGTACATGACGCCTTCGGGGTGCTTGCGAAGATCATCAGAGTCATTGTCCATCCATTCCTTGATTTCCTGTGGAATGGTGCAGAAAATCTCCGCCTTGAGGCAAACTGCAACGTCGCTACGAATCCCCATTTTGGTACTCTCCTTTTCTCTTGTTATTCCGCCTTGACCTTCACAGAAAATCCAAACAACATCCAGGTGACGACCCTGTTTGTTTGCGTTGCCGGGGAAAGAAGAAGAAGTTTTGCACATTCCTGCGGCAGAATCTCAAGCACAAGTGCTTCATAACCATTAATTCGGTTGGAGACAATATCTCCAACCGCAATGGTGCCGTCTACCGGATAGTGCTTCTTGCCCACGTCTCTACTTTAGCAGAACCCTAGAGGAGTGCAAGAGAGAAAAGACTAGGGCAACGGGTCCAATGCCCACACGCCCATATCCGGGGTTAGCCAGATTTTCTTGGCGTATGACACGGGAGCACCGGTATCCTTTCGGAAGAAATATCCTGCCTTGTAGGGGTTGTAGGAAACCTGCACGAGAGAATCCTTCTCGGCATTCCAGAAAACCTTAACAAAGTCATTATCGGCTTCTGCCCGGTCTACACCAGAGGCCAGATTTCCGTAGTAATAGATATTTTCTTCGTAGCCCCAGGCAAAAGCGTGGACGTTCTTCTTCTTTTCCAAAAGAACCCTGTCCCTGCCCTTTTGATTCACCTTGAATCCGGCAGTGCAAGGAATTCTGGTGCCGTTCTCCTCGCACGCAGAAAAAATCTGGACCCATCCCGCCCTGGCAAAAACCTTGCCATCCTGCTTGAGCGACCAGCAGTTCTTGTGGAGATTCCGGTAGACAAAAACCTTGTGCGTCATCGCAAGTGACCCTTTCCTTACAGAAGTTCTAGCACGTTCAGGTGTGCGCGCAAGTTAATCTTTTTGCAGCCTAGAAAGGTTTTCCCACCGATAAAAATTAATCCATCCTACTTTGTCTTTATACAAGACTTTTACTTGAGGAATTGTCTGAGGCAATTCCAGAATCATAAATGGGGAATTTAAGTCAATATAGTTCACTGGTTTTCTAAAAAAATTTGACCAATATTCCACCGCCACCACCGCCGCCGCCGTCCACGCCGCCGCCGCCACCACCGTAGCCGCCGCCGCTGCCGCCGCCGCTGCCGCCGCTCTCGACGCCGTATCCTCGTCAGGAAACAACAAAAGGAAGTAGTCCTCTGTCTTGTACCATTGCATGTACTCTAGGTGCGTAACTTCTGTAGTCGCTGCTGTCATCGGCGGTAAGAGAAGTCTTAGCACAAAACCATTGTGTGTCAACTTCCTTTTGATATTAAAGTGAATCTGG
>Ga0233417_10000154_pt1 | contig 18819 bp, 23 predicted proteins | sample Sed_MG_FD_189023 | JGI IMG/M metagenome (GOLD analysis project Ga0233417, IMG submission 189023) | Sediment microbial communities from Lake Towuti, South Sulawesi, Indonesia - Sediment_Towuti_2014_0.5_MG | ecosystem: Environmental > Aquatic > Freshwater > Lake > Sediment | place: Indonesia... | reverse complement strand
GCTCCGTGTTGAAGGCGAAAACGTCTAAAGTCATCTTCACTCATTTTTCCCCTTCTGAAGAGTTTTACATTTTGACCAAAAACCTCAGTTTCTTCTTCTTTCCCCCACCTTGGATCGGATTTCGGAGAAAAATGCTTTTTATCAGGATAATTTAGAACTTCTTTTTTCAATACTAATCTAATTTCTTTTTCAAAACCATATATTTTTTATGGATTTAACTAGTTTTGGCATTTTGGATGGATTAATGAGGTAAATTATTACTCTATTAAATCCTATCCGTATTCGTATCTATTGGTTCCAGCTGAAATAATCATATGTAATGTTCCAAAATCAAGAGAAATTTCTAGGATCCAACTAATTCTAGTACTTTACAAATTTAGATTTCAAAACTAAAACCAGATAATAAAAAGTGGATGGGGAGAGATTTGAACTCTCGACCACCTGTGTGTGAGACAGGTATCATAACCAGTCTAGACCACCCATCCCAAACTTGATTAATATTTTCCCAATTAATATCTTGATAAATTTCTAATGCGCAGAAAAGGTGGGACTTTCATTTATGTTCCCTCACTAAAACCTGTCAGGTAAGCGTGTTGTTCTTCCGAAAGAGTATCTATTTTAATGTCCATCGATTCCAATTTTGCTCTCGCAATTTCCTGATCTTGAGTTCTATCAATATCATATACTGCTGGAGAAAGCGATCCCTTTGAATGAATCAATTTTATAGCCGAAAGAAGCTGGTTGGCAAAGCTCATATCCATAACCTCTGAAGGATGTCCTTCCGCGGCGACTAGATTTACCAGTCTTCCTTCTCCAATTAAATATACTTTATTTCCCTTTTCAAGTTCATATTCTGTTGTGTTTTCGTTGATTTGTTTTACCGACTTTGATTTGGATTTGAGGGCATCAATAGAAATCTCGACGTTGAAGTGTCCTGCGTTGGCCAGAATGCTTCCATCTTTCATCCGAAGTATGTGTTCCTCTCGTATTACGTCCTTACATCCAGTTGTAGTAACAAAGAGATCACCTGTCGTCGCGGCTGTAATCATCGGCAAGACAGAATAACCATCAAGCTTTGCTTTCAGCGCGGCGATAGGATCAATCTCAGTTATTATGACATTAGCTCCAAGACCAGCTGCTCTTCTAGCAATTCCTTTTCCCACATGCCCATATCCAGACACAACAACATTTTTTCCTGAAATCAAGATGTTAGTGGCTCTAATGACTCCGTCTAGGGCCGATTGACCGGTACCATAAACATTGTCAAAATCATGTTTTGTTTCTGCATCATTTACGGCCATTATTGGATATTTTAGTTTACCATTTTTCTCCATAGCTCGTAATCTAACCACTCCAGTGGTGGTTTCTTCTGTCCCACCATAGATTTGGCTAATATTTCCGGTTGAATTATGCATTTCAACGGTTAGATCTGCCCCATCATCAATTGTGACATTAGGATTAATTGCCATGGTTGCATGAATATCGTCATAGTACTGTTCATTTGAAACACCTCTACTTGCAAATATTGATACTCCTTCTTCAACGAGTGCGGCAGCGACATCATCTTGTGTACTTAAAGGATTGCAACCACACCATGCTAATTCCGCACCCAAATCGCGTAATGTACGAATTAGAACACCCGTTTCTTTCGTAACATGTAGACATCCGGCAACCTTAACACCATCTAAAGGGCTATTGAGTTTAAATTTTTTTTTAAGATTAGATAATACTGGCATGTGAACCTCTGCCCAATCGATCTTTTTCTTTCCCTCTTCAGCTAAATTAGGGTCCTTTATTCTGTATTTCATTCATCTGAGTGTCCTATTGCTGACATATTATTCTTCACCTTAAGACAGCATATTTTGAAATTTGAGGTCTTAACTTGAAGAATAATGAGAATAAATCGATGAAGTATTGAATAATGCTCTAGTTGATGAAGCAACAAGGAAAAATTTGCGCAAACTAACATTATAATAAATATGAGAATTAAATTATCATGAAAAACATGAGAAGGCTCCAAATTGCAGTCATTGGATACAATCAGGACAAATCCAGTGAAAAAACAAATGAGATAGCATATCAGGTTGGAACCGAGATCGCAAAGGCAAATGCTGTGCTAATTTGTGGAGGTCTGGGCGGCGTTATGGAAAACGCATGTAGAGGAGCAAAGGAAAATGGGGGTTTGACCGTCGGAATTATTCCTCAGGAAGAGGCTAAATTTGCCAACAAGTTTTGTGACGTTGTTATTGCAACTGGAATAGGGTATGCGAGAGATTTTGTCGTGGCGACATCTGCAGACGGAATTATAGCCGTGGGTGGAGGTGTTGGTACTCTAATAGAGCTGTGTGTTGGATACATGTTAAAGAAGATTTTGGTAACAATACCAAGTAGTGGAGGAACTGCTGAAAACTTTGGTGGAAGATATCTTGATGACAGAAAAAGAGTATTCATACAAACATCTCAAGACGCCCAAAGCGCAGTTAAAATAATATCCGACTATTTTGAGTCACAAGAAGAATCGTAGTGATGATACCAGAAATGGAAATGGAAATATGAATGGGACTAATTTGAAATGGTCTTTAGGTAGGGATCGGGGGTATAAAATGATCCATTTTTTTCTTGCAGCTCACTTAAAGTAGACACTATTTTTTCAAATCCATTTTCTTTACCAATTTCAAATAGCTCCTTTTTAAGACCCATCCCTAATTTCAATGCCAACTCAACGTCCTCTCTTGTGCATACCCTATTGGAAATCAACCATGCCGCATTATTTATCGCAACTGATAAAATCCTTATTGGATCATACTGTCTTGCTTCCTCTTCAGATAATGGCACCCTTTCATAATTCTCGTCCCCATAGGAATAGAAACCTTCACCTGATTTTTTTCCCAATTTCCCTGATGAAAACAATTGTTCTATTCTAGGATGTGGGTTTACTACTTTTTTATCGCGAGAGTACATTTCAATTGTCGCCTTGTGTATAACATCCAGTCCAGTATAGTCGGCCAATTCGAATATGCCCATTGGAAGGTACAGTTTAAATTTCACTGCTGAATCAATTTGGGTCATAGTTTTACCGTCATTTTCTAGGCTGTATGCAGCCTCGTGAACTAGTGGTATGAATATTCTATTTACTATAAATCCAGGAACATCTTTGTTGCATAAAATAGGAACCTTTGATAGTGATTTTACAAAATTTACTCCAAGATCGACAATAGATTTATCTGTACTTACCCCTGGAATAACCTCAACTAATTTCATCAATTGTGGTGGATTAAAGAAGTGCAATCCTATGAATCTAGCAGGTCTATCAGTTAATTGAGATATTTCACTAATTGGTAAAGTGCTTGTGTTGGACGAATAAATTGTCTTTTCTTGGGCAAATTGATCCACTTCTGAATAAACTTTTTTCTTTAGTTTGAGATCTTCAGGAACGGCTTCGATAAGCAAGTCAGTATCTTGCAATGCTTCTTTCAGGTCAACTATTGGCTTTATTCTGCCATGAATTTTGTCCGATTCTTGTTTGTTTATCTTGTTTTTTTCTACCATCTTATCTAGTGACCATCTTATCTTACTCATCGCATTGTCCAAAAATTTTTCTTCAATGTCTCGCAATACTACATCATATCCATTCATTGCAGAAATCTGTGCTATACCATGACCCATTATTCCGGATCCTAAGACTGTAATTTTGTTAATCTGTGGCAATAGTGATACTCCAAAATTCATGATTTTTAATGTTGCGATTCTTGTGTCCCATACATAATAGCCATGATCCAGACAGGTCTCGAAACTATTTTATTGATAATTGCCTTACATGAATAAATTATAGTTGATAAGACCATTTGCGCTTTTGCTAAATCAAGACGATCCAAAGAAATGCAGTGCATTAAAATTGATTAGATTTGGCGCAGTTTTGCCCACAAATTCTATACGGTACAACATGCTTGTGTTGAATCCTTTTGCTAGTGAGGTTGTCTGTAAATCTGACAAGACTTTGATAGATTCTATCTGTGTGATTGACTGCTCGTGGAACAAAGCAGATAATGTTTTGACAAATCATAAATTTTTGAGGAAAGGCATTCCGAGAAAAATACCCGCATTATTGGCAGGAAATCCAATTAATTATGCGAGACTTGGTAGATTGTCAAGCGTTGAATCTTTATCGGCATGTTATTATGTTCTAGGAGAAAAGAAGTTTGCATCAAGTTTGCTTGACAAATTCAAATGGGGACACACATTTCTAGAGTTAAATCATGATGCATTAGAAGATTATTCTTTTGCAGAAAACCGAGATGAAATAATGAAAATTGAAAGGGACTACTTTGGAAGTTATATCTTGAAGAACGATTAAGTACGTAGCATCAATACAAAAGTCTACTCATTTTTTCTTTACTCAAAATATAGTTTCCATATTTGGTATCTATTAATTGTAATGATGAGAAATCATAATATAACTCGTAATATAAAAGATATATTACTCTCTATTTGATAGCAACCATTCTATTATCTTGTCAAGATCATTGCTAGTAACTGTGATCCTTATGGGGCCAAGGGGTGACTCCTCATAGTGTTCAGCAAGTGAAATCACACCTCCATATGCTGCCTGTTTGTTCAAATAGAACCATGTAACATTACCTGTTCTATTCCAATCCAAGAGTTTTCTAAGAACTCCTACGGAGGATTTTGATCTCACGCCAACTCGAATATGGTGTAATGACATAATTCCTTTGCAGGTAGCTTCTACGTGTCCATCTGTTACCACAGGAGAGCATCCATTGGCCACATTTAATAGGCATTTCTTCACTTTTTCTGGATCTTCAGATGGATTAAGAATAGTTTCTACCTTTAATTCAACATTCTCATCTTGAAGATCATTTGCTTTCCACAACTATTATCATCTCCAACGAGTTATTTGATTTTGTTTTCATCCATCCATTTTTGTACTATTCGAAGACTAAGATCACATAGCTCTGATATTGAAATGTCATTATTTGATATAGTTTCATCTGCTAAGGCAATGGCATCGCTTATTCCTACTCCCATTTCGACCTTGTCACGCTTGTCGAACTCACCAATATTAGATGGTACATCTGAGCGTGCCCTTTTCTTAATGTGTGAATATCTTGTAAGAGTTGAACCATGTATTGCTAACAATTTGACATTTCCAACTCCTTTCAGGACTTTAATCTCTGCCATACTTCTAATTCCATCTACTATCACTACACCAAACTCTTTGTTTTGATGTTTCATAGTTTTGATTTTATTTGCTACCAAATACGCAATTGCTTCAGGCCCGTTTTTCTCTCTCAGTCTTAACATTAATTTAGACAGGTTGTCACTAGTAGGCTCCAATCCATCGTTCTGAACTGCTTCTCTTACTACATCACCCATAATCAACAATGGAATGCCTTTCTTAGCTAAATAGTTAGCAACGGTAGTCTTTCCAGCTCCAGGCATTCCTGTTAAAGCTACAATTAGAATATCTTCGGACATGACAAAATCAAGCGACTATGATATTTCTCACTAACTAATGTATTAAGTTTAGTAAATTTTTTTCTGCTAGCTGTATATCTTCTGCTTTGATTGTTTTTCTTCCAGCGTGTGAAGCTAGAGCCACTGCTTGGTCTGAGATCTTAGTAGCGACCATTTCGAGTATAATTCTTAGTTGATCAGCTGCTTCTTCACTAACTCTTTCTCCTCCAGATTTCTTAATGATTCTGTACATTCCTGCAAGTCCAAGTTCTGGATATTCTGCCATTTCTCATAAGGTATTCATAGACTGCATTAAAGTATTCTGTCAAAAAAGAGACAGTTCAAAAATAAGCTAAGGCAGCCACAAAAATACAATAATAAATCCAATCTCATCACGGTACTTTTTCTTTCAAGCACCATCCTCTACTCGTACTTGAAAAAAAATCTTGCAAATAGTATATTCAATAGAGCCTAAGAGTACACCTATAGCAGCAACAGACACGGCAGGAGCAATGAATAGATTAAAAGTCAAAATTGGGGTAATCCAATCCTTTCGTTCTACCCATCATGGTGTTGCACCTTACTCCATTGATCGTAGCAAAAGATTTCGAATATTCCATCAAGAGTACATCGAGCTTTATTATAGTAACGATATGGAAAACTTGTACTATTTGTTATCCAATACTGAATATGAACTAACTTTTGAGGACCAAGCCTGATGAACTTAAGATTTGTCTGAGCGTTTTTCTCTTTAAATTAAGACTAACTTTCTTAGTTAGCAAACTTGCACGAACAGGTATTTTATTTGGAACAAATTTATCCAAAAACTGTGCCATTCTTGTTACTTCTATATTGCCGGCGCAAATATCATACCTGGTTTGGGAGGCTTACCTTGATTCTATTCTTATATGGCTTCTTTTTTCCTGCTGGTTTAGTATTTGGGTGTATGCATTTGCAGTTACAGCTAAAGGGATCTTTAGCATCTGCAATACAAATGCCAGCTTCAGCACATTCAGCGACACACATTCCAGCGGAACTTTTTACCACCGTTTTAGAATTCAATATCTGAAATCATATATAAGGATGTATGAACCCATTTAGAGGACCATTAACATTGTCATTCTACATGATGCTCGTAGACGAGTTTATCATAGAACCTTACTGACTTGACATTTACAAATTCCAACATTCCATATCTGGATAATTCCCTCCCAAACCCACTATGCTTGATACCACCAAAAGGAACTCTAGGATCAGATGCAACCATATTGTTTACCGTAACGATACCACATTCAAGTTCGCTTGATAGTTTCTGTGCCTTATCCAAATCACGGGTCCAGATACTGCCGCCAAGTCCGAAATCCGAATTGTTTGCTACTTGTATTGCTTCGGCTTCATCTTCAACAACCATTATTGGTGCTACCGGTCCAAAAGTTTCTTCTCTTGACACTCTCATTTGTGAATTAACATTTTTTATTACTGTGGGTTTGTAAAAAGCACCCACACTTCCAATTCTCTGACCTCCGGTTAGTAACTCGCCGCCAAGGCTTACTGCGTCTTTTACCATTGAATCAATATTATCGAGACTTTTCACGCTGGATAGTGGTCCTATATCAGTGCTATCTGACATTGGATCTCCTACATTGAGTTTTTCTACTTTTTGAACGAATGATTCTATAAATTCATTTGCAATTTTCTTGGATACAATGAATCTCTTTGAAGCGACACAGCTTTGGCCACAATTTAGAAATCTACCTTTGATTGCTCCTGATGAGGCCTTCTCGATATCCGCATCGTCCAGAACAATGAAAGGATCACTTCCTCCAAGCTCCAAGACACATTTTTTTAGTCGTGACGTTGCACGTTGAGCCACTTTGGCCCCAATTTCAATACTTCCAGTAAAAGTAACACCGTCAATGTTTGAATCAATGAGGATTTCTGCAATCTTTGAATTACCAATAATAGTACTAAATACGCCATCTGCAGCACCACTTTTTGAAATGGTTTTTTCAATCTCCACTCCACACTGCATTGTTGCACTGGCAGGTTTCAAAACAATTGTGTTTCCAGCCATTAATGACGGCGCCGCAAAGCGTAACGCCTGCCAATATGGAAAATTCCATGGCATAATACTTGCAATAACGCCCAACGGTTGAAAGGTTATCATTGTCTTATTGGCATCGCTGTTTAGTGATTCATTATTTAGAAGAATGTCTCCATTATATGAATAAAATTCTACAGCCCAGGCACATTTTTCTATCTCTGAACGAGATTCCTTGATGGGTTTACCCATCTCTTCTGACGCGATTCTAGCTAAACTTTCTTTGTCTTTTCGCAATTGTTCAGCCAATCGGAGCAGTATCATTGATCTTTTACGAATATCGCCTTTCCATTCTCTAAATGCGGTTCTTGATTTATCTATAATGTTGGTAACTTGCTCATTCGTCATATTTTCATACTCATGTATTACGCGTTCATTGGCTGGATTGACAGTTACAACAGTATTATCCATATTACTAGTTAATTATTCAATAAAGCAATTAATATTCATATGCACGCCTAGATTTCTAACAAATGCCAATTCTTGTTAATATGAGTTGAAAAGCGGTCAATGTGAGTCTTTTTAATATGCGTAAAGCGCTATATTATTTCATATCATCCAAGTTTATGAAATGCATGTTACCAAATATGAGATTAACAAAATCATGCTATTGTGATTAAATGATATCAGTATTTCTTTTATGCAAGGAAGGTGTATGAATATTGAAAAATCTTAAATCTCCAATTGCTGGGAGATGATTATATGAACATTGGCATAGTTGGTACTGGACTGATGGGGTCGGCAATAGCTCACAGATTGATAGAAAGAGGGTTTCAAATATTTTTGTATAATAGGACTAAGGCAAGGGCCGCGGCACTTGTAAAAAATGGTGCCATTCAAACTGAGTATCCTTCAGATCTTGGGAGAAAATGCGATTATGTAATTATTAGTGTTACAGATGGCAATGCAGTGAAAAAAGTCTTGTTTAGTGAAAATGGATTGGTTAATAGTAAGAATAGAAGGTTAATAGTTGTTGATACCAGCACTGTACTACCAGAAGATTCCATTTACTGTGCCAATCTTATGAAAAAGAAAGGGTACTCTATAATCCAAGCTCCTATTATGGGAGGGCCAGATCCCACCATGAAAGGGGATGTAATATCTATTGTTTCTGGTAATAAGAAATCCATTGAAAAGTCTAAAAGAATTCTAGCAAGTTATAGCAAGAAAATATTTAATTTGGGAAATGAAGATGGTGCGGCTAATTTTATTAAACTTGCACTTAATCTCAACATTGCGTTAATAGCGATCTCATTGGCAGAATCGATAGTATTTGTAAAAAAATCAAAAATTGATCCAGCAATATTTCTTGAAATTCTAAATTCAACCTATTTTAAGACAGGTCTCAGTGAAATAAAAGGACCAAAAATGATAAAGAATAATTTTGAACCAAAATTCTTTTTGAAAAATATGCTTAAAGATGTACAGTTGCTTAATGATTGCGCAAGGCAAAAAGGGATCACGCTTTCTTTTGCGTCAATGGCCGAACAATACTTCCGCGTTGCATCAAATAGGGGTTACTCCGAATTAGACTATACTGGAATATTGAAACTTTTTGGAGAATTTAATAACCTGAAATTGCTCCGCTAGCCAGAACATCTAGAAATACGCTAAAAATTGACAAGATTGTACAATGATTTGACGGCAAATATGATGGAATGGATAACACGATAGAATATTTCAAAATGCTTGAAATAAATATTCATTGCTAGTTCTTGAAATGAATCATTAGGTTTTTATTCTGCTTAGAGGGAATTTTAACAGAGGTTTTTAAATTAGGTAAAAGAAAGGTACTAAGCGAATCCGATCTAAAGGAATTAGTAATGCCTCAACAGGGCGAGCTTCTTGGCCGTGTCATAAAATTAGTTGGTGGAGATAACATCATTGTGAAATGTACGGATGGTAAAGTCAGAACATGTAGGATCAGAGGAAAGATAAAGAGGCGTATGTGGATAAGAGAACATGATTTAGTACTTATTGCTCCATGGGACTTTCAAACAGACAAAGCAGACATTGTTTGGAGATATATTTCAGCTCATGCTGAAAAGCTCCAAAAAGACGGTTTCCTAGAGGGAATTTAGAAAAAATTTAAGTTTGTTGGTTATCGTCTTTGGGATAATCCCCAATTATCTTGCCACTAAAATCAAGTAAAATGACTTTTATATTTAATTGAGATTGTGAGTATTTAGTCAAATGAATGTGGACCTCTTTACACAAATCGTCATAAAAAGAGTTCAGCTCGGACTTATCAATCAATTCACTAACATGTCGCGCAGTATTTGCTCCTTTTATCTGCATAACAAGCTCCCTACTGGCGCCACATTTACCTGCTAGTTCCGCTAGATAATTCATATCGACATGGGAACCTCTCACATGTGTTTGTTTTATCCCCATTGCCATTTTTGTCAGTTTACCAATAAAGCCTACTACATATGCCTTCTTTATTTCCTTAATCGAACACTGTTTGACCCCGAATCCAATAAAATCCCCAATTTGAATATAAGCATGATCGGCAATTGAGGTTCCGTAAATAGCACGCGCAAAGTCTTCACTTCTTCCACCAGTAGTTAGAATAACAGAATCAGAACCCATCGCTCTAGAAACATCAATGCTCTGGCGAATTGAAGCTGCAAAGGATGCAGTAGAGTATGGGATTACTATTCCAGTTGTTCCTAAAATTGATATACCTCCCAGTATGCCTAATCTCGGATTGTCGGTTTTCTTGGCAATTTCTTGTCCTTTTGGTACGCTTATTATTACCGACAAACCATAATTCTTTTTGTTTTGTTGATTTAATATTTCTTCAACTGCACGATAAATCATCTTTAATGGAGTGGGATTGATGGCAGCCTTACCAATTTCAAGTCCTAGTCCTGGTTTAGTAACTCTACCTACACCAATTCCACCATCAATAACTATCTTGTTTGTCGATTCCAATAGCGATACTGTCGAACAAATTTCCGCGCCATTGGTAACATCCGGATCGTCGCCCCCGTCCTTAATGACTGCAGCTGTAACAGATTTATCATTATCTTGTTTTATCCAGGCGATATCTATTGTTATTTGCTTATCCTTTGGTAGAGAAACGTTTACTTTTAATAGTTTTTCATTGCTGACCAGAGCTGAAAGTGCGGCCTTTGTTGCAGCTGCGGCACAGGTACCGGTTGTATATCCGGTTCGAAGCGATTTTTTTTTACCAACAGGTAGATCACTTTCTTTGATATCGTCTGTGCTTTGGAACATACATTCTCACTCTTTAAATAACTAATTTACCTCCGTCAATAATAAGAGTATTTCCAGTAGAGAAGGAAAAGTCTTCACCTGCAATTGAAGCAATACTCTTTGCAATTTCTTCAGGTCTACCCAGTCTTTTCAAGGTATTTTCATTTCTTGCTTTTTGTAATTCACTTTTTGAAAGGGATTTGCGCATTGCTTGTGTATCTATGTCTCCTAGGGCAACGGAATATGATCTGACGTTATATCGACCATATTCTAGTGCAATATGCTTAGTCAGGCCAATCAATCCAGCCTTTGCTATAGAGTAAGGCGAACCGTATGAATGTCCTGAAATTGCTGGAGTTGACGCGATATTGATGATTACTCCATTCCTTTTTTTCATCATGATTTTCAATATTTCCTTGGAAATTCGAAATGAGCCGATTAGATCAACTTCAAGAATATTCAAAAATTCCTTGTCAGTTATATCATGTACTTTCTTAAACCAAATTTCTCTTTCAAATGGAAATCCGGCATTGTTTACCAATATGTCAACCGTATCGAATTCTTTTGAGATACGTTTGATAAATTGAACTATACTTTTCGGTTTGATAACATCCAGTTCTAATCCGTAACAATTCTTACCTATCATACTACATGCCCTTTGTAGCTTTGATTTCTTTCTAGAGGTAATGATAACAATTGCTCCCTTTCTTGATAATTCCTTTGCAATTTCTAATCCCAATCCTCCTGCACCACCTGTTACAATACCTACTTTTCCATCAAGAGACAACGGTCCTAGATTCGTGAGTTGGATATTTTAATTGTTATCCATGAGATAACATGATATCCATTACACGATAACCTTTTAATTAAATATTATCGATATATGCTTTCAGTTGTCTTCTTTTTCAAAGTCAGGACACCTTGTTTCATTATTGAATAAGAGTGACTTTAAAATCTTAAAGGTGTTTGCTTCATCTTTGAAAAATCGTCAATTTTTGAATCTTACTACTCTCAGTCAATATTCAAACTTAAGTCAAGGTTTAATTGAACATCATCTGGAACGACTTGTCAAGTTTGGATTGATAAGTAAAGGTAACTTGGGATATACGTTATTGGTAACGGGTTTAGATATTTACGTACTAAAAATTCTTTCTAACAAGAACATAATAACTGCACTTGGACCTCAAATAGGTATCGGAAAGGAAGCAGAAGTTTATCTAGCTCGGGATTCGCTAGATCAGGATCGTATCTTAAAGATGTTCAGACTCGGAAGATCTAGTTTCAAACAAATAAAGAGGAAACGAGATGTGAGCACAGCGATTAATACTTGGTTACTTTTGAATATCGATACAGCGAAAAAAGAATATGATATTTTGACATATCTTAAAGGTTCTAGTAATTCTTTTCCTAACCCTCTTTATAGATCATTCCACTGCATTGTAATGGATGCTATTTATGGGGATAGGCTATCAGATATTGAAAGCCTCAATGACCCAGAACTAGTCCTGGAGCGGATAATCGACAATATTGCAATTGCATATCACAAGGGGTACATCAACGGTGATCTTAATGAGTACAACATACTCATAAATGATGATAATGTCTTTATCCTTGATTGGCCTCAAGCCGTTAAAGTTGATGCCATTAATGCTAATACTGTACTGACAAGAGATATAAAAAATATTTTAAAATACTTTTCAAAGAAATTTGATGTTAAAAAAGATTCACATAAAATAATTAACAACATAAAACTAAATGCGCAATACGACTGAAACTACTATCAAACAAAACTTATGTTCTAAATGATCCTGATTTGTCACTTTTCTCCCACGTAAAGCCAGGTTCATTTCTTCCAAAATGTCCATATGCAGCAGTCTTCTTATAGATCGGTCTTTTAAGGCGTAACGTTTCTATTATGCCTTGAGGTGTAGTATCAAAAATTTCTCTGACTTGTGATTCAATTTTTTCTTCCTCAACTTTTCCAGTATTGAAAGTGTCAACCATGATTGAAACAGGATCAGCTACTCCTATGGCATATGCAAGTTGTACTTCGCATTTTAAAGCCAAACCAGCTGCCACAATATTCTTTGCGACATATCTTGCCATATAACATGCAGACCTATCTACCTTAGACGGATCCTTACCCGAGAAGGCACCTCCTCCATGTCTGCCCATACCGCCATAAGTATCAGCAATTATCTTTCGCCCCGTTAATCCAGTATCACCGACAGGACCTCCTATGACAAACCTCCCAGTGGGATTTACAAGAAATCTTGTCGAATCATTTATTAGATCTTCACAAACTGGTTTTATAACTTTTGAAATAACCTCCTCTCTAACTTGAGATATTGAAATATCTTCAGTATGCTGGGTAGAAACAACCACGGTATCAATTTTCTTTGGAACTGAATCTTCATAGATGACAGAAACCTGAGATTTCCCATCAGGGCCCATCCAGTCCAGAGTTTTTTCTTTTCTCACAGTTGCCAATTTCATGGTTAGTTTATGTGCCAAAGTAATGGGCAATGGCATAAATTCAGGGGTTTCATTCGTTGCATATCCGAACATTAATCCTTGATCACCTGCTCCCTGTACACCATTCTCATTTTTAGAAACACCCCTAGATATATCAGGACTCTGTTCGTGGATGGAGGTAAGAACGGAGCAACTGTTTCCATCAAATCCATGTTTTAATCCATCATACCCTATATTCTTCAAAGTCTTTCTAATAACATCTTGGGCGTCAATTCTTGCATTGGAAGTCACTTCTCCGGCCACAAATACAAGGCCAGTAGTGGTCATAGCCTCAACTGCAACCCTCGAATCTGGATCCTGAGATATTATTTCATCAAGAATTGAATCCGATACCTGATCACATATCTTATCTGGGTGACCTTCAGTCACGCTTTCGGAAGTAAAAAGATAGCGTCTTGCCATTTTTGGTTACGACAAATCCCACGAATGTCTCTTTTTTTAGAGATCCTTTTCTATTTTAATGAATAAAACATTGTTTCCGCGAATAACTACTTTCCCATAATTTGCAACAGGACTTGCGCCATTAAATTCTTCTGCATCCAACAAAATTAAATTCATATACGAATCCACATTATTCATCCTACCTCTATACTCCAGCTCATTTTTAAGCCTGACAGATACTTTCATATTTAATGAACGCTGCAAAATTGTTAACGGTCTTTTTGGTTGCTGTGGAGATGATGACATATTAGGTTTTCACTTTTATTTTCAAAAAATAAGATCGACAATAAAAAGTTTCTCCCAAGTTGTCCCACTTTGTATATAAATAATTGTAGAGTTTAATTTTATGCCCACAATCACAACAGGGTCAGAAGCAATTGATGGTATACTTGGAGGGGGAATTAGAACTGGTTTAGTTACGAACATATTATCTGATTCCAGAGATGCGCGATCAGGTTTTTCCTACTCTCTGTGTGTGAACGCTGCAATACATAACAAGGATTCATCGATAATATTTGGAGACACACAAGGATTTTTTAGACCGGAGAAAATTCTTTCATTTATCAGGAAAAAACAAGAATCAGAGTCCATTCTTCATCAAATAAGAAGCATTCGGTTGATGTCAACAAATGTTCAAATGGTTCTTGTAAATTATGCCTTGCATCTACATCCTGTTCTCATAATTATTGATAATTTTAGTTATTTATTTCTAAACGAAAAGAAAAAGTCACTGTCAACACAGTTCCGAATGAGAAAACATTTACATGATCTTGCCATCTACGCAATGGAAAACGACATTGCAATTGTAATTACCAATTCAATTTCTTCAAAAAGAGAAAACATGAGATCTGAAGATATTTTTGAAAAAAGAATAACTTCATTTAACGAATTATTGAATAACATGATTTATAATTTCACACATGTGTCTTTGGAACTAAAGGCACTAAAGACTAACGAGACAAGATACTCAGCAGGACTACTCAAACCGGCGACATCTACAAGATCCTATTTTATGGTACGACCTGATGGACTGTATGATTGCTGATAATTATTTTCGTGTTCATATGAATATCATCGGGCACAATAAAGAGGATCTTTAAATTTCTAAAGAATTAAGGCAATTTAACCGAATACTCTAAGGATTGACTTGATAAGAATTACATCTCTATTTTAAATAATTATATTATCTTGAAAAAATTATATAATTAATCATTAAAACTTTCCAATTTTTTCTCCATAATTATGGAGGGAGAAACATTTATTAAGATTTTTTCTACGTATTTACATAAAAAGATGCTTATGGAGAACTTCCATATCTCAAAACGATAGGAAGCAAGACTCCATTCCATCTTCACGCAGGGTCAAAATCTATATTCAAGAATTTTTATGAATGGTAAGTGGATAAACTACAAAAATTAATTGAAATGCAAAGAAATCTAGCAACTGTGTTGGCATCATCAAGGTACCCTTCAAATACCGAAGAGAGAATTTCATTTCTTTGTACAGCAATTACACACGAAGCTATAGAACTTCAAAGATTAACAAATTGGAAATGGTGGAAGAAGCCCACTGAGTTTGATCTTGAAGAAGCAAAAGAAGAATTGATAGATATTTGGCATTTTGTACTTCAAGCAACCATTGAATTAGATATGACATCCGATGATGTAGTAAAGTATTATTCAAAAAAGAACAAGATAAACAAGAAAAGAAAAAAAATGAACTATTAAATTAATTCTTCCACGAGAGATCTTATCCTATTCAAATCAGTCTCATCAATCAAATTATGAATAATAATACGATTTCTAAATATTTCCACTTCTTCATAAGATGAACGCAGTTGAGGTCTTGGACTTTTTGAATTGATTATTATTCCTTCCTTTGTCATTCCATTCTTAGAGAGAGCAATTAATGACTCGCCAGCTCTATGACCACGACTATCTCTACCGCATATGACTAAATGTTCAAGTTGCTTGTTTACGACGCAATAATTGATCAATTCATCAATTCCTTTGTTTTCTGATAGCAGTCTGCCAACTATCGCCAATTCATTCATCAATTTAGTATCATTCGAAATTTCCGTTAACAATCTGATACTGGAAAGGGTGCATATTGCAATTGCACTTCCATTGCCTATATAATGCTCATGCTTGATAGGGAGCAAGTGTTTACATATTTCGCCAATACAATTTTCGATCTTTTCGTAAATCAAGATCGAATCATTACCAAACCATACCACATATCAGAATCCCCAACTAACCTTGTTTTTGGGTATTACTTCTATAAATGGAGCTTCGCCATGTTTCCATGGATCTTTTTTCACCCAGTCAAATTTTTCATGAAATATGTTGTACAAAATTTCAAATTTTCTACCTTTGTGAATGAATGTGGTTATTCCTCGTATGACTATTGCAGTATTTCTGTTGTTTTCGGTAGTGTCTACAACTAAAGATATTCTATTGTTTTTTTTCAGGTTATTATACTTCAGAGTATTGTAGTCAGTAGCAAAGTAGAATTTACCCTCATCAAAAACATATGAGACAGGAGTCACATGTGGCAAATCATTGTTGCATGTCGCGATTCTACAGATTTCATTAGCGCAGAGAAATTTGATTTCAGCTTCTGTAAAGGTCATCTCATTCATGTTTAGTAACTATTGTAATTCCAATTTATGATTTTTTATGGTCTAACAAAATGTTATTTCATAGATCAATAAACAATTACTTGGGAAATCATATTTCAGAATATCTAAGTAGCACAATGATATTAGATTTCATTGTAGTGGTTATGAATGGATAAGGAAGGGTCATCACAAGATGGAATGGTTATTGTATATACTGGAAATGGGAAAGGTAAGACAACAGCTGCACTTGGAATTGCATTAAGAGCTATAGGCCATGGACTCAGAGTCTGTATGGTTCAATTCATCAAGGGGGAATGGCATTATGGTGAGCTCAATAGTTTAAAGAAACTAGAACCAGATTTTGAGTTAATAGTTGCTGGTAAGGGCTTCATCGGCATTATTGATGATGATCATGCTTTTGGAGATCATGTAAGGGCGGCAAAGACTGCATTGAATATCGTAGAGGAAAAAATTTCATTTGGTTCTTATGATGTTATTATCTTGGACGAAATTAACTATGCTGTCAAACTTGGAGTACTGAAGTTAGAAGATGTTATGAAAATTATTCAAAATCGTCCAAAAAAAGTATCGTTAATTCTGACTGGAAATCATGCCTGTGAAGAAATAATCTCATTGGCAGACCTGGTCACTGAAATGAGGGAAATTAAACATCCTTTTAAAAAAGGAATAAAAGCAAAAAAAGGCATTGATTTTTGAAAAAAAATCATATTATAAGCAAACTTAAAGTATAGTAACAAGGTGCGTATTTTCTAAATGGTCACTGATATCAAACAACTTCCTGAGGCAGGAGATTTAGTCATAGCAACGATAAAGGAAGTGACAGGTCATGGAGCTTACGTCGCTTTAGACGAATATCAAGATTTGACGGCGTTTCTGCATGTCTCTGAAATTGCAACTGGATGGATAAGAAACATCGAGAGATACGTAAGACCAAAACAAAAGACCGTACTTAAGGTTATTCGGGTAGACAAGTCAAGGGTGGAGGTTGACCTTTCTCTAAAACAAGTATCACGTGAAGAACGTAAATCAAAACTTATTGAGGTAAAGAAGAGTGAAAAGGCATCAGCATTTATGCACATGATTAAAACTAAAACGAATATGAACGACGAGAAAATTATTGAACTGCAAGATGCTGTCTTGCAAAAATTTGATTATCTTTATGACATGTTCGAGTCAGTGGCATTCAAAGGCATTGATTCTATAAAATCACTTGACATTTCAGAGGAAGTAAGATCGGCAATTGCTGAGGAAAGTAAGAAGATCCAGATTCCAAGTGTAGAGATTAGGGGTGTAATTGAACTCAACATTAATGAACCCCAAGGAGTTGAAATGATAAAAAGTGTCCTTTCATCGGCAGAACTTGACAAGAATAACACTTCAATTGAGATTTCTTACATAGCTGCTCCGAGATATCGGATAATCGCAAGAGCAGAAAATTACAAGATCGCTGAAAAAGTATTGAACAATGCAGTCGAAAAAATTTCAAATTCTGTAGGGAAGAAGGTAGGATCATTTAATTTTATTCGAGAAGATTCTAAAAAGAACAAACGATGATCTCCATATGAAACATATGCTTCGTAAGTGTGGACGTTGCAAGATCTATACTCTTGATGAAAAATGTACAAATTGCAGTAATTCAACTCTTGATCCTCATCCGCCAAAATTTTCTCTGGAAGATAAATACGTAAGATACAGAGTAAGAGAGAAGCACGAATTGTAGAGATATAAAATACTTCTCAAACAATTAGAATATTTGAGATCTTCAAGGAATGCTTGAAGAGGTATTAAGGGTGTTATTGGTCATATTAGCAGTACTATTTTGCACTTTGGTTATTTAGCACGCTACTTACTGCGTCTACGACCTGCTCAAGTGAAGAAGAAGAAGACGAGTTGCCATTGCCAACCGCATCAAGCACTTCCTGCAAAGATGTATATTGGCCTCCACTGCTTGCCTGAATAACTTGGTCAACAGCCTGTGTTGTTGTGTTTGAGCTATTTGTTACGTTCAAAACATAGGGGATAGCAGTGGTATTAGATCCAGTAACATTTCCGGTTTGGGCTAAATTGGCATTAGTATCATTCGAATTATTGACTACAATCTGAGCAGATGCAATGTTATTAAATAGTGCATTTCCTGAAACGCAAGTCAAAAACAATGCAAGCACAAAGAAAGCACCATATGCAGGTATCATCTTATCTAGATTCATGTAGTAATGAACGATTCTCTATATTATATGAATTTCGAAACAATATGAAATTACAATTGAGATGTCCGGTAATCATCTCTATCCAACTGATCCGAGTTATTCCCAGATCTTTTCGCCAAATGTTATTCTTTTGTTAAGCAAAAATTACTCACTGACGCAATACAGACAGCCAACATCAAGGAAATTGCGTAGTGAAC
>Ga0233417_10000153_pt1 | contig 18824 bp, 14 predicted proteins | sample Sed_MG_FD_189023 | JGI IMG/M metagenome (GOLD analysis project Ga0233417, IMG submission 189023) | Sediment microbial communities from Lake Towuti, South Sulawesi, Indonesia - Sediment_Towuti_2014_0.5_MG | ecosystem: Environmental > Aquatic > Freshwater > Lake > Sediment | place: Indonesia... | reverse complement strand
ACCGAGTGGAAGCCTCTCGCGCGTGTCGACCGATCTCGGGCGCGGTGCCGGCGACGACGCTCAAGGTCGCGCGGGCCGCGGCCGACAAGAGCCCTTGCATGCCTACGCCCCCTGCGTCGCCACCTCGGCCCCGATCTCCGCGCGCCGGCGTCGCGATCCCGCTCGCCGTCGCGCTCGTGTCGGTGAGCGCACTGGTCTACGCGGGCATGAGCGAGGTCGACCCCCTGCTCACGCTGCTTGCGGGGATCAGCGCCCTTGCGATGGTCGTCTGGCTCGGGTGGAGCGGCGCGGACGGGCGCTCCCAGGATCGCGGGCGGCGCCGGTCGCGAGACGACGAGGCTCTCGCCGACCTCGCGGCGGAGCTCGAGAGACGGCTCTCCGCGCCGGATCCTGCGCCGACGTTGTTCCTGAGGTTCGACCTGCACGGATTCAAGGCGTACAACGACGACTTCGGACGCGAGGCCGGGAACGCGCTCCTCGCGCGACTCGAGGAGAAGCTCGTGGCGGTCGTGCCGACCGACGGACGGGCGTTTCGCCTGACCGGAGACGAGTTCTGCCTCCTCGCTCCCGTGGGGGAGGGCGACGCCGAGGAGCTGATCGAACGCGGCAGGGCGGCGCTCTCGCTCCACGGCGACGGCTTCCGCGTCGGCTGCTCGTTCGGCGGCGTGCTGGCGCCCTTCGAGGCCGCGGAGCCCGAGGCCGTGCTCCGGCTCGCCGACGAGCGGCTCGCCCGGCATCGGCGCTCGAAGCAGAACGCACGCTCGATGAACGCCCTTGCGGCGGCTCTCTCCGAGCGCGGCGAGACGAGGGCGCTCACCGGTCGTGTGGAGTCGCTCGCGGTCGCGGTCGGCGGCCTGCTGGGGATCCACGGCGACCGCCTCGACGCGCTGTCGCGGGCTGCCGAGCTGAGCGAACTCGGGCGACTGTCGATCCCCCGCGAGATCCTCGACAAGCCGGGGACGCTGGCCGAGGGGGAGTGGGAGTTCGTTCGGCAGCAGACGCTGATCGCGGAGCGCGCCGTCCGCACCTCGCCCCAGCTCGCGAGCGTGGCCCCGATCGTGCGCGCGACGTGCGAGAACTGGGACGGATCGGGCTATCCCGACGGTCGAGCAGGCGAGGACATCCCTCTCGCCGCGAGGATCATCCGGGTCTGCAATGCCTACGACGCGATGCTCTCGCCGCGCGCGTATCGCGAGGCCTTGAGAACCGACGAGGCGCTCGCCGAGCTCGAGGCGCGAGCCGGCACGACGTTCGACCCCGCGGTCGTGCGGGTGCTCGCTGCGCTCGTCGACGCCGGCGGCGTGCGGCGGCGCGCGGCGTAGCCCAGCCTTCGGCGCCTGCAGGCGTCCTCGAGACGCTCGCACGGACCGGCCCGGTCCTCGGGCCTGGGCTCAGGCTCATGCGCTGCTCGGGCCGGTGAGTGAAGGTCGACGTGCATCCCCGCTGCCGGGTCGAGAAAGCGCTCATCGACACGGGGATCGAGTACGAGGTCGTCGCGGGCGCCCCCTGCTTGGCGGCGCAGCCAGCGGAGGGAGCTGGTCGAGAAGACCGCGGGGAACCTCTCCCCGGCGCTCGAGCTCGAGGACGCCGGCGTCCCCACGAGGAGCCGATGGCGACGGCCGAGGCCCGTTCGCGCCGAGCGGCTCTTCGAGACGTCGGATCCGGGCGCCGCAGCAGTCCCTCGGCGACGCTGACCGCTCGAGGCCGTCGCTGCGCCGGGGGAGCCGCGACCGCTATCCGGGCACTGCCGCCGTGTAGATGTCGAGCTTCCCGAGTGCCCCGTCGGGATTCGTTCCGGTGCTGTTCGAGTTGTCCGACCACGCCGGCCGGGCGATGCCGCCGGAGAACGCGAGGCCCGTGTAGTCGCCGTAGTCGATCCGGTTCCCGGAGACGTGGGAGTTCGACGTGCCTGCACTGATCTGCCGATTCGCGCCGAAGCTCACGCCGTCGACGCTGAACGCGCCCCAGAATTGGGCGTCGTCGTTGGGAATGCCGTCGGTGTCGCCCGGACCTCGTGCCCCGAGGTCGTTCCGTGCGTCGTACCAGACGACCGCGACGTGCCCCGTGCTGGGGTCGAGCGCGATCTTCGGCAGGAACTGACTGTTCCTCGTCCGATCGTCGTTCACACGCACGGGAGCGCTCCAGCGTGCTCCGGAGTCGTCCGAGGAGCGGACGTAGATGTTCGTGTCATCGCTCTCGTTCTTGTCCTCGAGCGTGTAGACCAGGTACACGCGGCCGGCGTGCGGGCCGCTCGTGCGGTCCCACGCGAGGCCCGGCTCTGCGTCGACCGAGCGATCCTGCTGCGGTGGGATGAAGTCGAACCCGCCGACATGCGTCGCGGCGACGAACACGCGATCCCCGAAGCCGGCCGGCCCCAGGCCGTCGGGATCGACGTTCACGAACAGCTTGCCGCCCCCCTGACCGCTCTCGGTCAGCGTGCAGACGTTCATGACCTTCCCGCCGGGGCCGATCGCGACGTCACCGTACGTGCAGTTATTCGTGCCCGGGACGACCTCCGCGTCGATGAACTTCCCGACCTTGCCCAGGCCCGAGACGGGGGCCCCGGTCGCGATCATCGGGCCACCGCCGTTGAAGACGACCCAGACCGAGTCCTCCCCGGCCACGATCGTCTCCTGGTCGACGAAGCGGTACTCGCCGTGGCGCTCGCCGCCCTTGGTTCCCGGCGGCTTCGGAGGCTTCGCGATGTTCGCGATCACGCGGAAGCTGACTCCGCCGTCGGTGCTGAGCGCGACCGGGACGACGTTCTCGAGGTTGTAGAGGTACGAGAGGAAGAGGTTCCCGTACCTGTCGAAGGACAGGCTCGGGTCGCAGCACGAGTCGCCGAGGCCGTCGCCTCCTTGGCCGATGCTCGGGCCGTCCGCGATGACCCGTCGCGTCCACGTCTTCCCGCCGTCGAATGACACGCCCTCGAACAGGCCCGAGAAGCCCTCCTGGATGTTCGTCACGACGACGATGTTCTGCGGGTTCGTCGGGTTGACGGCGATCGCCTCCTCGGACTCGTTGCCGAGGCGCTGACTGACGTCGACGTTCGTCGGCACGGACGCGAGCCGAAGCGACCCCGCGACCGCTCCTCCGCCCGCGGGCGTGGCGACGAGGGCCAGCACCGCGAGAGCCACCAGAGGCACACCGGCAAGCGGACCTGCGCGCATCGCTCCCTCCCTCGAGTCGTGCGCCGAGGCTAGCGCCTGGGGCCCGGCGGTGCAACCGGGGCGAGCACCCGCGCGCGGACCGGCCGACGAGCGCGTGGAGATCGCGATCCGGGACTCCCTCGGTTGGGAGTCGGGCTACCGCGGAAGCCGAAGGCCGAGGCGCCGCGGGAGCGCCGCCGTGAACGCCGTCGCCGCTCCGGGCTCGCGGCCCTCGTCCTCCGCCGCGTCCTTCGCCATGAGCGCCCGCCGGATGAGCGACCCGCCCGCATAGCGGAGCGGCTCCGGCGGGAAGAGCGTGCGACCCGGCTCGACGAGCGCGAGTCGAGTTCGCTCGTCGCGCCGGTCGAGTGCGAGCCGCGCGAGGATCTCGCCGCCGAGGTAGGACGGCCCGACGCCGTTCCCGGTGAAGCCGAACCCGTGGTGGACGCGACCGCGGCTCCCGAAGATCGGCAGGTGCGTGGGGGAGACGTCGATCGGCCCTCCCCAGGCGTGCGTCACCGCTCGACCGCGGAGCTGGGGGAAGAAGCGGACGAGGCTCTCGCGCGTCCGCGCGACGACGCGGCGGTCGAGCTCGAGGCGGTCGGCCGTGCGCCCGCCGTAGCCCATCGCGCCCCCGCCCCAGCCGAACACGATGCGCCCGTCACGGGTCGTACGGGTGTAGTGGACGAGCGTCCTCGAGTCGACGATCGCCTCGCCGCCCGTCCAGCCGAGCTCCTCGAGCACGTCCGGAACCGGCTCGGTGAGCACGATGTGGCTCGAGGCGACGGCGAGCGAGAGCCGGTAGCCCGGGAAGCCGGCGGCGGCGGTGTTCACCGCGAGCACGGCGGCGTTCGCGCGTACCCGGCCGACGCGGGTCTCCACGCTCCCGTTCCGGTGCAGTCGGGTCACCTCGGTGCGCTCGTGGATCCGCACTCCGCGCTCGAGGAGTTTCGTACGCAATCCGAGTGCGAGCCGCGCGGGGTGGACGGTCGCGTTCAGCCCGTAGCGCGCACCGCCGAGGAAGAGCGGCGACGCGCAGCGCGCGCGAACCTCGTCGCCCCCGATGTCCACTACCTCCTCGGGCGCCCCGAGCTCGGCCGCGGCGCGGACGCTCGGGCTCCAGGATCCGAGCTGCGACCTGGTCGTCGCGACGCGGAGCATCGGCGCCTGCCGGTACCAGGCATCGACGCCGTTGGCCTCGCACCAGGCGCCGATCCCGTGCACGGCGTCCTCGGATGCGCGGCAGACGGCGAGCGCAGCCGCGTTCCCGGCCCGCTCCTGCAGGATCGCGGCGTCGCCCCAGAGCGTCTCGCAGAACCCCCCGTTGCGCCCGCTCGGGCCGTGCCCGCAGAGCGCTGCGTCCAGGAGGAGGACGTCGAGCTCGGGCTCGAGCTCGCGCAGGTGCCACGCAGTCCAGAGCCCGAGGTAGCCGCCGCCGACGACGACGACGTCGGCCTTCGCGTCCCCGTCCAGGGGTGCCGCCGGCCGCGCCTCGCCGGCCTCCTCGAGCCACCAGCCGTGCCGGGTGTGGCGCATCAGGCGGGGGTGGAGGTATGGCCGCGCGCCAAGGCGACGCTGCAGGCGATCACCGCCGCGACGGCGACCGGCACGAGGATCGTCCACACGAGCGGGAGTCCGCCTGCCACGGCCCCGATCGAGACGAGGATCGCCGAGAGCCAGCCGGCCCGTGCCAGCAGCTGACCGACGAGCATGAGGGCGGTGCCGCCGACCAGGCACAGGACCCAGAAGGTGGTTCGGCCGGCGTCGAAGCCGGCATAGAGGAAGACGACGAGCGCCGCCGTCACGTAGAGCGCGCTCAGCGCGAGCACGAGGAAACGGGTCGTCGACTCCAGTCCGTGCCCCGGCATCGACGCTCAGCCTACGCGCTCGCGTCAGGGGTGGCGGACGGGATTCGAACCCGCGACCACCGGGACCACAACCCGGGGCTCTACCAACTGAGCTACCGCCACCGCGCGGGGGACAGGATAGCGCCGTGCCACCCGTCGCCCGCCGGCGGCCGGCCGCCGGCCGCCCTCGGGATCACCCGCCCTCTCCCTGTCGTTGACGCGGCACCTCTGACGTCCTACGCTTCCCGGGTTCCCGTCGTCGAGCGAAAGGAGACGCCATGAACGCCGCTTCCCGCATCTCCGTTCGGCTCGCGACTCCTTCGAGCTAGTACCGCTTCTCGGACGCGCGGGCCGAGGCTAGGCACCTGTCATCCTCCGGGAAGGAGTCTGCAGTTGTCCGCTGGAACCCTGGCCGCGCTCGGCTGGACCGACGAGCTCGAGGCGGCCTTCACGACATACGCCGGGCGGGGATTCCGGCCGGCGCGGGTCGTCGCGGAGCACCGCGGCGGCTACTACGTCCGCTCCTCGCTGGGTGACCGGCTCGCCCACGCGCGCGGCCGTCTGCGCGACGACGAGGTCTGGGGCGGCATGCCGGCGGTCGGCGACTGGGTCGTCGTCTGCGACGCGCCCGGGGAGCGGCTGGCGATCGAGGCGCTGCTGCCGCGGCGCACGAAGGTGTCGCGGAAGACGCCCTGGCTCAGGGCCGAGGAGCACGTGCTCGTCGCGAACGTCGACGTCGTCCTCCTCGTCGCCGGGCTCGACGGCGACTTCAACGCCCGTCGGCTCGAGCGCTACCTGATCGCCGCGTGGGACAGCGGCGCCGACCCCGTCGTCGTCCTCACGAAGCTCGACGTGTGCGCCGACGCCGGAAAGGTCGCCGAGGCGGAGGCCGTCGCGGTGGGTGTTCCCGTTCTCCCTGTCAGCAACGTCTCGGGCGAGGGTCTCGACGCGGTGCGGTCTCTGCTCCGGCCGGCCCGGACGTTCGTCCTGCTCGGGTCGTCCGGCGCGGGCAAGTCGACGCTCGCGAACAGGCTCGCAGGCCGGACGCTGATGCCGACCGGAGACCTGCGGCGCGATGGCCGCGGGCGGCACACGACCCGGCATCGCCAGCTGCTCGTGCTCCCCGGTGGCGCCATCCTCGTCGACACGCCCGGGCTGCGAGAGCTCCAGGTCTGGGAGGGCGACGTCGACAGCGCGTTCTCGGACATCGCAGAGCTCGCGGCCGCGTGCCGCTTCACCGACTGCGCCCATGGGGCAGAGCCCGACTGCGCCGTCCGCGCGGCGCTCGAGTCCGGCGAGCTCGACCCCGGCCGCTGGAAGAGCTACCTCAAGCTCCAGCGCGAGCTGCGCGCGATCGAAGCGAGGAGCAGCACGCGCGTCCACCGGGAGCTCAAGCGGCGGTGGCGGTCACGGGCCCGGGAAGTTCGGCGGGCGAGGCGCCACGGCTGGAGGCAGTGAGGCAGGGACACGAAGCTCCCCGCGGAGTCGAGCCTCTGCACCGAGGGCTCGAGAGCAGGCTCGGCACGCTCGGGAGGCGCGAGACCCCTCCGGCGTCCTGTCCGATCTCGTCCGATCACGCGACCGCGCTCCGCTCAGCCTGCGAAAGTCGGCAGACCTCGGGTGGAGGTCGAAGGGGCGAGGCCTCCCTCGGCCGTCGAGGGGTTCCTCTCGATCGGGCTAGGGGCCTGTCCGGTCTAGCTCAGCCAGCCGGAGAGCTGATCGAGCAGCCAGAACGTCCAGAACGCCCCGAGCACGGTCGGCACGAGCATGAGCACCGAGCGCTCGCCGGATCGGAGCGTGGCCACGATCGCCGCCGCGGCTCCTCCGATAGCCGTCGCCGAGTAGACGACGGCTGCCGCGACGACGTGCGTGTCCGACCACAGCTCGGCGGGCCGCCAGTACGTCGTGTGCGTCACCTGCAGGAGCACGAGCAGCGCGAGGTGCGCCGCTGCGAGCCCGAGCGCGACCCACCCGAGCGGCGAGCGCACGCGGAACTCGTCCCAGTCCCACGACGGCCTCACCCGACGCTCGATCGCCTCGACACGAACTCGCACGCAATCACCTCCTCTCGACTTCACCATCGAGTGTCGCGACGTACGGCACGACCCGCATCCGCAGTTCACCGCGCCCCAGCGGGTGAAACGCCGCAGTTGCGACGTGGCACCCCGAGCCGATCGAGCTCGTTCCGACTTCCCCGCCACTCTCTCGGCGCGGGGCCGTGCCTTCGGCCAGCGCCTACCCTGCGGCCCGCCGCCGCCGGATCGGGCAGCTCGGCGGGGCCGGTTCGGCCGCAGCCGCGTGAGCACCGGATGGCCCCGCGAGGAGTCGAACCTCGGCACGCAGATTCGAAGTCTGCCGCTCTATCCACTGAGCTACGGGGCCTCACCGGGAGTATGCCCGCGGGCGCGGAGCGGCCCGCTCCGAGCCAGGCCGCGAGCGGGTCGTGGACGTGTACGCCGAGTTCGCGCACCACGGTGCGATCATCGGTCTCGGGGAGGCGCACGAGCGCCTCCGGCACCGAGTCTCCGAGGTGCCGGTGCACCTGCGACGCGCCAGGTCGGTTCAGTCCGTCCGACGGCGGTCCTACGCTCACGCCATGGTTCTCGGGATCGTGGTGTTCGGCGCCGCGTTCCTCGTCGGGCTCGGGCTCGGCACGTACACCCGACGTCCGCTCTCGACAGCGTTCCTCGTGGTCGGGAGCTTCACCTCTCTGCTGCTCCTGGCGGCGACCGGTGAGGTTCTCGGCGCCGCGGCCGTCCTGGCGATCGTCTTCCTCGTCGGCCTCGTCGCCGAGAGCATGCGCGAGACCCTCTCGCTTCTCGTCGGACGCTACTGACCGGCGCGACGCCGTTCTCGCAGCTCCACGCTCGTCGGTGCGCGCGGCGGATGCACGACGGCTGGCGGGTGCGTGTCGAGCCGATCAGGCTTCGACCTGCTGCGCCCACGCGAGTACCCGTCTAGGGTCTCCGCGTGCATCGACGGCTGCGCTGGCGAGTGGCTCTGCGAGCGTTGCCTGCATCCGAGTGGCTGCCGCGATGGCGCGCCAACTGGAAGCGGGACGCAGTCGCCGCGCTCGCCGTGTGGGCCGTGCTCGTGCCGCAGTCGATGGCCTATGCGGGCCTCGCGGGCGTCCCTCCCGTCTACGGGCTGTACGCGGCAGTCGCCGGGCTCGTCGTGTACGCCGCGCTCGGCTCGAGCCGGGAGCTCAACGTGGGGCCGAGCTCCGGGCCGGCGGTCCTGACCGCGGCCACGGTCGCCCCGGTCGCAGCCGGAGACGGGTCGACGTACCTCGCGCTCTGCGGGGCGCTGGCGCTCCTCGCGGGTGCTCTGCTGATCGCAAGCGGCGCCCTGCGACTCGGCGTCGTCGCCGAGTTCCTCGCGCACCCCGTGCTCGCCGGGTACTTCATCGGACTCGGGCTGACCATCATCGTCGGGCAGGCGGCCACGTTGCTCGGCGTCCAAGCGGGGTCGGGAGACTTCGGTGAGAAGCTCTGGGCGCTCGTCCGGGACCTCCCCGAGAGTGACGCGTGGACGGCGGCCGTGGGCGCCGCGGCGCTCGCGCTCATGCTCGTCCTCCAGCGCGTCGTCCCCCGTGCACCCGGATCGCTCATCGCCGTCGTCCTCGGCGTGCTTGCAGCACGCGCGCTCGATCTCGAGGAGCGGGGAGTCGCGGTGATCGGGCCGCTGCCGTCGTCGCCTCCCGAGTTCGGCCTGCCGAACGTGTCCCTGTCCAGCTACCGCGACCTCGTCTACGGAGCCGTGGGCGTCGCGCTGCTGGCCTACGCCGAGTCGATCGCGGCAGCCCGCCGGTTCGCGCGCGAGCACGACTACGAGGTCGACGCGAACCAGGAGCTGATCGCGGTCGGAGCGGCGAACGTCGGTGCGGGGCTCGTCCAGGGATTCCCCGTCGACGCGAGCGCCTCGCGCACGACCGTCGCCGCCGGCCTGCGCCAGCGCTCGCAGCTCGCCGGGCTCATGAACGCAGGCCTCGTCGTCGTCGCCATCGTCGCGCTCGGCGGGTTCTTCGCCGATCTCCCGACCTCCGTCCTCGCGGCGGTCGTCATCGCCGCGGTTCTCCCGCTCCTCCGCACGGGCGAGCTCCGCCGGCTCTGGCGCATCGACACGGCCGACTTCGCGCTCGCCGCCGTCTGCGTGGTGGGAGTGCTGACGGCGGGCGTCCTCGGCGGGATCGTGATCGCCGTGTTCGCATCGCTGGCCGCCTTCGTGTATCGCAGCTTCCGAACGCATACGGCTGTGCTCGGACGACTGCGCGGTGGGGAGGAGGGCGACGAGGACTTCGGCTTCCGCGACGTCTCGCGTCACCCCGAGGGCGAGACCTACCCGGGGCTCCTCATCTTCCGCTTCGACCAGGAGATCTTTTTCGCGAACGCGGCTCTCTTCCGCGACAACCTCCGGCACCTCGTCGCCGCGGCCGACCCCCCACTCCGGGAGGTCGTCGTCGATGCGAGTGCGATCACCTACATCGACACGACGGGCCTCGACCGGCTCGGGGAGCTCCAGCGCGAGCTCGCGTTGCAGGGCGTCGAGATCGTGCTCGCACGGCTCAAGGGACCGGTGCACGACGTGCTCGAGAAGGCGATCGCAGCCGGGGCGATCGCCCCGTTCCGACGCTTCCCCACCTTGCGCTCCGCCGTCGCCGACTACCTGGCGGCGGGAGGGCAGCGGCCTCGTGGCTGAGTGCTGACGACGCCGGCGATCGCGAATCGGGCCAGGCCTCGGGTGGTCGGCGACCGGGACTCGCACCTCGGGGAGTCGCCAGCTCCTCGGGGCTTGTCGGCTCGTCGCCTGCGAACGCGTCGCGTAGCCGAGGCGGAGGACGGCGCTATGCGGGCGGGAGGGCTCGAACCTCCAAGGGCCTCGCGGCCCAACGGGACCTAAACCCGTCGCGTCTGCCAGTTCCGCCACGCCCGCCGGCGCGAACAAGCCCGAGTCGCGTACGCGACGGGCTCTTTCGCGATCTTGCCACACGTCACGAGAACCGATCCATTCGGAAGAGCCCGAGGTCGTGGCTCGTCTTCCCGTCGAGCGCGAGGTCGGCGAGGATCTCGCCGATCACCGGGCAGAACTTGAAGCCGTGGCCCGAGAAGCCCGCACCGACCACGGCCTGCCGGGCCTCCGGATGGGCGCCGACGAGGAAGTGCTCGTCCGGCGAGAGCTCGAAGAGGCACGTCTTCAGGGCGATGGTCGGGCCCGCGCCGTCGGGGAAGTGCCGCTGCGCGAACGCCCGCAGCGGGAGCTCGTCGGCGAGCGCCGGCTCGCGTGAGATCCCGTCCGGGTCGCCGCTCTCACCCTCGCGCTCGTACCGACCGAGCTTGAAGCCCGGGATGCCGAACGCGGGGAAGCCGTAGACGTGCTCGCCGTCGAGCACGAGGTTGAAGACGGGCATGCGCGCGGGCGTGAACAGCTCGGGAGCCGTCGGCGACAGCCAGGCGAGCGCCTGTCTGACGGCGCGCACCGATCCCGGGGCGAGCCGAGCGACGTCCTGCGACCAGGCGCCGGCCGTCAGCACGAGGCGCTCGGCCTCGACCACTCCGCGGTCGGTGCGTACGCGGACGCCGCTCTCGGTCGAGCTCCACTCGAGGGCGCGCTCGCGGGCGCGCACGACCGCCCCGCGGGCGAGCGCTCCCGCGACGTGCGCGAGGATGCACCGCTCCGGGAGGACGAAGCCGCCGTCCGGCTGGAAGACGACCTCCAGGTCGCCGGGGAGCCGGTACGCGGGGAAGCGGCGCGCGAGCTCGGCGCCGGTCAGCACCTCGTGCGGGAGCTCGTGCTCGGCGCAGGAGCGGAGCACGCCCGCGAGGATCGGCTCGCCCCCCTCGACGATCCCGGTGACGTGGAGCAGCCGCTCTCCCGCCTCGGACTCGAGCTCGCGCCAGAGCTCGTACGCGCGTCGCAGGAGCGGGATGTAGTCGGGATGCTCGAAGTACGCGAGCCGGATGATCCGGGTCAGACCGTGAGAGGAGCCGTGCTCGTGGGGGATGTCGAAGCGCTCGAGCCCGAGCACACGCTTCCCGCGGCGGGCAAGGTGGTAGAGCGCGGCGCTCCCCATCCCGCCCACGCCGACGACGACGGCGTCGTACCTCTCCATCGGCGCGTGACCCTACCCCAGGCTGGTTGAATGGCCAGGGTGTCCACAGTGGCAGTCGAGGAGCTCGGCGAGAATCGAATCCGCCTCACGGTCGACGTCTCGCCTGACCAGGTGAAGCATGCGGTCGAGCACGCGCTGTCCGACCTCTCCGAGAGCGTGAAGATCCCCGGCTTCCGCAAGGGGAAGATCCCCACGCAGGTGCTCGTGTCCCGGCTCGGAAAGGATCGGATCTATGCCGAGGCGGTCGACAGCCACATCGGTGGCTGGTTCTGGAGCGCTGCGTCTCGTAGCCGCCTTCGGCCCGTCTCGGACCCGCAGTACGAGTTCGAGCTGCCCGCCTCCGCGGACGAGGCGTGGAGCTTTGTGGCCACGGTCGAGGTGCAGGCGCTCCCGGACATCGTCGACTGGACGACGCTCGAGGTGCCGCGCGCCGAGATCGAGGTCCCCGAGGACGCCGTCGAGGCCGAGCTGGCGGCACTCCGTGAATCGGTCGCGGAGCTCGCGCCCGCAGGCGACCGGCCCGCGCGTGCCGGCGACACCCTGGTCGTCGATCTCGTCGACTCCGACGGCGAGGCGCAGCGCGACACGGTGGTCGAGCTCGGCGCCGGGCGCCTCGCGCCCGAGTTGGAGGCGGCGCTCGTCGGCGCGTCACCCGGCGAGAGCAGGCGGGTCTCGCTCGCGCTCGCCGACGGCGAGACCTCGAACGTGGAGGTCACGGTGCGCGAGGTGCAGGAGAAGGTCCTGCCTGCGCTCGACGACGAGCTCGCGCGCGCCTCGAGCGAGTTCGACACGCTCGTGGAGCTGCGCGAGAGCATCGTGGCCACCCTGCGCGAGCAGATCGACGCGGAGATCGATGCCGCCTACCGCATCTCGGCCGTCGACGAGCTCGTGCGGGCCTCGCAGGTGCAGCCAGCGCTCCCGATCGTGCGCTCTCGCGCCGCCGATCTCCTCACGGGGTTCGTGCGCTCGCTCGAGCGGCGCGGCATCTCGCTCGAGACCTACCTCGCGGCGAGCAGCGGCAGCGCCGAGGAGCTGCAGCGGCAGATGGTGCTCGAGGCGGCGGTCTCGGTGGCTCGCGAGCTCGCGCTCGAGGCCCTCGCCGAGCGGGCGGGGATCGAGATCTCCGACGACGAGGTCAAGGCCTACCTCCGCGAGGAGGCGGAGTCGGCCGGCGAGGACGACGTCGAGGGCCTCATCGAGGACGTCTGGTCGCACGGCCAGCAGGAGTCGATTCGGGAGGACCTGCGGCTGCGGGCCGCACTCGACCGCCTCGTGGCGGACGTCACCCCGATCTCGCCCGAGCTTGCCGAGGCGCGCGACAAGCTCTGGACACCCGACAAGGAAAAGCCGGAGGGGGAAACGAAGTTGTGGACCCCCGGTAGCAAGGAGACTGCATGAGCCCCCTGATTCCGATGGTGATCGAGCAGACCTCGCGCGGCGAGCGCTCGTTCGACATCTACTCGCGTCTGCTCAACGAGCGGATCATCTTCCTGGGCACGCCGATCGACGACCAGATCGCGAACCTCGTCGTCGCCCAGCTTCTGCACCTCGAGTCCGAGGACCCCGACAAGGACATCTCGATCTACATCAACTCGCCGGGGGGCGTCGTGTACGCCGGGCTCGCGATCTACGACACGATGCAGTTCATCAAGCCCGACGTGCAGACGATCTGCGTCGGGATGGCCATGTCGATGGGGGCGATCGTCCTCGCGGGCGGGGCGCCGGGCAAGCGCAGCGCGCTCCCGCACTCGAAGATCCTCATCCACCAGGGCTCCGCCGGCTTCTCGGGACAGCCGACGGACATCGAGATCCAGGCGCGGGAGGTAATCAGCCTCAAGCGGCTAATGGAGGAGATCATGTCCAAGCACACCGGGCAGACCGTCGAGAAGGTGTCGAAGGACATGGATCGCGACTACTACATGACGGCCGCCGAGGCCCAGGAGTACGGGATCATCGACCGGGTGATCGAGCACCGCTCGTAGCGGTTCCCCTTCCCTCGGCGGCGAAATCGGAGTAAAAGGAGAGACGTGGCCCGGGCGAGCGAGGGAAACGAGCAGCTGCTTTGTAGCTTCTGTGGCAAGAGCCAGCGCCAGGTCAAGAAGCTGATCGCCGGTCCCGGCGTCTACATCTGCGACGAGTGCATCGATCTCTGCAACGAGATCATCGACGAGGAGTTGACGAGCCCGACACAGCTCGACCTCGACAATCTCCCGAAGCCGCTCGACATCTACTCCGTGCTGAACGACTACGTCGTCTCCCAGGAAGAAGCCAAGCGCACGCTCGCGGTGGCCGTCTACAACCACTACAAGCGCGTGCGGATGGGGCAGGAGGACGCGGACGTCGAGCTCCAGAAGTCGAACATCCTGCTCCTCGGCCCGACCGGCTGCGGGAAGACGCTGCTCGCGCAGACGCTCGCGCGTATCCTCAACGTGCCGTTCGCCATCGCCGACGCGACCGCGCTCACCGAGGCCGGCTACGTCGGCGAGGACGTCGAGAACATCCTCCTGAAGCTCATCCAGGCGGCCGACTTCGACATCAAGAAGGCGGAGACCGGGATCATCTACATCGACGAGGTCGACAAGATCGCGCGCAAGGCGGACAACCCGTCGATCACGCGCGACGTCTCGGGCGAGGGCGTCCAGCAGGCGCTCCTCAAGATCCTCGAGGGCACGGTCGCCTCGGTTCCACCGCAGGGCGGGCGCAAGCACCCGCACCAGGAGTTCCTCTCGATCGACACGACGAACATCCTCTTCATCTGCGGCGGCGCCTTCGCCGGCCTCGACAAGATCATCGAGCGCCGGATCGGCAAGAACACGATCGGGTTCTCGGCGGAGGTGCGGTCTCGGAGCTCGCACGAGAGCGCCGAGCTGCTCGGCCAGGTCATGCCCGAGGACCTGATCACCTTCGGTCTCATCCCCGAGTTCGTCGGCCGGCTCCCGGTCGTCTCGGCGGTGCACCAGCTCACGAAGGAGGATCTCGTCGAGATCCTCACCGAGCCGAAGAACGCGCTCGTCCGCCAGTACCAGCGCTTCTTCGGCTACGACTCGATCGAGCTCGTCTTCACCGACGACGCGCTCTGGGAGATCGCCGACCACGCGCTCGCCCGCGAGACCGGGGCGCGGGGCCTTCGCTCGATCATCGAGCTCGCGCTCCTCGACGTCATGTTCGAGCTCCCCTCTCGAGCCGACGTGACGAAGTGCGTGCTGACGAGGGAGACGATCTCGCGGGGTCAGAAGCCGACCCTGGTGACGAGCGCGGGACCCGTGGACGAGCTCGACGAGCTGGCCGAGGAGACTGCCTGACCGTCTGAGGGCTGCCGAGGCTGTCTTCCCGGTCCTCGCGGGCGCGACCTGCCCGCGGTCTCCGACTCTCGATCCGCAGGGCTGGCGCGGCGCGTCAAACCGGCACCGCACGACGACGAGCGTGCTTCAGCCCGGACCGCGTAGCGGACCTCGCCCGTCCGGTGGCGCCGCGCGCCGCGCGTTCGTAATGCTCTTCTCTCCGTCAGCGGACAAGGAGGTTGGACGTGGCAGCCACGACGTACGACGAGAGCCGTGCAGAGGCGTTCGCCGAGCGGATCCTGGAGATGCTCAACGGCGGGGCCCTGGCCGTGATGGTGTCGGTGGGGCACCGGACGGGCCTCTTCGACAGGCTCGCGGAGCTCGACGCGGCCACGAGCCACGAGCTCGCGGAGGTCGCCGCGCTCGACGAGCGCTACGTCCGCGAGTGGCTCGGCGCCATGACGACGGGCCGCATCGTGGAGCACGATCACGAGGCAGGCACGTACAGCCTCCCGGCCGAGCACGCCGCCTGGCTCACGCGCGCCGCGTCCCCCGACAACCTCGCGGTGACCGCGCAGTGGATCCCGACCCTCGCGACGGTCGAGGACGACATCGTCGAGTGCTTCGAGAAGGGCGGAGGCGTGCCGTACGAGCGCTTCACGCGCTTCCACGAGGTCATGGCCGAGGAGTCGAACCAGACCGTGCTCTCCGTCCTCTTCAGCCACATCCTCCCGCTCGTCCCCGGCATGACGGGGAGGCTGGAGGCGGGTGCCTCGCTCATGGACCTCGGCTGCGGCCGCGGCAGGGCGCTCTTGATGCTCGGGGAGCGATTCCCGGCGAGCACGTTCCACGGCTACGACCTCTCGGCGGAGGCGATCGCGTACGCGGCGGAGCAGGCCGCGGCGCGCGGGCTCGACAACGTCCACTTCGAGGTCCGCGACCTGAGCACGTTCGACGTCGACGCCGAGGCCGAGGCGTTCGACTACGTCGCCACGTTCGACGCGGTCCACGACCAGGCACGCCCGCTCGCGATGCTGAAGGGCATTCGGCGGGCGCTCCGGCCCGAAGGCGTCTACCTGATGCAGGACATCCAGGGGTCGAGCCACGTCCACGAGAACCTCGACCACCCGGGCGCACCGCTCCTCTACATGATCTCGTGCATGCACTGCATGACCGTCTCGCTCGCGCAGGGCGGGGACGGCCTCGGAGCCATGTGGGGCGAGCAGAAGGCGCGGGAGCTGCTGGCCGAGGCCGGCTTCTCGTCCGTCGACGTGCACCTGCTCGACCACGACCCGTTCAACGCGTACTTCGTCGTCCGTCCCTGATCCGCTGCCCATAGGCTCCACCGCGTGACGTTCACGACGCGCCCCGAGCTGCGCGGCACCTTCGGGATGGTCGCGTCCACCCACTGGCTGGCCTCGCAGGCGGGGATGGCGGTGCTCGAGCGTGGGGGGAACGCGTTCGACGCGGCCGTCGCCACGGGCTTCGTGCTCCAGGTCGTCGAGCCGCACCTGAACGGGCCCGGCGGCGAGGTGCCTGCGGTCTTCTGGGCCGTGGATCGCGGAGAGCCGCTGGCGCTCTGCGGGCAGGGAGTCGCCCCCGCGGCCGCGACGATCGACCGCGTCCGCGAGCTCGGTCACGAGCTCGTCCCGGGCACGGGGGTCCTCGCCGCATGCGTTCCGGGTGCCTTCGGCGGCTGGCTCCTCCTCCTCCGCGACTTCGGCACGTGGCGTCTCGGCGACGTCCTCGAGCTTGCGATCGGGTACGCGGAGCGCGGCTATCCGCTCCATCCGCGCGTCCGCGCGACGATCGAGGGGAACGAGGAGCTCCTGCGCGGATGGCCAGGCTCGCGCGACCTCTACCTGCCGGCTCCCGAGGCCGGCGCCCTCTTCCGCAACCCCGCGCTCGCCGCCACGTACCGGCGCATCGTGGAGGAGAGCCGCGGGGGATCGCGCGAGGAGGAGATCGAGAAGGCGCGACGCGCGTGGTACGAGGGCTTCGTCGCCGAGGAGATCGACCGCTTCTGCGCGGCCGAGGGCGGCCTCCTGGCCGGGGCCGATCTCGCGGCCTGGCGAGCGACGCTCGAGCCCGTCGTCACGCTCGACTACCGCGGCCTGACCGTCTGCAAGACGCGACCGTGGGCGGCCGGGCCCGTCGGCCTCCAGCAGCTCGCCCTGCTCTCCGGGTACGACCTCGCGGAACTCTCGGAGGCCGAGCTCGTCCACCTCGTCACCGAGTGCGCGAAGCTCGCCTTCGCCGACCGCGACGCCCTCTACGGCGACTCGGGCGAGGTCCCGATCGAGACGCTCCTCTCGACGGAGTACAACGACCGGCGCCGCTCGCTCGTCGGCGAGGAGGCGTCGGCCGAGTACGCACCCGGCCTCGGCCGTCTCCCGACCGTGCGGGACGTCGGCGCCGGGCCTGGCGCGGGTGAGCCCGGCCGCGGCACGGTCCACCTCGACGTCGCGGACCGGTTCGGCAACGTGATCTCGGCGACCCCGAGCGGGGGCTGGCTCCAGAGCTCGCCGGTGATCCCGGCGCTCGGCTGGCCGCTCGGCACCCGCGCGCAGATGTTCTGGCTCGAGGAGGGCTTGCCCTCGTCTCTCGAGCCGGGAAAGAGGCCCCGCACGACCCTCTGCCCCGGTCTCGCGCTCCGTCAGGGCGAGCCCTATCTCGCGTGGGGGACCCCCGGAGGCGACCAGCAGGAGCAGTGGGCGCTGCACGCGTTCCTCCGCCACGTCGACCTGGGCCTGAACCTGCAGGAGGCGATCGACGCTCCGGAGTTCCACACGGATCACCTGATCTCGTCGTTCTTCCCGCGCGGCTTCGTCCCGAGGTCGCTCGCGCTCGAGTCGCGGTTCTCGGCGCGGACGGTTGCGGACCTCCAGCGTCGGGGGCACGACGTGACGCTCCATCCCGCCTGGTCGCTCGGGCGGGTGACGGCCGTGGCACGCGAGCCCGACGGGCTGCTGCGCGCGGGTGCGAACGCGCGCGGGATGCAGGGCTACGCGGTCGGCCGATGAGCGAGCGCACGCGGACGTACTCCTGGAGCGACCCGCACGCCATCTTCGCTGACGCGGCGCACCTCCCCGGGCTCGAGGTGATGCAGCGGATGGCCGCGGGCAAGCTCCCGCAGCCGCCGATTGCCGCGACCCTCGGCTTCCGGCTCGTCGAGGCCGAGCCGGGCCGCGCGGTCTTCGAGTGCGATCCCGCCGAGTACCACTACAACCCGATCGGGACCGTCCACGCGGGCCTCGCCTCCACGCTCCTCGACTCGGCGATGGGCTGCGCGTTCGTTACCACGCTCGACGCTGGCGTCCGCTGGACGACGCTCGAGCTGAAGGCCAACTTCACGCGGCCGATCACGCACGAGACCGGGAGCGTCCGCTGCATCGGCACTGTCGTCCATCCCGGGCGGAAGGTCGCGACGACCGAGGCCCGCCTCGAAGATCTCGGCGGCCGCCTCCTCGCGCACGCGACGAGCACGATCCTCGTGCTCTCCGACGAGGCGGACCCGTGGCCCGGGGCTGGCCGGGCGGGGGTCGCCGAGTAGCGTCGGAGCCCGGTCGGGCAGCGCCTACGCGGTCATGCGGGAGAGTGCGTCCAGCTTGTTCGTGACGTCGAGCGCGGCGACCTTGTACGACTCTGCCAGGGTCGGGTAGTTGAAGACGGTGTCGACGAGCGTGTCGACCGTGCCGTCGTTCAGCATGATCGCCTGACCGATGTGCACGACCTCGGTCGCCCCGGTCCCGAAGACGTGCACGCCGAGCACGCGCCGGTCGTCGAGACCGACGAGGAGCTTCAGGAGGCCATGTCGATCGCCGATGATCTGGCCGCGTGCGAGCTCCCGGTAGCGCGAGACACCGACCTCGTAGGGGATCGCGTCCCGGGTCAGGTCCTCCTCCGTCTTGCCGACGTAGCTGATCTCCGGAATCGTGTAGATGCCGACCGGAAGGATCGGGGCGATGGTGCTCGTCTCGGAGCCGAAGGCATCGCGCGCCGCGCGCCGCCCCTGCTCGGCCGAGGTGGCGGCGAGGCTCGGGAAGCCGATGACGTCGCCGACGGCGTACACACCGGGCACGACCGTCCGGTACCGCTCGTCGACGGCAATCCGCCCTCGCTCGTCCACCTCGATGCCGATCGCGTCCAGAGCGAGCGCCTCGACGGCGCCGCGCCGGCCGGCCGAGTAGAGCACCGCCTCCGAGGGGATGCGCTTGCCGCTCGCGAGCTCGGTCACCGCTCCGTCGGAGTGCTGTGAGACGCCGACGACGTCCTCGTTGAAGCGGAAGATCACGCCGAGCTCGCGGAGGTGGTACTGCAGGCCCTCGACGAGCTCGGCGTCACAGAACTCGAGCAGCCGTCCGTGCCGCTCGACCACCGTTACCTTCGTCCCGAGCGCCGCGAACATCGAGGCGTACTCGATGCCGATGACGCCGGC
>Ga0233417_10000152_pt1 | contig 18842 bp, 14 predicted proteins | sample Sed_MG_FD_189023 | JGI IMG/M metagenome (GOLD analysis project Ga0233417, IMG submission 189023) | Sediment microbial communities from Lake Towuti, South Sulawesi, Indonesia - Sediment_Towuti_2014_0.5_MG | ecosystem: Environmental > Aquatic > Freshwater > Lake > Sediment | place: Indonesia... | reverse complement strand
ACGGCTGACCTGCCCACACCCAAATTGGAGCGCCTCACTGATCCCGTAAAAGACCGTGTAGATGCTTTGCCCCAGCAGGGAGAGTGCGGCAATGGCCACGATGGCCACCAGCACCAAAATCAGGGCGTATTCGATCGTCCCCTGGCCTCGTTCACGCACGCGAACGGACACTGGCCGACCTCCATGGTTAATACCTGTCTAACGCACCGGTTGTGTAAGATTGGCAGCTCCATAAGAGCGATAGTTTTGCACAACAACGCCCTTAAGCACGAATTTTACAGCATCTCCGGCAACTTAACAAGTTATTGCAGGTCACCAACAAAGTTTGCACCCGAGTGGCTTGACAACGGCATCGCCCCTCCCTTATAATTTGTTATAGATGTATCAAGCTGCCGCCCGTCTCCTGGTCAGACTTGTGGGGTGCTGCTGAAATGGCACGCCCGAGGCAGGTTCCGGCGCTGGTTCGGTCCAGAGTGGCCCGGTGGGTATTGATCCTGCTGGGAGCTGGATTGTTGGCCGGAGTGGGGCTGCTGGGCATCGGCGTTGAAATCAGCCGGCGTTATGCTCATGCTCTGGCCTTTCCCGGGTGCTCAGGCCCCCATCGCACGCCGGCTGAGGTGAGCGTGACGGACTATCGCGAGGTGACCTTTTCCTCGCTGGGAGAACCGCCGGGCTCACCCCAAGAGCTGCGCCTGGGCGCGTGGTGGCTGCCAGCCAAGAATGGAGCTGCCGTGATCCTGCTTCCCGGCATCGGCCAGGCACGCGATGGGCTGATTGACGAGGGTGCCATGCTAGCCCGCCACGGCTATGGGGTGTTGCTGACCGAATCCCGTTCCTGTGTCAGCCCTGACCAGGCATTCACCGCGGGCTATTTCGAAGTCTACGATGTGGCTGGGGCGCTGGCCTTTGTCCAGGCTCAGCACGAGGTAGACCCAAACCGTATCGGCTTGCTCGGCTTTTCATCAGGAGGTGCCACCGCTATCCTGAGTGCTGCGCAACTCGAAGACATTCGGGCCGTTGTTGCCGAAGGGAATTTCTACAACCTCGGCTATGACATCATCAACCCCGGTGAAAACAACTCCCTCCTGGCAAGTTTCTACAGTCACCTCATCCTCTTCTTCTACCGCTACTATACCGGTGTTGACGCTCGTCTGATTAGTCCCGTTGATGCCGTAGGCCAGATTAGTCCTCGCCCGATGCTGCTCATCTTTGGGGAGCACGAAGCGGGGAGCGGCCGCGCCCGCGAGCAGTATGCGGCTGCCGGTGAGCCTAAGTCACTGTGGATTGTGCCTGGTGTGGGGCACGGTGGCTACATGCAGGCCTGGCCAGAGGAGTACGAGGCGCGGGTAACCAGTTTTTTCCATGACGCGCTCTTGCAGTAGGAGCGTTGGCCGGATGGTGTCCGGCCCCAAACTTTTCTCATATAAATCAAGTAACCAGCCGAATAGAAGGAGGCAGAGCAATGATGCGAACTGTCTACACCCCATCTGGTGGGATACAGGGCCAGCCCTCAAGGAGGCAACTGAGATGAATGAGCGGGTTGCTATCGTAGGTTTGGGTTGGGCTGGCTTTCGACCCACCACGCCCGACCAATCCTACAAGGAATTGATGTACGAGGCGGCTGTACGTGCCTATTCTGATGCCGGTGTGGACCCCCGCCGTGACATTGAAAGCTACGTCACAGTCGCCGAAGATTTCCACGAGGGGACCAGTATCTTTGATGAGTATGTGCCCGACCAGCTTGGTGCTGCGCTCAAGCCCGTGCACACCATCGGCGGCGATGGCCTGCACGGCCTGGCTGCGGCGACCATGCTGGTGCGCAGCGGGCTATTCGATATGGTTGCCGTGGAAGGACATAGCAAAGCATCCAACATCTTGACTTTGCCCGAGGTTACCGCTTATGCCCAAGACCCGGTCCTCAACCGGCCCCTGCACCTCAATACCCACTTCGTGGCGGGCATGGAGATGCAGCGCTACTTGCACGAGACAGGCACCACCCGAGAGATGTGTGCAGCCGTGGTCGTCAAGAACCGCGCCAATGCGCTGCGCAACCCTTCGGCCCCCTATGGCGCTGAGCTGACGCTGCAAGAGGTGCTGGACGGCCCCCCACTGGCCTGGCCCTTGGGTCGTCGCGAGGTTGCTGAGCATGCTGATGGAGCGGTCGTGTTGGTGCTGGCATCGGAGGACAGGGCGCGCTATCTAACTGACCGCCCGGTATGGATTCTGGGTGTCGGCTGGTGCAATGAGTCGGCGTCCCTGGAGGGTCGCGATTGGGCACAGGGGACGTATGTCCGCGAGGCGGCAGGCATAGCATACCGTCAGGCCGGCATCTACAACCCGCAGCGCGAGATTGACTTTGCCGAGGTGGACGATACTTACGCCTACAAGGAGCTCCAGGCCCTGGAGGCCCTCGGGCTCTGCCGCCTTGGCGAGGCTGGCGAGTTGACCGAGGCAGGTGCCACAGCGGCAGATGGGGACCTGCCGGTAAACGTCTCGGGAGGTAGCCTGGGGATGGGCAACTTGTTGGATGCTACCGGGCTAGCTCGCGCTGTGGAAGCGGTGCTGCAATTGCGGGGCGAAGCTGGGCCTCGTCAATTGGAGGATGTTGAACAGGGGTTGGTGCAGTCCTGGCGGGGCATTCCCACTACCAGTGGGGCCGTGGTCATTCTCGGCAACTGAAAAAGGAGGCTACCATGCGTATGCGAAAGGTCGCCGTCGTGGGAGCGGGCATGACCAAGTTCGTCCGCCGCGCTCAAGAGACCGGGAAGGAGTTATCCTGGCAGGCTGCACGCATGGCGCTAGAGTCATGCGATTTGACGCTGGATGACGTCGAGGCGGTCTGTCTGGGCACTGCGCCAGACGCCTTCGATGGCGTCCACATGAAAGGAGAATATCTGAGCGATGGGGCTGGCGCCTGGCGCAAGCCCTACATGCGCTCGTACGTGGGCGGGGGTACAGGCGTTTTTGTGCCTATTCAAGGCTGGTACCACATCGCCTCGGGCTTGTTCGATGTGGTGCTGGTCGTCGCCGAGGAGAAAATGTCCAGCTATTACCCCCACGCCCAGGCCGCTTTCCTGACTATCTTCGATCACACTACCGAGCGGCCACTCAAGCCCAATCTATTGTGGATCTTCGCCCTGGAAATGAACCGTTATATGGCAACCTATGGTATCTCCAAGCGGGATATTGCCCTGGTATCGGTACAGCACAAGCGCAGTGCCGCCGACCACCCGTGCGCCCTGTTGGGGGATCGGGATATCACCATCGAGGACGTGCTCAACTCCGAGACGTTGGCCTGGCCGGTTCAGCGCCTTGACGTGAGCCCGGTGAGCGACGGCGCAGTGGCCCTGGTGCTGGCTGCCGAGCATGTGGCCACACGAGTTACCGACAAGCCGGTCTGGATTGAGGGTGTTGGCTGGAGCCTGGACACTTGCCACTGGACCAACCGCGACTTGGCTTACCCGCGCTACGTGGAGCACGCCGCCCGCATGGCCTACGAGATGGCGGGCGTCAAAGAACCACGCAAGGAGATTCACATTGTGGAGCCCTATGACCCCTTCGACTACAAGGCTCTGCATCACCTGGAGGGGCTGCAACTGGCCGAGCGCGGGCAGGCGGCGCAGTTGTACATCGATGGGGTGGCAGCCCGAGATGGCGATATGCCAGTCTGCCCCTCGGGCGGGCTGCTAGGCGTGGGCAATCCCATAGCTGCCGCTGGCCTGATGAAAATTGCTGAGCTCTTCTGGCAACTGCGCGGTGAGGCGGGCGCACGCCAGGTGCCTGGCTGGCCCAGGCGTGGTCTGGCCCAGGCCTGGGGAGACCTGATGCAGGTCGGTACTGTGATGATTATGGGACGCTAAGGAGGACGGCTATGACTGCCAATATTCGAGAGTTTCCTGGCACACCTCTGAGCGAGAAGGATTTTGCGGAGGGCAAGATACTCTTCAACTATGACGAGCTGCGCGGAGCTTTTGCTTGGGACAACGGTATTGCCATTGGCCGTTATCTGGCAGGCCTGAAAGATGGTGTCATCTTGGGAGCGCACTGCAGCACATGCCGTAAGACTGTGGTCCCGCCCCGAATTGCCTGCGAATGGTGCTTCCGCCCTATGCAAGAGTATGTCCCACTCGGGGATACGGGCACGGTGAGCACCTTCTCCTTGTGCTATGTCACCTGGGATGTCAGGCGAGTCACCGAACCGGAGATTCCAGCGGTGATCGAGATTGATGGCGCTGCGCCGCTGTGCGGCATCTTGCACCTGCTGGGCGAGGTGGATCCCCACAAGGTGCATATCGGGATGCGTGTCCAGGCGGTATGGAGGCCGGCTGCCGAGCGAGAGGGCGCTATTACCGACATCCTTTACTTCAAGCCCCTGGAGGAGGTGTGACCATGACGTTGCTGGAACGAGGCCGCAATGCCCCGAGCACCTGGCGAGGAGATCTGCCCGTCACCAGTCGCTACACCTACGGCCTGGCCGGTGAGCGTTTTTTCCGGGCCATCAAGGAGGAGGGCCGCATCTTGGGGACGCGTTGTCCCTGCTGCGAGCACATCTATGTGCCAGCTACTTCTTTCTGTGAACGTTGCCTGGGCGAATTGGACGAATGGCTGGACGTGGGCATCGTGGGTGAAGTCTATACGTTCACCCTGTTGTATGAGGATCCAGATGGTAGTCCGCGCGAGTCGCCCGAGACGATCGCCCTGGTCCGATTGGGCGACGGCGGCCTGGTGCACCGGCTGGGTGAGGTTGAGCCGGATGCAGTCACTATCGGCATGTCGGTCCAGGCTGTGTTTAAGCCTGCCTCACAACGTGAGGGCTCCATTCTGGATATTCTCTATTTTCGACCGATAGGCCGGTAGGGCGGCAGCAACTGACCTGACTCCGCAGCAAGGGCGATAGCCCTGGGGATGTCGGAACCAAGGAGGTGACAGGCAGATGGAGATTCTTGCGGAAGGCCAAGGGGAACTCCTGGGCTGGCACGATCCCGACGAGCATCGTCGTTGGGTTCAGGAGAACAAGACACGTGAGCTGAAGGACAAGCGAATGAGCGTCAGCCAGGCAGTAGAGCGCTTCATTCACGACGGAGACACCCTTACCTCGGGTGGTTTCGGGCACGTGCGCATCTCAATGGCGTTGATCTACGAGATCATGCGCCACCGGCGACGGGACCTGGTGGTTTTGACGAAGACGGGTGTGCACGATGTGGACCTTCTGATCGCCGGGGGTTGCGTCCGCAAAGTCGAGGTGGCTTATGCGTTTGGTCACGAATTGCGGGGCCTCTCCCCAGCAGGTCGCCGTGCGGTCGAGTCCGGGCAGGTTGAAGTGGTCGCCGAGATCTCCAACGCAGGCTTTCAATGGCGCCTGTTGGCCGGCGCTATGGGGATTCCCTTTATTCCTGCCCGGGTCATGTTGGGCACGGACACCTTCGAGAAGAGTGCGGCCAAGGCGGCGTGCGATCCGTGGAGCGGCAAACGGGTATGCTTGCTGCCCGCCTGCCACCCTGACGTGGTGATCATGCATGTGCACCGCTGTGATCAATACGGCAACGCCCAGATCGATGGCATCCTGGTGATGGACTTTGAAATGGCCCGGGCAGCACGGCGCCTGTTGATCACTGCCGAGGAGATTGTGGACGAGGAGGTCATCCGCCGACAACCTGACCGCACTACCATTCCCTTCTTCCTGGTCGATGCTGTATGCGAAGTCCCCTACGGCGCTCATCCGGGGCTTATGCCTTATCTGTACTACTTTGATGAGGCACACATCCGCGAGTGGCTGAGTGTATCCAAAACGGAGCAGGGGACGCAGGATTACCTTGGTAAGTATGTGTATGGCGTGCGGGATTTTGAGGCATACCTGGAACGGGTGGGTGGGGTGCGCAGGATGAATCACCTCAAACGTGTGGAGCAACTGCGCGCCCCAATTCTGGAGGAGGAGCGTGCATGAAAGAGACCGAGTATACCCCGACCGAGTTGCTGGCATGGGTGGCCGCCCGCATGCTGGAGGACAAGCGGTCGGTCCTGGTAGGGACCGGACTGCCAATCATCGCCGCCATGCTGGCCCGACGGACTCACGCCCCCCAGTTGCTCATCATTTTCGAGGCGGGCGGCATCGGCCCCCAGGTGCCCGTGCTGCCTATCTCAGTGGGAGATTCGCGCACCTTTCATCGGGCGGCGGCTGCTTCCTCTATGCATGACGTGATGAGCTTGCTCCAGAATGGTTACGTCGACTACGGCTTTCTGGGCGCGGCTGCGATTGATGCCTACGGCAACATCAACACCACAGTCTTTGGCGACTGGAAACGGCCCAAGGCGCGCCTGCCGGGCAGTGGAGGGGCCAATGACGCTGGCTCGTTGTGCTGGCGCACCATTATCATCATGCGCCAGGAGCGGGATCGTTTCGTGGAGGAACTTCCCTTCCGTACCACCCCTGGCTACCTGACCGGGCCGGGCGCGCGCGAGGCAGCCGGCCTGCCTCCAGGCACAGGGCCCTATCGAGTCATCACGCAACTGGGGGTGTACGGCTTTGATGAGGACTCGTGCCGGATGATGTTGTTGGCCACCCACCCTGGTGTCAGCGTAAGCGATGTGAAGGCCAGCAGCGGCTTTGAGCTGGTCATCCCAAAGGACGTGGGTACGACCGAGCCTCCCTCTGCGGAGATTCGGCGGATGCTGCGTGAGATCGACCCGGCGGGCTTGGTGATTGGCAAATAGCGAAAACGAGGTGTCGGGATGGACTTCCAGTTGAGTGAGGAGCACCAGATGATTCGTGGTATGGTGCGGGAGTTTGTGGAGAAAGAAATCGCCCCGCGCGCTGCGGAAATTGACGCAAAGGAAGAGTTTCCCCGGGACATATTCGACAGGATGGGTGAATTGGGCCTGCTAGGCCTGCCATTCTCGGAGGAATGCGGCGGCTCCGGGGCCGACTACATCAGCCTGGTCGTTGCCATGGAGGAGGTGGCCCGCGCCTCGGGCTCGATGGCCATTGTGTTCGACGCACATACCTCTCTCTGCTGCGAGCCTCTTTACCTGTTTGGAACCCCCCAGCAGAAACAAGACTACCTGGTGCCGCTGGCCCGTGGCGAAAAGATTGGTGCCTTCGCTCTGACGGAGCCTCAAGCTGGCTCGGATGCCGGTGCTACACGTACCCGTGCGGTCCGAGACGGCGACGGGTGGGTGATCAACGGGCAGAAGACTTTCATCACTAATGGCTCGGTGGCCGATGTGGTGATCATCACCGCCAAGACTGACCCGGAAAAGGGCACGCGGGGGATCTCTTCTTTTGTTATCGAAAAGGGCACCCCCGGCTTTCAAGTGGGCCGGGATGAAAAGAAGATGGGGCTCAGGGGGTCGGTAACCACACAACTCTTCTTTGAAGACTGCCGGATTCCAGCGAAGAACCTGCTGGGCGCCGAGAACCAGGGGTTCATACAATTCCTGGTCACGCTGGATGCCGGGCGGGTCGCTATCGCAGCCATGGCGGTTGGGCTGGCAGAGGGGGCCTTCGAGAAATCCGTGGCCTACGCCAAGGAACGGGCGCAATTTGGGCAGCCCATTGCCCGGTTCCAGGCCATCCAGTGGATGATTGCCGACATGGCTACTCATATCGAAGCTGCCCGTTTGCTGGTCTACCGCGCCGCCTGGATGAAGACACAAGGCAAGCCTTTTACCCAAGAAGCTTCAATGGCTAAACTTTTCGCCACCGAGATGTCAGAAGAGGTGTGCCGAAAGGCGATCCAGATCCACGGGGGATATGGCTACATGTGCGAGTATGACGTGGAGCGTATGTACCGCGACCAGCGCCTGTGCGCTATCGGTGAGGGGACCAGTGAGATTCAACGCCTGGTCATCGCTCGGACGGTGTTGGGCGTCTGAGGGGGATTGTAAGAGGGGCCGGTGGCTCGGAAATGAGTCTCCCGCGAGCGGGTCTGATCGAGATGGAGGAAAGCCGGATGGTTATTTGTGCTCAACCTCAGCAACCGGCTCGCGCTGTTCGTCAGGGGCGGGCAGAGCCTCGTGTTTGGGCAGGGCCGGCGCGGAAGGCGGGGCGGGTGGTGTACTTTTTTGGTGGTAGCCATTGCGTCCGTTGAAGGGCAACCAGTCCTCGGCGCGCCGCCGCTGGCGAGCGCCCCAGGAGCGGACTCGCGCCCAGCGATAGTATAGCCAACGGAACAACCGTTGGTACCAGGAGGGGGGCCTGACCGGCAGCGGAACACCCCATTGCACCACTGTTGCGCCCCAGGTGAGGCCTGCGCCAAAGCCCACCAAGACCAGGTAGTCGTGGCGGTGGATGCGGCCAGCCTGGATGGCTTCCACCAGGGCGATGGGAATGGAAGCCGCCGAGGTGTTGCCGTAGCGCTCGATATTGGAGAAGACGCGTCCATCGTTGAGCTTAAGCGAGCGGGCGGCTGAGTCGATGATGCGGCTGTTAGCCTGGTGCGGGACCATCAGTTTCACTTCATCCAGCGGCACGTTGGCCTTGACACAGGCCTGGCGAGCCGCTTTATCCATCGTGCGTGTGGCGAAGCGGAAGACCTCGCGCCCGTTCATTCGAGCGTAGTGCAATCCTTGCTCAACCGTTTCGTGGCTGGCAGGGAATTTACTGCCACCCGCCGGCAGGATCAGGTGGTCGCCACCAGAACCATCGGAGCCGAGGATACTGGACAGAATGCCACCCGGAGTTTCACTGCCGCTGACCACCACGGCTCCGGCACCGTCTCCAAAGAGAACACACGTCTCTCGATCGCTCCAATCCATGAAGCGCGACAGGGTTTCGGCTCCGATGACCAGCACGTGTTGGGCACTTCCGGCACGGATCGAGTCGGTCGCCATGGCCAGGCCATAAATAAAGCCGGAGCAGCCTGCGCTCAGGTCAAAGGCACCTGCTTTGGTCGCACCCAACTGATCCTGTACCAGGCAGGCGGTGGATGGGAAGATATGCTCGGGTGTTATGGTGGCCACAATGATCAGGTCGATCTGAGCCGGCGAGATCTTGGCTACATCCAGCGCCTTATGTGCTGCGTCCAAGGCCAGCGTCAAGGTAGTCTCTCCTTCACCGGCAATGCGCCGCTCCACAATCCCGGTGCGGGTACGTATCCACTCGTCGGAGGTGTCGACCAGTTGGGCCCAATCGTCGTTGGTCATTACTCGCTTGGGCACACTCATACCCCAACCCACAATGTGTGCATATCGAGCCATGATTGCACTCCTCCTAACCAACGCGCGTTGGCTGTGCTCTCAAATTACAAACGCACGACCGCTGAGGGCCAGGCAACTGCGGAAGCCCCCAGCGCAAGGCGTGCGTCAATGGGAAGATGAAGCCGAGAATCTGCCCGGTTTCTGAATCTACCCACTGGCTTGGCGAGGTAGCACGCTAACTGTGGGGGCAGAAACCGGACTGTTTAAGACTCTATTCGTACCGGCGTAGCACTAGGCACGAATTGTGACCGCCAAACCCAAAAGAATTGGACATAGCCACTTGCACGTTGGCCGCCCGCGCCTGGTTGGGAACGTAGTCCAGGTCACACTCCGGGTCTGGCGTCTCGTAATTGATGGTAGGTGGGATAATACCATCTTCCAGCGTTTTTACGCAAATAAGCGCTTCGATCGCGCCAGCGGCACCCAGCAGGTGTCCGGTCATGGACTTGCTGGAACTGATGGCAATATTATAAGCGTGTTCGCCCATCAGAATCTTAATGGCCTGGGTTTCCGCGGCGTCGTTGAGGCGGGTGCTGGTGCCATGTGCATTGAGGTACCCCACGTCTTCTGGAGCCAAGCCAGCGCGGTCCAGGGCACCCTGCATCGCCAGGCGAGCGCCTTCGCCCATTTCCAGAGGGGCTACCATACTGTATCCGTCTGCTGAAGTGCCGTAGCCTATGATCTCAGCGTGGATGGTTGCGCCGCGGGCCAGGGCGTGCTCCAGCTCCTCAAGCAGCAGCACGGCTGCGCCCTCACTGATGATAAAGCCGCTTCGGTTGGCATCAAAGGGGCGGGAGGCGCCCGGCGGGTCATCGTTCTGGGTGGAGAGTGCACCCATCACGTTAAATCCGGCTACCGTCAGAGGGTGCAAGCCAGCCTCGGTGCCTCCGGCCAGAATGGCATCTGCTGCGCCACGTGCGACCATCTCGAATGCCTCGCCGATGGCGTTGGTTCCGGTGGCACAGGCCGTGACGACTGCCATATTGGGGCCGCGTAGCCCATACTGGATGGCTACCTGAGCGGCTGGTGTGTCGACCAGCATCATAGGGATCATAAACGGACTCACCCGGCGCGGCCCGCGGGCCTTGAAGACGTCGTATTGCTCAATCAGGGTGACAACACCGCCGACTGCACTGCTGACGACAACGCCAACCCGGTTGCGGTCTGTGCCATTCTCTAGTAGCCGGGAATGGGCGAGGGCCTGGGAACAAGCTTCCATAGCAAAGTGCGTGCTCCGGTCCATGCGCCGGGCTTCTTTGCGTCCGAAACGTTCTTCGGGGTCGAAACCTTTGACTTCGCCTGCAATCTGCGTCTCCAGGCCTGATGTGTCAAAAAAGGTAATGCGCGCGATCCCCGACTGCCCGGCTTTTGCCGCCTCCCACGTGCTGGCTACGTCGTTTCCAATCGGCGTGATCGCTCCCATGCCAGTCACGACGACACGTCTGGTCATTGTATCCTCCTGAGTGCCCCCGGCGCGAGGGTATTGGTTCGATGATCCCTGCAACCAACGGCATGTTCACCCCATTATAACACAGAGGGCGCGGGAAAGGTGCGCCCAACCTAGGCAAGAGGTGACTTGTCCTGCCCCAGTTTGGGTTTCTTACCTGAAATTGACTATTTTTTCAGGCTTTTTGGAATGCGGCCAATTCTTGTGAAGATCTGGCTGTGCCAGCACACCCGCTGGCTGCTGTGTTGCCTCGTGCCACCTCGCGTTTGAATGAAGAATCCCAGGCAAGGCGAAAAAGGATCGAATCGGTACTTGACAAACATAGAATAATGGATTATAATGTAACGTTGCTATTGAGGCAAATGCGTCACTCGACGGACCTGGTCTATCTCTGCTCAATTTGAGCTCTCATACACCCATCTTGCCTGTACTGTCGTTGTTTCTGCGCGGCCAGCATATTCTTCCCCGCAGCGAGGCGGACGATCCAGCTAAGTGCCTATTCACACAACAGGCGGTGCTCCGAGTCCCCTGCTCGGCAATGTGCCGAGCTGATATCCACCCTGAACAAGCTGGCCACAATGGGGACGGGTAGGGATTGATTCGCCCTCCACGCTTGACGCCTATCCTTCCACGCCTGATAGTGCCGGAAGATGTTGAGTCTTGTTTGTTAAGTTGGTTAGCCACGTAAGGAGCGGTTAGACGCATGCCGTACACATCAGTGCACAAGACCTATGCTCGTATCCTGGATGTCCTTGAACTTCCCAAGCTGATCGAGGTGCAACTCAGATCCTTTGAGTGGTTCCTGGCAGAGGGCTTGGCCGAGCTATTCCAGGAAGTCTCGCCGATTGTCAGCTTTAACAAGAACCTGGAGCTACATTTTCTTGACTACCGCTTTGACAATCCCAAGTACCCAGAAAAAGAATGTCGTGAGCGGGATATGACCTTTGCCAGCCCTCTGTGGGTGAATGTGCGCCTCATCAACAGGGAGACGGGTGAGATCCAGGAACAGGAAGTCTTTATGGGTGACTTTCCGCTGATGACGGAGAACGGTACCTTCGTGATCAATGGCGCCGAGCGTGTGGTGGTGTCGCAACTTATCCGGTCGCCTGGCGTGTATTTCACGGCTGAAGAGGACCGGGTGACAGGGCGTTCTCTGTGCTTTGCCAAGCTGATCCCTAATCGGGGCGCGTGGTTAGAGTTCGAAACGTCCAAGCGGGATGTCATTTCGGTTAAGGTAGATCGCAAGCGCAAGTTGCCGGTAACGATACTGTTACGGGCGGTGGGTTATGGCACAGACGATGAGTTGATGGACTTGTTCCGGGACGTCGACATCATGTCCGAGCACCCATATATTCCGGCTACCATTGAGCGTGACCCGACTAAAACCGTGGAAGAGGCGTTGCTGGAGTTTTATAAGAAGCTTCGCCCTGGTGACCCGCCCACCCTTGACAACGCCAACAACTTTCTGACCTCACTGCTCTTTTCGCCAAGGCGCTACGATCTGGGCAAAGTGGGACGCTATAAGCTGAGCCGTCGTTTGAATCTGGATGTGCCCATCGATCAGCGTACCCTCACCAAGGAGGACCTGGTGAAGGTTGTGTCTCACATGATATTGATCAACAATGGCGTCGATGAACCAGACGATATTGACCATTTGGGCAATCGACGGGTCAAGACTATGGGGGAGTTGATTCAGAATCAACTGCGCGTGGGCCTGCTGCGCATGGAGCGCGTGGTGCGCGAGCGCATGTCGATTCGAGACCCAGAGCAGGTCACCCCGATGTCACTCATCAACATTCGGCCAGTGGTGGCTGCCACGCGCGAATTCTTCGGTGGTAGCCAGCTTTCGCAGTTTATGGATCAGACCAACCCCCTGGCTGAATTGACACACAAGCGCACATTGAGTGCGCTGGGGCCTGGTGGTCTCCGGCGGGAGCGGGCCGGGTTCGACGTTCGGGACGTTCACCACAGCCACTATGGGCGTATCTGCCCCATCGAAACGCCGGAGGGGCCCAATATCGGCCTGATCGGGCGGCTGGCTACCTTCGGGCGTGTCAACGAATACGGGTTTATCGAGACACCCTATCGCAAAGTTATTAACGAGATCCCTCGCGAAAATGTGGATGCGCTGGTTGGCAGAACGTTGCGTGCACCGGTGCTGGATTCAACTAGTGGCGAGGTGGTGGCCGCGGCTGATACGCTTATAGACGAGGATCTGGCGATTCGGATTTCCCAGTTGCCCTTGGACGAAGGGGTCAAAATCAAGCCGTATGTGACCGATGAAATCGTGTATATGTCGGCTGATGAAGAAGACCGCTTCACCATCGCCCAGGCGAACGCTGAGTTGGATGAGAAACAACAATTCGTCAGTTCGCGCATCAGCGTCCGGCGGCATCAAACATTCCTGCTCGAAAGCCCTGAGCGCATTGAATATATGGATGTGTCTCCGAAGCAGATCGTAGGCATCAGCGCGGCCCTGATTCCCTTCCTGGAACACGACGACGCCAACCGTGCTCTTATGGGGTCGAATATGCAGCGCCAAGCGGTACCTCTCATCCGGCCGGAAGCCCCCCTGGTAAGCACGGGCATGGAGTATCAGGCTGCCATCGATTCGGGTCAGGTTGTGGTTGCCGAAAAGGATGGCGAAGTCACCAGTGTTACTGGGGGAAGCGTGGTGGTAAGAGAAGGGGATGGCCGCGAGCATCCCTACACCCTCCGCAAGTTCAACCGTTCTAACCAGTCCACCTGTATTGACCAACGTCCCGTCGTCTGGAAGGGTGATTACGTAAGGGCCGGCGATGTGCTGGCTGACTCCAGCTCCACTGATCTTGGCGAGTTAGCCTTGGGACAAAACGTACTATGTGCGTTCTTGAGTTGGGAGGGAGGCAACTACGAAGATGCCATCCTCATTAGCGAGGATCTGGTGCGGCGTGATCGGTTTACTTCTATTCACATTGAAAAGCACGAGGTCGAAGCACGCGATACCAAACTTGGCCCTGAAGAGATCACGCGCGACATACACAATGTGGGTGAGGAAGCCGTGAAGGACTTGGATGAAGGGGGCATTGTGCGCATCGGTGCCGAGGTGGGGCCAGGCGATATCCTGGTTGGCAAGATTACCCCCAAGGGTGAGACAGAGCTGACACCTGAGGAGAAGCTGCTGCGGGCCATCTTCGGTGAAAAGGCGCGTGAAGTAAAAGACTCGAGCCTGCGTCTGCCCCACGGCGAAAAAGGCATTGTGGTTGATGTCAAGGAGTTCAGCCGCGACGAGCACCGTGACCTACCCGCTGGTGTGGATAAGATGGTGCGTGTGATGGTGGCCCAGCGGCGCAAAATCAGTGAAGGGGACAAGATCGCGGGACGTCACGGAAACAAGGGCGTCATCTCCAGGGTGGTCCCTATTGAGGATATGCCTTTTATGGAGGATGGGAATCCGATCGAGATTATCCTCAACCCGTTAGGGGTGCCCGCCCGTATGAACATTGGCCAGATTCTTGAGACGCATCTGGGGTGGGCGGCCCTGCAATTGGGCTTTCGGGCTGTCACGTCGGTGTTTGACGGTGCCCATGAGGATGAGATTGCGGCCGAATTGGCCAGGGCCTGGCTGATCGAACGTGCCTGGAAAGTGATTACAGACCGAGCCTGGGCATGGGCCAAAGCGCGCGGTTACGACGAGCATGCACTGGAGAGCGAAGCTGAAGTCCGGACTTTGTATCTATTGGACTGGCTGGCCGAACTGGTATATGACGAGGATCGCCTGGCACGTGACCACGTGTATGCACGGCGAGCTGTGTTGCACGAGTGGCTCAAGGAAAGGGGGTATGACCCTGACTTCTTGCTGGCTTTTGAAGGACAGCGTCGCCCCGAGGACATTGGTGTCGCTGCCCGCGAGGCGGTGCGAATTGCGTGCTTGCGAGAGTGGCTCCGGATGATCGGCGAACGCTCCGAACGTTACGCAGATCCGCAATACGCGGGGCTGCTAGACGGGGTGAACCTGGATCGCCTGACCGATGAAGAAGTTGATCCCATCGCCATCCAGGTTACCCGCCGGAGCGGCATTCCCCTGCCAACCACGGGCAAGATGATCCTATATGACGGCAAGACGGGGGAGCCTTTCGATCGTCCGGTCACGGTTGGAATCATCAATATGCTCAAGTTGGCGCACTTGGTGGAGGACAAGGTCCACGCTCGCTCGACGGGCCCGTACTCGTTGGTGACACAGCAACCGCTGGGTGGCAAGGCTCAGTTTGGTGGGCAACGGTTTGGCGAGATGGAAGTGTGGGCCTTGGAAGCCTATGGCGCTGCTCACACGCTTCAGGAGATGTTGACTGTTAAGAGCGACGACGTGACAGGGCGCGTTAGGACATACGAGGCCATCGTCAAGGGTGAGCCGATTCAGGAGCCGGGTGTGCCGGAGTCCTTCCGGGTGTTGGTGAAAGAACTCCAGTCACTGGGGCTGTCAGTGGAGGTCATCTCCGATAGCGAGGAGCGCATCCAGTTTGGCAAGGAAGAGCAAAAGGAAAGGCTGCCAAGGCTTGGGTTAGGCCTGGGATTCAGACTCCCTGGCTCGCCGCGCTAGTCTTGCCAAGACCAAGAAAGACCTTGGGGGGGATTTGACAGGCTTTTCTATCTATGCTAAACTTTTTGTTTGTGGGTTTTCCGGAGACAATGTTCTCGGCTTCCGGCCCACAGCAGAGGTACTTCTAGAGTCTGTCAGGCCTTTAAGTCGGACAATTGCAGGTGAACGAGGCCATCGGGCACCCGAGCGCTTGGTACCGGTGGCCTCGTCCAATGCCTGTTTGGTAGCACTATCGCAGCCGAACCGAAAGTCGGGGCGGCAGGGGTTTTCTTTTCTCGTCCATCTGCCTTTGAGGCGATAAGCGGCCCTCATTGGCTCGACAAGAGTGTATCCAAACCAGAGGGAGGATCCATTGCCTACCATCAATCAACTTTTGCGTAAGGGACGTAAAGCCAAACGAACCAAGAGCAAAGCTCCGGCGCTGCGTTATACTTTCAACGCGCTCAGGGGGCGCATGACCCCTCGGCTGAGGGGAGCCCCCCAGAAGCGAGGCGTGTGCACCCAAGTGCGAACTATGACCCCCAAGAAGCCGAACTCCGCCCTGCGCAAGATCGCACGCGTCCGCTTGAGCAATGGGATTGAGGTGACAGCGTATATCCCAGGCGAGGGGCATAGCTTGCAGGAACACTCTGTGGTGCTGGTGCGGGGTGGTCGTGTGAAAGACTTGCCTGGCGTGCGTTATCACATTGTGCGCGGGGCACTTGATAGCACAGGTGTCGATAATCGTAAGCGGGGCCGCTCCAAGTATGGTTCCAAGCGTCCCAAGAGCTAGTTTGCCAAGGCGTTAAGAGGTGAAGAATGCCACGACGGTATCGTCCACCCCGGCGTGTTGTTGAGCCGGACGTGAAATACAACAGTGAATTGGTTGCCCGGTTTACCAACAAGTTGCTGCGCGCTGGCAAGAAGAGCGTAGCCTTGCGCGTCGTTTATGATGCCTTCGACATCGTCGAAGCGCGGACCAAGAAATCCCCCCTTGACATTTTTGAGCAGGCTGTGAAGAACATATCGCCGGTGCTCGAAGTCCGCCCGCGTCGTGTAGGTGGTGCTACTTACCAAATCCCGATGGAAGTACGCCCCGAGCGGCGGATGAGTCTCGCCTTCCGCTGGTTGCTGCAAAGCGCTCGCCAGCGCCCGGGTAAGTCGATGGCGGAAAAGCTTGCGAGCGAGTTGATGGACGCGGCTTCAGGCCAGGGAGCCAGCGTGAAGAAGCGGGACGATACGCACCGCATGGCAGAAGCCAACCGAGCCTTTGCTCACTATCGTTGGTAGATAACCCAGGTATCCCGGGGCAACTCAGCTTGCCGCGTAGAGTTGCCACCTCGTATTGAACCCGCATACTTGTTCTGGCAAAGTCCAAAGCACGTCGGTTGCTGGGCGTGGCTTTGGGCTTTGAGTGTCTATTAGATAGTAAGCTGTTGTAAAATGAGCGACAAGAATTCGCTTGAGCGAGTAAGAAACATCGGCATCATTGCCCACATCGATGCCGGAAAGACAACTACAACCGAACGTATCCTCTTCTATACGCAAAAGATCCATCGCATGGGAGAAGTCCACGATGGCGCTGCCACTATGGACTGGATGGAGCAAGAGCGAGAGAGGGGGATTACCATCACTGCCGCCGCGACGACTTGTTTCTGGCGCGACCATCAGATCAATATCATCGACACACCTGGGCACATCGATTTCACGGCTGAGGTTCAGCGTTCTCTGCGTGTGCTGGATGGCGGGATAGTTGTCTTCGATGCAGTGGCGGGGGTTGAGCCGCAGTCAGAGACGGTGTGGCGCCAGGCCGATCGCTTCGGTGTGCCTCGCATATGCTTCGTAAACAAGATGGATCGTGTGGGCGCGGATTTTGAGCGCACCATCCAGATGATCAATGAGCATCTGGGAGCCCGGCCTGTGGCCATTCAGATGCCGATGGGCTCCGAAGCATCCTTTGCTGGAATCATTGACCTCATCGAATTGGAAGCCATTCGGTACGTGGATGATTTGGGCACTAAGGCGCAGGAAACCGAGCTACCCAAGGAGTATCGTGAGGAGGCGGAGAGATTACGACGGGAATTGGTTGAGCGGGTAGCCGAAACCGATGAGGCGCTGACCGAGAAGTTCATCCTGGAAGAGGAAATCGCCCCAGACGAGCTGCGGGCTGCCTTACGACGAGCTACAATCCGAGGCGACCTGGTGCCGGTTCTGTGTGGCTCGGCCCTCAGGAACAAAGGTGTGCAACGCATGCTTGACGCGGTGGTAGACTATCTGCCCTCCCCGTTGGATGTGCCTGCTATCATCGGGCACGATCCCAGGAGCAATCAGCCGGTTGAGTGCCCATCGGACCCGAGAGCGCCATTTGCGGCCTTGGCCTTCAAGATTGTTACCGATCCGTATGTGGGACGCTTGGCCTATGTTCGGGTCTATTCTGGCTCTGTAAGAACCGGGGCCAACACGTACAACGCGACCAAGGGCAAAAAAGAGCGGATAGGGCGCTTGTTGCAGATGCATGCCAATCAGCGCGCAGAAATTGAGTCGCTTTCAGCCGGGGATATTGGGGCGGTGTTGGGCTTCAAGGAGACTTTTACCGGCGATACCCTGTCAGATCCCAGTCGGTTGGTTGTCCTGGAGGCTATCAGGTTCCCTGAGCCGGTTATCTCCGTCGCGATTGAGCCCAAAACGAAGGCTGATCAGGACAAGATGGGGGAGGCGCTGAGAAAACTGGCCGAGGAAGACCCTACGTTTCGAGTACGGGTGGATGAGAATACGGGCCAAACCCTCATCTCGGGCATGGGCGAGTTGCACCTCGAAGTATTGGTTGATCGCATGATGCGAGAGTTTCGGGTGATGGCTAAAGTGGGGCGCCCGCAGGTGGCGTACCGCGAGACGATCAGTCGCCCGGCGCGTGCCCAAGGCCGATTTGTGCGCCAAACAGGCGGGCGGGGCCAGTATGGGGATGTAGTCCTCGAATTAGAGCCATTGCCCAAGGGAACCGGTTTCGAGTTCGAAAACAGAATTGTGGGTGGTGCGGTGCCCAAGGAGTATATTCCGGCCGTGGAGCAGGGGGTGCGGAGTGCCCTGGAAGGTGGTGTATTGGCCGGCTATCCGATGGTGGACCTGAGGGCGAGATTGGTGGACGGGTCATATCACGAAGTCGACTCTTCTGAGATGGCATTCAAAATCGCCGGTTCGATGGCGCTCAAAGAAGCAGCACAAGAAGCTGGTCCCATCCTGATGGAGCCTGTCATGAAGGTAGAAGTTGTCAGCCCGGAGGAGTTTACAGGTGATATCGTTGGCAACCTGTCGGCTCGACGTGGTAACATCGACGGCATGGAACCCCGCGGCGTGGGAATGCAGGCCATACAGGCCCACGTTCCCTTGGCTGAGATGTTTGGCTACGCCACCGACCTGCGTTCTATGACCCAGGGCCGGGGAGTCTTTACCATGGAGTTCGACTACTACGACCAGGTGTCGGAGACCCTTTCCCAGCAGATCTTGACAGGCTGGCGTAGATAGGATGTCACTCAGACCTGAGCGAGGATTTGCGGGAAATCGCTTTTTGCGTATAATAATTTCGTTTGCCTAACGAGATTATCATTTTTGTGACACGGAGGACAAACAGCGATGGCGAAGGAG
>Ga0233417_10000151_pt1 | contig 19062 bp, 20 predicted proteins | sample Sed_MG_FD_189023 | JGI IMG/M metagenome (GOLD analysis project Ga0233417, IMG submission 189023) | Sediment microbial communities from Lake Towuti, South Sulawesi, Indonesia - Sediment_Towuti_2014_0.5_MG | ecosystem: Environmental > Aquatic > Freshwater > Lake > Sediment | place: Indonesia... | reverse complement strand
GGACGAGGCCAAGCTGGTCGAGGCCGTCCCAGACCTGAAAGACCCGGACACCCAGGCCAAGGCGCTCCAGGCGGCCTATGAGGCCCTGTCGGCCACCTACGAGGTGGTGCCGCGCGAGACCTGGGGGCCGTATGGGTTCCGCATCCTGATCGAGGCCGAGGGGCCGCACGACAGCGCCCTGGTGCGGGCCAAGGTCCAGACGCTCCTGCGGGTGATCGTGTCTGAGGGCGGGACGATCCACCAGGCGACGCTGACGCATGGGGTGAACGATCCGAGCCAGGTCCGCGAGGGCATCGAGCCGTAGGCGATGGCAACGCGCTTCTGGCTGCCGAACACGGGCGCGGCAGCGGTGAGCCCATCCTTCACGGGATGGACCAACACCACGGGCGCCGACCGGATCAAGTGCGTCACCACGAAGATCAGCAGCACCATGACCACCAAAACCTATTCAATCGAGGACACTGGGGCGCCCTACAACGACCTCTGGCGCCAGTACGTGTCCGATCCGCTGTCCGCGCAGACCATCTCGGGCACGGTGAAGGGCATCATCCGCTGCGCCGAGAACATCACCAACGTCACGGGCTATCCCCAAATCCGCATCCGCGTCTGCAATCAGGCGGGCGATTCATTCACTGGCACGCTCCTCGACTTCAACAACAACGCGGTGAGTAACGAGTTTGCGGTAGGGGCCACGCTCGTCAACCGGAAGTTCCCCCGGAACTGGTCGGGCGCGGGGACAAGCCTCTCCTCGCTGGCGATCAACGCGAACGACCGCTTGGTCATTGAAATAGGCTTCCGCCAGGATGCGAACAACGAGGGGGCCGAGACGTGCAGCGCGAGCTTCGGCGACGACGCGGGCAGCGATCTGGCCGAGGATGAGACAAGCTCGACGGCCAACAATCCCTGGCTGGAGTTCTCCCAGGACCTCTTCGGCCCACCGCCCCAGCAGTTGGACCAGATCGTGCGCGAGATTCTGTTCCGGGGGGCGTAGCAGGCGATGGGCTACTCGCGCGCCAACTCCGCGAAGGCTGAGAATGCGGCTTCCGGAACGACGCTGACGTGCCAGATCGCGGTGACCGCTGGGGATTTGATCGTCGCAGGATTCACCTGCGGCGGCGCTGACACGACCTGCACGTTCTCGGACGACGCGGGGAACTCCTGGGCCGAGGACATTCACAATCATAACGCGGCCGATGGCGTCCTCGTCTCCATCGGCAGTGCCCGCGCCGCGACGACGGGCACAATCACCGTGACCGCCACCCTCGGCACGGCCCGCGACTACCGCAAACTCATGGAGGCGAACTATCCGGGCGCCCCGACGACGAACTGGAAAGACAAGACCGCGAGCAATAACCCGACGGGCGCGAACCCGACGTGCGGCCCCGTCACCCCAGACACGGATGGGGAACTGATCGTCGCCGTCGCGCGGAACACGTCGGGCGTGACATATGCCCCGGGGGGCTCGTTTCAGGAACGAGAAGAAGGCGCGACGATGGAAGGGCAGTTGCAGGATTTGATCCAGGGAACTGCCGCGAGCATCAGTTCCCAATGGACGGCGGCTTCTGCCGTCCATACGACGGCGATGGTGACCTACCGTCCCCTGATTACTACGACGGAGGAGGTCGTGCGACGCACCGTAACGGTGCGAGGGGCGTAGGGTGGCGCTGACGCGGCGGGGGTCCACGGCGCCGGTCGCGGGGGGCTCGACCACCTCGCCCAGCGGCACTCAAATCGGCGACCTCGTCGTCGTCTACACCTGGGAGCGCCTGGGGGCCGCGAGCGGCACCACGCTCACCATCGTCAGCGGCTACACCGAAATCAATAACTGGTTCCACAACGACGGCTCGACGGACGGAGCCCTCGCGGTCGGGTACAAGGTCGCCACCGCCTCCGGGGCGCAGTCCTACCAAGCCTTCACCTCCAGCACGGGCACGCCGACCTGGTGGACGGGCTGCATCGTCTTCAACGTGGGGACGTTCGACGTGGGGACGTTGCCGCCCTCTGCCGGGGTGACCCTCACGACCAGCGGCGTGCCGAACCCGCCCCAGGTCACGGGGCTCGATGCGTCGGCAACCTACGGCATCCTCGCCATCTCGGCCTGGCACCTGGGCTCGTCGCTGACCCTGACCCCCACGGCGCCAACCGGCTACACGCTCCGGGGCGACGTGTCAGGGGCCGCGACCGGCGACGTCGCCTGCTCCGACCGCAACACGCTCCTCACCGGGGCGACAAGCGAAGACCCCGCCGCCTACGGGGACGACCAGACCCCGAACGGCTCCTGCTCGATCACGGTGGCGATTAAGGATGCGTTCTGGACCAAGCAGTCAGCGGACATCATCACGGTCTTGCTCCAGGGGGCTAACGCCGAGACCTGGATCGGAGACGGCTCCGCGCTGCGCGCGGCACTCCGCGAAGCGACGGTCCTGGACACGGGCGGGGGGCCGACGGTGGTCGGCGGGACCGATCTGCTTGCCCTGCGGCTCGGGGATGACGCCAGCGCCGTCCTGACTGTCCTTCTGATCGCGGACCCCTTGGGCCTGCGGCTCGGGGATGCCCAGGTCTCCATTTCTGGGATCGCCACGGCGGCGGATGCCCTAGGGATGCGCCTGCTCGACGGCACCCCCATCCTGGTCGTTCTGAGCCTCGGGACGGATGTCGTGGCCCTCGCCCTCGTGGCCGGGGCCGTGGACACGGCGATTGATCTGGACGCGCCCCTGCGCCTCGCGCTCCTCGACGCGGCCAGTGTCCAGACGACGGGGGGTGGGCCCGATCAGATTCTAGGGACCGACGTGCTCGGGCTTCGCCTGGATGACGAGGCGGTGGTGGTGCTGGTGGCCGTGGCGCCGACTGATCCGCTGGCGTTGCGGCTGATCGAGGCGGCGAGCCTCAGCGGCGTGATGCAGACGGACGACCGCCTCGCGCTCCGCCTCGATGAAGGGCTGGCGCTGCTCTTGACGGTGGCGGATCAAGAGCGCCTCGGCCTTCGCCTTGATGACGACACGGCGCTGCTGGCCATCGTCCTGACGGGGGACGACCCCCTCGCGGTGCGCCTGGACGACGTCAGCACCGTGCTCGGCTTGGCGACCGTTGTGGACGTGCTTGGGCTGCGGCTGGCGGAGGCGCAGGCCCTTGATGCGATCCTCGCCCAGGCGGATGTGCTCGCGCTGCGCGTGGTGGAACTCGCGGGCGATGTGCAGGTGGTCCTGGTCACGCCTGATCCGCTCGGGTTGCGCATCGACGAGGACGGGCAGGTGGCGACGTTCGCCTACCTCCTGGACACCGATGTGCTCGGGCTGGGGCTCGGCGAGACGTCGGTGCTCACGTTCTACGTGTTCATGCAGGACGTGGATCAGGTCGCGCTGCGCCTGGATGACCTCGCGCTCGTCATCGGCTCGGCAGTGGTGCAGGCGGCCGACGTGGCAGGCACGGCGCTCGCGGAGGGGGCGGAGGGCGTCTTGGTCGCGGTGGTGCCGACGGATGTGACCGGCGCGCGGCTTGCTGAGGCCGGGCTGATCCTGGTGTCGGCCACGGCAGGCGACCTCCTGCCCCTGGCCCTGCTCGACCAGGCCATCGCCTTCCTGCAAGTGATGGCGGCGGATGACGCCCGGCTGGCCCTCCTGGATGAGCGGACGGACCTCGGGCAGGTGTCCTTCCTGGTGGCCGCAGAGGCGCTAGGCTTGACGTTGGCCGAGTTGGCTGGGGTGACCTATGCCCTGGTCGGTTTGGAGGCCCTGGGCGTCCGCCTGGAGGCCCTGGCGAGCCTTGAGGGGGCCCTGCAGGATGCCGATGTCGTGGCGGCCCGCCTGGGGGAGGCCCAGACCCTGGCGGTGGCCACCCAGATGGCCGAGGCCCTCGGGCTCACCCTGGAAGAGGCCCAGACCATGCTGGGCTTCCTCGCGGACGTCGAACGCCTCGGGGTGGGGCTGCGCGAGGCCGTGGCCTTCGTCGCGCTCGTGCAAGACGTCGAGGCGTTGCGGCTGGCGCTCCTGGACGCTGCTCCCGCCGTGTTGGCCCTGTTCCCGCTGCTGGCCGATGACACGTTAGCGTTTCGCCTTGATGAGGTTGCGGCTATACTAGCCGCGACCGCTCAGGCGCAAGGGGCGGTCCTGGTGGCGACGGTGGGGGTGCCGGTGATCCGGGCCACGGCAGTCGGACCGGCGGCGACGGCGGTGGAGGTGCCGATGATCCAGACCACGGCAACCGGAGCGGCAATTGCGTACAGCGCGACGGCGGGGACAGAGCACACCATCGAGCGCCGATGAACGACGACTTCGGGATTACTGAGGGCTGGACCGGAGACCTCGACTTCATTATGAAGGTGAACGGGGTGGCCCGGCCCTGGGTCCAGGGAGATACGGTGACGTTGATTCTCAAGACTACCGACGGGCGCCTCATCGAGACCGGGGGCAATGTCTCGGTTGTCCCCGACAATCCGCCAGGGACCGTCGGTGTCGCGCGGTACGCGCCGAATCCGGGCGATCTGAAGGCCATGGACAGCCCGTTGCTGGCCCGCTTCAAGGTCGTCACCGCGCAGCGGACGGTCTTCTTCCCCAACGCTGCAGAATCGCGCTGGAAGGTCTACCCGCCATGACGCCCGAGGAGATTCGGGCCTTCATCGAGCGCCTGCGTGGCGGGCGCGGTGAAGGCATGGTGACGGAATACCGGGACTCGGTGATGCTGGAGAAGTTCGAGGGTGAAGGAACGGCGGGCAAGACTCCCGTCGAAACCCTGCGATTTGAGGGCGGCGTGCTTGTGGAGCACCTGAAGCATGGGGTGCCGCAGCCGCTCCCGCAGGCATTCGACGCGGAGATGACCAATGCCCATGACCCAGATTTTCCGCGACCTGCTGTCTCAACTGATTCTCGGGACGGGTAGCTCCGAAGCATTCACCAACGCGAAGGCGCAGGTCCTCGTCGGGGATTCGACGCAGACGTTCGACCCGACGCGCAACAACCTCGGGTCGAGTGGCGCCAACTTCGCGCAGTCCTCCATGGATGCGTCCTTCCCCGACATCTCCACGTCCTCTGGTGGCCCGCCCGCGATGCGCTTCCGCTCGACCTTCGACACCTCCAAGGGCAACTTCGCCTGGAAGGAGTGGGGCGTCCGCAACACCTCGGGCTCAGGCTCCGCGACCTCTAGCGGCATCCTGATGAACCGCTCGGTGGTGGACCTGGGCACCAAGACGGCTGCTCAAACCTGGCAGTTTACTGGCGTAATCACCCCCGCTACCTCAACGTAGGCAATGGCGATCCTGGACGACTTGGGGGCCGCTCTGGAGAGCGCGGGCGTGGGGACGCTCGGGACGTCGCTGTTTCTCGGCGAGATGCCCGAGACGGCGGTCATGCCCGTGCTCGCGCTCCTGGAGTACCCGGGGGAGATGGGCGAGCGCACGTTCGGTGGGCCCGTCACTGAGACCCCACGGGTGCAGATTCTGGGGCGGGGCGCGACATATCCCGAAGTGCGCGCGAAGGTACAGGACGCCTACAAGGCGCTCGACGGAGTCTATGCCAGTTCAGGCACGCCCGCGCTCTACATCCAGGCGCTCCAGCCGCCGTTTCGTATCGGCACGGATGCCCAGGACCGCGTGCTGGTGGCCTGCAACATTCGCGCGGTGCGGAAGCACCCGTAGAGGAGGGGATCATGCCGCTGACGCCATTCACCAACGTGACGATCCTGACGAGCCCGCAGATCATGCTCTCGACCGGGAGCAGTAGCATCGACGGCGCGAACACCATCGACCTGACGGGCTATGCGAATCGCATCCAGATCAGTCGGACCTTCGACCAGCACGACGTGACGGTCTTCGGCCAGACCGACCATGCCACGGCGCTCGGGCTGGGCAAGTGGCAGGCGCAGGTCGAGTTGCTCCAGGAATACACCTCGGGCGGCATCGACTCGCGGCTCTGGCCGCTCGTCGGCTCCGCGACGGCCTGGTTCCTGATGGTGCGGCCGAGCTACGGGGCGCGCTCGTCGTCGAACCCGGAGTACACGGGGCCCGTGCGACTGGCCGACTACAACCCGATCAACGGGCAGATCGGCGACCCGTTGAAGAACGCTGTCACCCTCGTGGGCGCAGGCTCACTCTCGCGCGTGGCGAGCAGCAGCTAGGAGGCGATCATGCCGCTGACTCCGACGACGAATATCGAAATCCTCATCGACCCGCAGATCATGCTGTCGAGTGGCAGCAGCGACTTCTCGGCGGCGACAGCCATCGACCTGACGGGCTACTCCAACCGTATCCAGATCAGCCGCACGTTCGACCAGCACGATGTCACCGTGTTCGGCCAGACCGATCATGCGACGGCGCTGGGGCTCGGGAAGTGGCAGGCCCAGGTCGAGTTGCTTCAGGAGTACACGTCGGGGGGCATCGACTCGAAGCTCTGGCCGCTCGTGGGGGCGGCGACGCCCTGGTGGCTCTTCGTGCGCCCTGCCTATGCGTCGCGGATGCCCACGAACCCGGAGTACGTCGGGCCCGTGCGGCTGGCCGACTACAACCCCATCAACGGCCAGGTCGGCGATCCGCTCAAGAACGCCATCACCTTCGTGGGGGCGGGCTCGCTCTCGCGCGTGGCGACCTGCTCGTCGTAGACCCCAGACTGACCGCCCAAGGAGGCGCGTGATGCCGACCGCTCCAACGATGGTGCTGATTGATGAGATGCGCCCCCTGCTCTACCGGAGCATGGACATGATGCTCTTCGAGGACCAGGTGGGCACGGGCTGGTTGACGGCCATCACCCAGCGGAACGAGAAGCACCTGGTCTACCTGCTGTGGGCCGGGCTGCGCTACAAGGATCAGAGCATCACGCCGAGCAAGGTCTCCGAATATCTCGACCGCGCGCGGGACAAGGACCGTTCGTTGGCCGAGTTGTGGGAAGGCGTGGGTCAGGCGCTGCGCAACAGCGGGTTTCTGCCCAGGGAGGTGCAGAACGGCATCCCTACGATGACGGACGCGAATACGCCGCCCGCGCCCCCTGGCGGTGGCCCAGTACCCGGGCCTGGCTAGAATCCATCGAGCCCGAGGCGTATGCCTTGGGCGCGGTGCAGAGTAGCGAGCATCTGCTCGGGCTGCCTGCCGCCGATGTCGAGCGCATCGTGGCGGGAGCCCGGCGGCGGGAGGAGCGGATGCAGGACCATGTGATGCGGCTGTTCCTCGGCATCATCTCGCCCTACCTGAAGGAGCCCATCACCGCGCGCGACCTCCTCGGCCGCGAACTGGGCGTCTCCAACGTGCCGGGCTATCGCCCCCTGCCCCCCAAGAGGCCCAATGCCTGAAGGCGTGACGATTGCCACGCTGATTGCGCAACTGCGCCTCGACCTCTCGGGGTTCGAGGAGTCGGCGCGGAAGCTCGCCGCCAGCCTGAAGACTGTGGAAGATGGCTTCGCTGCCGTCTCGCGGCCGTCTGACTCGCTGAACGCGCAACTCGCCGACATGAGCAGCGTCCTGGGGAGCCTGGGGCTCAACACAGGCACCCTCGGGCGGGCCATGACTCTGTTGATGCATCCGCTCACGATGATCGGGGCCGGTCTCCTTGGAGTCGAGGAGGCTGCGCGCCGCAGCCTGCGGGCCATCATGGACAATTCCCGCGAGGTGGGGCGACTCATGGCGGTGTCGGGCCTCGGGGCGGAGGCAGCCGACAACCTCGGGGACACGTTCAAGATTCTCGGGCTGGGGACCGATGCGGTCACGGTGGCGATGTTCCGCATGGCGAATGAGTTGGAGACAGGGGCCGTCGGGCTCACCCGCCTCGGTATTTCGATCACGGATAGCGCGGGCCAGATGAAGGCCGAGGGGGAACTGTTCCTGGAGGTGCGCGACCGCATCGCCTCGCTGGGGTCAGCGGCGGAGCGCAGCGCGGCGCTCTATGACATCTTCGGGCGCTCGGGGCGCGCCTTGACCCCGATCTTCTCGTTGAATCGCGAAGAGTTCATCAAGTGGATGGAGCGGGCCGAGCGCGTGTCGCCATGGGCGGAGGAGGCCCAGCAGAAGGCCACGGAATTGACCCGCGCGGTGTCGGAGATGTCGGTGGCCTGGGAAGGGTTGCGCGAACCCCTCGGCCTCGCCCTGGCCTCTTACGCCACGATGGCGGCCAATTCGATCACCAACCTCATTGTCAAGGTCAATGACTTGGTGCACGCGCTGAGCACCCTGCCCGGCGTCAGCGTTCCGAAGTGGCCCGCATTGCCCGACATCGAAGTCCCGCCCCAGTTGAAGGAGGTGATGGGCTTCCTCCTCGGCAAGATCAAGGCCACGCAAGACATCTCGGTTCCCGACGTGCAGATTCCGCCGAATCTCCAGCGGATCATGGACTTCTTCATCCCCCGCCGCTTCGAGGGCAACCTGGAGTCCCTGAATCTGGGAGGCAAGCCGCCGTCGACGATGCAGGCGGAAGGCCCGACGGGGCTCTTGCCCGAGGCGGGGCGCGGGCGCGAGGGCGGCGGCCTGGTGACAGAGCCCCCGGGAGCGGCCACCCGCACCTCGGCGCTCCAGATGCAGGCCGACGTGCAGAAGGTCATGCAGGACCTCGCGGCGGCCCAGGCCAAGGCCGCCCAGCAGGCGGGGGAACGTGAGATTGCCGTGCGCCGCGAGCAGATGGCCGAGGTCGAGGCGTTGCAGGCGCGGCTGCGCGACATCGACACGCTCACGGCCAAGACCCGCGAGGCGTATGACACCCGGCTGGAGATTGCCCGGCGGGCCGCCGACGTCGAGGGAGTCAGCGTCCGGGCGGTGGAGATGGAGCGCCAGGAGCGGCTGGATGCGCTGGCCCAGCAGCGGTTGCAGGTGCAGGGGCAGATCGCGGGGGCGAACACCAAGCTCGACCAGGCCCTCGCGGAGCAGGCCCTCGCCTACATCCAGTTGAACCCGAACATCAGCGAGGCCGACAAGCGCACGATTGCGCTCAACGCGCAGTTCGAGAAGTTGGCGCGCCAGTCGACGCCCGAAGTCGCGGAGCAGATTCGCGCGATGGGCGCGCGCATCATCGACCTGACGACGGGCCTGGGCTCGCTCGAAGCCTCCACGAAGGCGGCCGGGGCCCTCTCCTTGCGCATCGACACGACCCGCCTGAAGGATGCGGAGGACAAGGTCGCCGCCTTCACCACGCGCTACAACAAGCTCGTGCAGGACCTGGGCCCCGAGAACGCGCTCACGATCCGGGCGAAGACCGAGTTGGATGCCGCGATCACCGCGCTGAACGACATCGCCTGGAAGGAGAAGGCGGTGGTCACGCAGACGGAGTTGATGGCGGCGGCCTTCACCGACGAGATGAAACTGATGGGCACGCTCACGGCGCAGTGGGAGGCCTTCGCCGAGGCCATGGCGGCGGCGAGCCGGGAGGCCATCATCGCGCGAGAGGCGATCACGACCCGGGCGGCGGCGCTCCAGGGGGCGGGTATGCAGGGCGTGCGGCCCGCGCGCGAGGAAGAGGCGGCGATTCAGGCGCAAATTGGGGCGGTCAGTCGCCAGCGCGCGGTCGCTGCGGAAGAACTGTACGGCCGCCTGAATCAGGGCACGCTCGAAGAGAGCAGCGAGTACGCTCGCAAGCTGCGCGAAGCCGTCACCGATGCGGACCTGGCCCTCATCAAGCTGACGAGCGATCTGCGGGATGTGAGCGCCCGGGTGCCGACCGAAGGGCTGGCCGAGGGGCTGGCCCGGGTTCGGTACGAAGCTGAACTGGTCGGGACGACCTTCGACACGACGGGCGCGGAGATTCACCTCTACACGCAGGCGCTGATGGAGGCGCAGGCGCGCGGGGATACCACGAGCGAGACCGTGCAGCGACTGCGGGAGCGCCTGGAGGAATTGAAGGGCCTGCGCGAGGTCAAAGGCATGGTGAGCGACATCTTCGGCGCGCTCAACCGCGCCATGTCGACGGCCATCACCGGCATCATCCAGGGCACCACGACGGCCAAGGAGGCGTGGCACAACCTCGGCCAGTCGATGATTCTCGCGGTCAACGAGATGATCGTGAAGCGCGCCTTCAAGGCCCTGGAGGCGGGCTTCGATGCGATGCTCGATGCGATGGACGCGCGGGCGATGGTCAGCATCGCGCTGCAGATGATTCTCCAGGCCTTCGGGGGCGGTAGCGGCGGTTCGCTGACGCAACTCGCAGGTCCCGGGTCGACAGGCACCGCCAATGCGAACATCCAGGCGGGCGGCGGCGCGGAGTGGGGCTATATGCAGCGCGGGGGCGTTGTCACCCGCCCGACGCGGGCGATTGTTGGTGAGGCAGGCCCCGAGGCCATCATCCCGCTCAAGACGGCCGAGCGTGAAGGCCTGCTCGATGGGCTCTGGGGCGAGCAGCAGGCGCCCGTTGATGCGGCATGGGAACGCATTGCGCGGGCCTTCGAGGCCGTGGCGGCATCGACCCAGGGCGCAGGGGGCGGGGTAGACATCACCATCGTGGACCAGCGGAAGAGCGGGGAGCTTGAGCAGAAGGAGACCACGGCGGAAGATGGGCGCCGCAAGCTCGAAATCTTCGTCAAGGATGCGGTCAAGGGGGGCATCGGCACGGGCGAGTTCGACCGACTCCTGGGCGGGCTCTACGGCCTGACGCGGGTGGGCACGCCGCGATGACTCCGAAGCGCACCACGATCACGACGCCGCGTCGCTACGTGGAGCCTCGGCCCTTCATCCCGGTGCAGGGCCGCATCGAGTTGGTCAACACCTTCGTCAAGGAGATTCACCACGAGGCGGCGCCCGGCGAGACGCTGGCGGCCATCGTGGGCCGAGTGACCTCGACACCCAGCGCCGTGCGCGTGCACATCGTCTCCCCCTCCGGGCTTGTGCATGGGCCGATCCCGCCGAGCCAGTGGGAGCGCATTCGGCCACGGCTGGGGCGGCGGGTCGTCTTGCGGGTAGTGCCGCAGGGCAGCGGCAGCGGGAACAAGGATCGCGACACGGTGACGATCCTGCACCTCATCGGGGTCATCGCGCTCTCCTTCGTGCCCGGCGTGGGGCCCATCCTGGCCATCGTCGTCAACATCGCGGGGCAAATCCTCATCAACGAGATGTTCCCGCCCTCGACGCCAGGCAAGGCGAAGGCGCTGACGGGGCAGAAGGAACGGGAGCACCAGAGCGAGACGCTCTCCATCACGGGCTCGCAGAATCGGGCGTATCCCTACGGGCCGATGCCGGTGATCTACGGCCAGCACGGGGTCTTTCCGCCATGGCGTTGAGCCTTGCCTGCGTGGCCTACGAGGGCGACGACTACCTGCTCGTCCTGGACGGGGATCGGGTGGTCCCCCCGCAGGCCGTCGAGCGCCTGACGCTCCGTCGGGTTGGGCGCGTCGCCCCGACGCGGCGCTTCCGGTTCATGCTGGTCGATGAGTCGATGCCTGCGGCGCGCGGGGGCAACGTCCCCTTCAACGTGCGCGGGTTCACCTGGTCACCCCGCCTGCCCATCGAGGTGGATTGCGGCGGATTCTGGCACGCGGTGGGCGAGGTGGAGAGCCTGAATCAGCAGGCCCCCGGGGTGACGGTCGGCACCGAGGGCTGGCACGTCATCGGGACTGGACGCCTCTACGCCTCGGCGCTCGCGGACTTGGTCTGGGCCAGCATGGGGGTCGACCTCGTTGGGGTCTGCGTGCGCGCAGACGTGACTGAGGCCGACGGGTGCAACCTGCGGGGGCGCTTCACCGGGGTCCGCGTCGACTACCCTCGGCGGGTGTGCTTGCGTGGGGCGCGCATCCTGAGTCGCTGGGAGGACTGAGATGGCCGTCTGGCCGACCGCAGGGGGCTTCCCGCAGACCGTCGCCTATCGGGACTTCCAGGAGCAGACGCCTGCGGCGACGATTCGCACGCAGATGGAGGCGGGGCCCGACAAGATTCGCCGCCGCTTCACTGCGGCGCCACGCCCGTTCAAGGTCACGGTCCCGCTGACCACGGCGCAGGTCGCCACGCTCGATTCCTTCTACGTGACCACCTTGAGCTATGGTGCGCTGCCATTCGACTGGGTCCATCCGCGCACGAGTTCCTCGGCGGCGTTTCGCTTCAAGGGCCCGATCACCTATGCGCGGCTGGGCCCGGACGCCTGGCAGGCGAAGTTCGATATGGAGCAACTGCCGTAGTCCATGGCCCGCGCGCTCTCGTCCGCTGCGAAGTCCACGGTCTTTGCCCAGCAGACCAGCGAGGCCGCGCTCTGTCTGTTGACCATCACGGGCACGGGCATCGGAGTACCGCTGCGCTTCGTGAATAATCAACTGGATGTGGTGAGTCGCGGGAACACCTACCTCGCCACGGCCTTTATGATTAGCCTGCCCGATGAGCGCGACGATGCCCCGCCGCGCGTGATCCTGAACTTCGACAACGTGGACCGGCAGATCGTCGGGGCCATCCGCAGCCTGACCGTCGCGCCCACGGTCACGCTGGAGGTGGTGTTTTCCTCGGCCCTGGACACGGTGGAGGCAGGCCCCTTCGCCTTCACCCTGCGGAACGTGGACTACTCGGCCGATGTCATCGCGGGGGACCTGTTCTTCGAGGACTTTCTCAACGAGTCCTTCCCCGCCGATTCCTTTACACCGAACAACTGCCCGGGGCTCTTTTGATGCTGCCCCCCTGGGTCGCGCGCTACGTCGGCATCCCGTTCGTGGAACACGGGCGCACCCCGGCCGAGGGGTTAGACTGCTGGGGGCTGTGCCGCCTGGTGTGGAAGGAGCACTTCGGGATCGAGGTGCCCTCGTACACCGAGACCTACCGGACGACGCGCGAGGGAGAGGAGGTGGCCCGGGCGCTGCGGTCGGAGCTACCGGCGACGCCATGGCGGACGATTCCGAGGGCCGAGGCGCGTCTGGGGGACGGGCTCTTGTTTCGGCTCGCGGGCTATCCGATGCACGTCGGGCTCTTCTTGGAGGGCGACCAGTTCCTGCATGCCGATCCGCGCGCGGGGACGGTCATCGACCGGCTGAGCGCGCCCTGGTGGGAGCGGCGGCTCCTGGGGGTCTATCGCTACGATGGCTGACGACGTTGAGGTGGTGGCGGTCTCGCATCCGTTTCGCCTCACGCGCGAGGAGCGGCGGCTGGCCCCCGGCGCCACGCTGGCCGACATAGTCGCCCTCGCGCGCGTGCCCAATGACATGAGCGCGCGCGTCTTCATCGAGCGCAACGGCGAGGTGTACGGGCCCATCCCGCGCAAGCAGTGGGCGCGGATACGGCCGCGAGAGGGGAGCCGCGTCACCATTCGGGCCGTTGCGGGCAAACAGGACGACAACAAGACCCTGCGCATCATCCTCATCGTCGTCATCATCCTGATCGTCCTCATCCTCATCTACTTCTTCCCGTATGGGGCGTACTACTGGATCACCATTGGCGCGGCGGCGATCATGGCCGTCAACATGCTGCTGCCCTATGGCACGCCCAAGGTCGGCAGCCTGGCTCGGATCGAACCGAGTTGGGAGAGGGAGACGCCGACCTATTCCGTGGCGGGCGCCCGCAACAAGGCGGAACTCTACAAGCCGATCCCGGTCGTGTACGGGCAGCATCGGATTTTCCCTCCCTTCGGGGCGGTGCCCTATACCGAGTTGGTCGGGAACGACCAGTACCTGCGTCAACTGTTCGTGATTGGCCACGGGCAACTCTCGCTGAGCGACCTGCGCATCGGGGACACCCCCATCGCCAACTTCCAGGGCGTCGAGACGGAGATTCGCGAGGGCACTGCGACCGATGAGCCGCTGACCCTCTACACCGACGACGTGAATGAAGAGCCGCTGTCCGTGGCCCTCACCTATGCAGGCGGCTCACAGACGCGCACGGGCGGCCAGGTCGCGGATGAGGTCTCCGTCGACATCGGATTCCTTCAGGGGCTGTGTGTGTTCGCGTCGAATGGCGGGACGGTGCCGCTCCAGGTCCAGATCACGGTGGAGTACCGGAAGGTCGGCGACACCGAATGGATCAAGCCGCCCGGTAGCCCCATGGTCATCGCAGACAATCGCCTTGGGCAGGTGCGGCACGGGTTGCGGTGGACTGGGCACCAGCAAGTCCGCCCGACGAGCGACATCACGGTGGGCTCGTGGACGACCTCCCCGCTGTGGTCGAAGCTCGACGAGCAGGTGGCGTCCGACGCGGACTTCATCCAGTCCGGGCTCGACCCGGCGAACCAGATGTGCGAGGTGCGATGCGGGAGTCTCAGCGACCCCGCATGCACCAAGGAGCACCTGGTGCGCTATCGGATCGGGAAGGACACCACGGGCGGTAAGGTGATTGACTTCACGGTGGCGCTCTACCAGAGCACGACGAGCATCGCGACCTGGACCCACAGCAACGTCGATGTCTTCGCGACCTATACGCAAACCTTGACCGAGGCCCAGGCCAAAGCGATCACCGACTACACCAACCTGCGGCTCCGCTTCACCGCGAACGTGGGGTCGGGTACTGGGTCGCGGCGCGGGGTCGTGTCCTGGGCAGAACTCGACTTCCCGCGCCCGGCCGCAACCTACGAGGTTCGACTGACGCGCGACACCCAGGATTACTCCACCGCTGACGTAAAAGACGATTCGACCTGGACCGCGCTGCGCACGATCCGCAAGACGGCCCCCATCACCAAGAGCGGCCTGTGCATGGTCGCCCTGCGCATCAAGGCGACCGACCAGTTGAACGGGGTGGTGGACCGCTTCAACTGCCTGGCGCAAGCGATCCTGCCTGACTGGGACAACGGCTCGCAGCAGTGGGTGACGCGGGCGACCTCGAACCCGGCGGCGGCCTACCGCGCAGCGCTCCAGGGCAAGGGCAACGCGCGGCCCGTGGCGGACGCGCGGATTCACCTGGCCAGCCTCCAGCAGTGGGCGGTCGACGCGGCGGCGGCGGGCATGCAGTACAACCAGGTGGTGGACTTCCGCCACACCGTGTTCGAGCAGTTGCGGGATATTTCCGCCAACTGCCGGGCCGCCTTCACCATGATCGACGGGAAGTTTGGGGTGATCCAGGACAAGGCGCAATCGAGCCCGGTCCAGCACTTCACGCCCAAGAACACGATCAACTTCCACGGGCGCAAGTCGTTCCTGGACATGCCGCATGCCCTCAAGGTGCGGTTCATCAACCCCAACGCGGACTGGCAGTGGGACGAGCGCATCGTCTACGACGACGGCTACGACGCGGGCACGGCGAGCAAGTACGAGGTGGTGGAGACCCTCGGCGTCACGAGCGCGGACCAGGCGTGGCGCATCGGGCGCTACCACCTCGCGGCGCTCCGGTTGCGCCCGGAGATGTACGAGTTCAGCGTGGACGTCGAGAACCTGATCTGCACGCGCGGTGACCGCTGCCAACTCAACCACGACGTGCTCCTCGTCGGGCTGGCGGCCGGGCGCATCGTCTCCGTGCAGACGAGTGGCTCCACCTGCACCGGCATCACGCTCGACGAGGCGTGCCCGATGCAAGCCGGGCCGAGTTATGGCGTCCGCATGCGCTACGCCGACGGCAGCAGCGTAGTCAAGAGCATCGTGGCGAATCCTGGCGAGCAAACGGTCCTGACGTTCGTGGCGCCGTTTGCGGCCCCGTACCCGGCGGTCGGCGACCTGGTCCTGTTCGGTGAGGCGGGGCTGGAAAGCATCCCCGTCATCATCAAGGAGATTCGCCACGACCGGGACTTCCTGGCTCGGGTCATCGCGCTGCCCTACGACGAGGCGATCTACAACGCCGACCAGGGCACCATCCCACCCTTCAATAGCAACATCACGCTGCCCCCCAAGCTGAACCAGAACCCGCCGCTCCCGGTCATCGAGGGGGTGACCTCCGACGAGACCGTGATGGTGCGAGACCTCGATGGGTCGCTCGCGGCGCAGATTCTGCTCTCGGTCCGTTACACGCCCACCTCGGCGGTGCTGGCCGATTGGGTGGAAGTGCAATACCGCTACTCCGACTCGACGTCGGGCTACATCGCCCTGCCGAACATCACTCGGCTCGCGACGAGCATTTTCATCCGCCCGGTGCAAGAAGGCCAGGCCTATGACATGCGGGTCCGCACGGTCAGCGGGGGCGGCGCCGTCTCGGACTGGGCAACGGCCCTCAATCACACCGTCATTGGGAAGACCTCACTCCCGTCCGCACCGACCGGACTCACGCTCAGCCTGGCGGGCGTGCTCTCGTGGACCCTCAGCCCCGCGCCCATTGACTTGGCCGGGTTCATCATCAAGCGCATCCCGGGGGCGAATGCCATCTGGGATCAGGGACTGAGCCTGCACGACGGGGTGCACTCGTCGTCCAACTTCGCGACGCTCCCCCTGATGTTCGGCCAGTGGACCCTGATGGTGCGGACGGTCGACACCTCGGGCAACGAGTCGGCGACTGCGGGCTCGCTCACGCACGACTTCGGTACAGCGCTCCTCCACAACGCGGTGGAGACGCGCGATGAAAAGGTCCAGGGATTCCCGGGGACCAAGGTCAACTGCACCGTGCAGGGGGGCACGGGCTTTCTCATCGCGGATCAGGTCACGACGGGCTTCTGGTCGCAGGACAACGCGCTCTTCTGGACGTCGAACGGCAACCTGTTCTGGGTCGGCACCTACAAGCAGATGACGTATACCTGGACCTATACCACGGGCTCCAGTGCGGGCGACACAAGCCTGCTCCTTGACATCGGCGCCCAAGGCAACTGGAAGGCCGAGTACAAGAAATCTGCGGACTCGACGTGGCTCCCGGTGAATGGGGTGGTCCCGGGCATCCTCGCAAGCACGAGCTATGACATCCGCATCACCATTGATGCGGGGGCGGTGCAGGGGATCATCTCCAAGCTGATTCTCTACCTCGATGCCCCGGACATTCAGGAGTTGATCCAGAACTTCGCGGTGGCGGTGACGACGGGCACGCGCCTGACGCTCACCAAGACCTACCGCGCCCTCAAGACGGTGAGCCCTACGGTGGTGACCTCGGGCGGCGAGACGGCGATCAGCGCCAAGGCCGATGACAAGCAAGCGCAGAGCGGGGCGAACAATGGCCCCCTCATCAAGGCGCTCGATGCGAACGGCGCAGTCGTCGCGGGGCACGTCGACGTCATCCTCCAGGGCTACTAGAGGTAAGATAGGCCATGCCTAACGACCGCACGCTGGCGATCAGCAAGGTGCACCCCATCGTCTTTCGCGGTAGCGACCTCGTGATGGCCTGGATTTTCACGGCGACGTTGCAGCAGGGCGACCAGCAGGCCATGGACACCGCGACCATCGAGTTAGACCCGAGCGAGCGCAAGCTCCTGGCCGAGTGGACTCGTGGCGAGGTCGACGCGCTGATCCAGTCGGCAGTCGCTGCGGGCCCCAACAAGACGCCAGTTCACCCGCGCCTCCTGGCGCTCCATCGCGTGCTCGATACGCGCTTGACGATTGAGGAGCGCATGGACTTCGACCTCGGGAGTCTGCCCGCGTGAGTTCGTTCCCAGCGGCGAACTACCTCAGCAACGCGGGCCGCACCGAGGGCGAGATGAAACAGGCCTTCGAGGATTGGCTTGCCACCGACAAGCAAATCCCGGGCGCGGCCGTGGCCTTCTCGACCCTGACCATCGCCTCGGGCTCGATCACGCCGACGGCCGGGCAGGGGCAGTACTCGGTCGACACCGAGGGCGCGGCATCGACCGATGACCTCGCCAACATCGTGCAGACGAACCTCCCGGATGGCAGCGCGCTCCTGCTCAAGTCCGTTGCCTCGGCGCGGACGGTGGTGCTCAAGCATGCGGCGGGCGGTGCGGGCCAACTCTCACTCGGCGATGCGGCCGACCTCTCGCTGATTGATCCGACGATGTGGGTGCTGTTCCGTCGCAACGGCACGCAGTGGGATGAGGTCTGGCGCTCGTGGGGGAGCAAGAAGGCCGAGTTTCGGGCGCGCTACGGCATGTCGGACCTGCCGGTGGCGAAGGGGGCGAACCTCACCGCCGCCTCGACGCTGACGCTGGGTTCGGATGGGGACTTCTTCCACGTCACCGGCACCACGACGATCACCGCGATCAGCACGCGCCCGGCCGGGACGCGCGTGACCCTCGTCTTCGACAGCACTCCCCAGTTGACGCACTCGGCCTCGCTGATCCTGGCGACCGGCGGCAACGAGACGATGGTGGCGAATCAGGTGAAACAGTTCGCCTCCGAGGGCAGCGGGACGTGGCGGGAGATTCAGCCAGCGGTCAGCGTCGGCGGGGTCTGGGAATACACCAGCGCAGGCTCAGCGACCTGGACGCGCCCGAGCAACGTGTCGAAGGTGCGCATCACTGTGGTCGGGGGCGGCGGCGGGGGTGCCTGGGATCGTGGCGGCGGGGGCGGAGGCGGCGAGGCGATCTACGAGGGGAGTATCGACGTATCCAGTGACCTGACCCTCAGTGTCGGGGCGGCGGGGACGGCTGGGGTGGGTCCTGCACCTGGTGGCGGTGGCAATGGGGGCACGACGACCGTCACCGGAACAGGCGTGAACCTGAGCGCGGCTGGCGGGGTTGGCGGCATATCGTCTTACTACTCGGGGAATGGGGGGGCTGGTGGCGGCACCGGGGCCGGGTCCGGGGGGGCAGGAGGAAATCCTGGGGGGCCTGGATCGGCTGGCACCGGAAGCGCCTATGCGTCCGGTGGCTGCGGCGGTGGCGGCGGCGCATCGGCTGGGAACGGGAGCGGGGCAGGAGGGGGGCAGAAGCTTGCAGCGGGCGGAAGCGGGGCGGCGTCGTGGAGTGGCGGCGGCGGCGGGGCGTCGCTCGTTGGGGCAGGAGGCAATGGGGGCGTGTACTCTGGCGCGGGGCCGGTGGCAGGCACGCGCGGCGGTGGCGGGGGTGGTGGTGTCTCCAGCGGGAACGGCGCGGCGGGTGGGGCGGGGTACATCCGCATCGAGGCGGTCGCATGAGGAAGGAAGCCGGGTCGTACTACTACACGAAGTGCTTGGAGTGCGGTGGGGAACTCGCGGCGGGCTGGCTCTCCGACGAGCCGCAACCCACCCTGGCTGGCGAGCCGGGGAAGATCATCACGGCCTCGCGCGATGAGCAGGGCGTGGTGTCGGAGCCGCAGGTGTGCGGGTGCGGGAAGACGCGGCTGTACTTCGATCCCAAGACCGGGCGCGGCGTCGTGGAGTGGGACACGGCGCAGGAGCCGCGCTGGCAGGCGGCGATCCGGTGG
>Ga0233417_10000150_pt1 | contig 19122 bp, 15 predicted proteins | sample Sed_MG_FD_189023 | JGI IMG/M metagenome (GOLD analysis project Ga0233417, IMG submission 189023) | Sediment microbial communities from Lake Towuti, South Sulawesi, Indonesia - Sediment_Towuti_2014_0.5_MG | ecosystem: Environmental > Aquatic > Freshwater > Lake > Sediment | place: Indonesia... | reverse complement strand
CGACAACGCACTTCGAGATCGCGCCCGAGATGAAGGGCTGGACGGCGCCCATCATCTTCACGTGCCCCATGTAGTGGATCGCGCGCTCGCCGATCGCGCAGTCGAAGACCGGGTAGTGCTCGGTCTTGACGTATGGCGCGCCGACGATCGTGTTCCGCTCGTCGATGTAGGCGGTGATCTCCTCGACCTCGTTCGGCGCGTAGCCGAGCTCCTCGAGCGCCATCGGAACGGTCTTGTTGACGATCGTGATCTCGCCGCCGCCGACGAGCTTCTTCGACTTGACGAGGGAAAAGTCCGGCTCTACCCCCGTCGTGTCACAATCCATCATGAATGAAATCGTGCCGGTTGGAGCCAAAACACTGGCCTGTGCATTACGCCAGCCATTTACCTCGCCAATTTCGAGTGCATCATCCCAAGCTTTCCGGGCTGCGTTCAACAGGTCGTCGGGCACCGAACTCGAGTGGTCGATGTTGCCGACCGCAGCGCGGTGCTTCGCGATGACCCCGGTCATGGCGGCCGCATTCGGCTGGTAGCCGGCGAACGGGCCCATCCGCTTTGCGATCTCGGCGGACTTGCGGTACGCGCGCCCCGTCATGAGCGCCGTGATCGCAGCCGCGTACGCGCGACCCTCGTCCGAGTCGTACGGGAGCCCGCGCGCCATGAGCAGCGCGCCGAGGTTCGCGTAGCCGAGGCCGAGCTGGCGAAAGGCTTTCGCGTTCCGCTCGATCTCGGGCGTGGGGTACGAGGAGTAGCCGACGACGATCTCCTGGGCGAGGAAGACGACGTCGACCGCGTGCTCGAGCGCCTCGACGTCGAGCTCGCCGTCCTCGCGCCGGAACTTCATGAGGTTCAGCGAGGCGAGGTTGCACGCCGAGTCGTCGATGTGCATGTACTCGGAACAAGGATTGGAGGCGTTGATCCGGCCCGTGTTCGGGCACGTGTGCCAGGCGTTGATCGTCGTGTCGTACTGGACGCCGGGGTCGGCGCACTCCCACGCCGCCTCCGCGATCTGGCGCAGCAGGTCGCGCGCGTCCTTCGTCTCGACCACGGAGCCGTCCGTGCGCCCGGTCAGGTTCCACTCCTTGCCCTCGAGGACCGCCTCCATGAAGGCGTCCGTCACGCGCACTGAGTTGTTCGCGTTCTGGTACTGGATCGATGCCCAGTCCGGCGAGTCGAGCGACATGTCGTAGCCCGCCGCCTCGAGGACGCGCGCCTTGCGCTCCTCGCGGGCCTTGCACCAGATGAACTCCTCGACGTCCGGGTGGTCGACGTCGAGCACCACCATTTTTGCGGCACGCCTGGTGTTCGAGGCGTAGAGCCCGTAAGCGCTCAGGAGGTGGACGTCCTCGATCTCGATGTCGTATGTCTGGGCGATCTCGGTCCGCGTGACCGAATCGAGAGTGAGCTGCACGCAGGTCGAGACCTCCCCTGCGTACTCGGCCACGGCCGCGTCGGGATGCGTGGCGAGCGTCGCTACGGCTCGATAGCCGCTCGTCTCGTTCATGCCGACGCTTCGCTCGACGAGCCGGTAGCCGCCGCGCTGCTGGACGCGCGAGGCGAGAGGCCCGTACAGCGAGGGGCGGTACCCCCAGCCCTTGTCCGCACCGGCGGAGGGCTCGTAGGCGACCTCGGCCTTTGCGGAATGCGGCGCGATTAGCTGAACGAGCCGATCGACGAAGGTGTGGCCGACGACGTAGAGGCGGTACAGCGGACGCCATGTTCCGCGCCCTTCGCGGCTCAGTTTGATCTTCGACGGGACGCCGAGCGTCAGCAAGAGACGCTGCATCTCGACCAGGAACGCCCGGTCGATCGAGCTGATCGACCAGCCACCGCGACGCTGGTAGCTGCCGTCGGCGTCGATGACGCCTGCGACGAACGCCGCCCGCACCTCCGGCGTCGCCCGGAACAGCATGCTCGGGAAGCCGAGCGCGTCTCCCTTGCCCTTGGCAAGCCCGTTCGCGACGAAGAACTCGATCAGGCGCTTGCGGGTAAAGCCGAGCTGGAAGTGGCCTCTCTCGTCGCCGAGAAGGCTCGGTTCCTCACCGAACAGGTCACGCGAGTATTGGCGGAAGCGATCTGCCGAGACACGCCCAGCCTCGTCCTTGCAGAAGGCGACTCGAAGCCGGTAGGGGTATGTCGTGCGGAGCTCTCCGTCGCCGTACGTCAGACCGACGAAGTAGGCCAAGCGCCCGTCGAGCTCGGTGGGAAGTTGCATCTCCACGGTCGTCGTCGCGTGTGGCGGATCGGCAACTTCGGGCGTGAACAATGGAATAGAGGTGCCGCCCTCACTCGGCTCCAGGAGGGCGTAGAGCGCGTCACCCGGCCGGAACGCCTCGATCGGCTTGACGTCGAACCTACCCTCGATGTCGTTCCAGTACGCGAACTTGTGGCCCTCCGTCACCTCGACCTCGTAGCCCTCGCGCGTCTGCACTCGGTAGCACTGCTTCCGGCCGTTCGGCATGAAGTCGGCGATCGCGCGCGCGCCCCTGTGTGTGAGGACGTCTTCGCCGACCCTGAGCTGCTCGATAGGGCGCCATCCCTCGGGGGTCGCCACAAGGGTGCCTTCTCTGAAGCACTTTCCGCCCGACTTGATCGTGCCGGCGGAGGCGTCCGCTCCGCGCATGAAGGACACGGGGCCGCTCGCATAGCCGCCCTTCGAGAGCTGTTCCTTGGAGGAGCGGAGCCTGCTGAGGTTGACCCCAGAGCCGGAGCCGCCGCGGAAGACGATCCCCTCGCGGCGGATCCAGTCGAGGATCGACTCCATCGAGTCCTCGATCGAGAGAATGAAGCACGCCGAGCATTGCGGGCGCGTCTCGAAGCCGACGTTGAACCAGACCGGCGAGTTGAAGGACGCGTACTGGTTGACGAGGATCGCCTTCAGCTCGGCCTCGAAGGTGTCGGCCTCGTCCTCGGTCGCGAAGTAGCCGCCCTCGCGACCCCAGCCGCCGATGGTGTCGACGACGCGACCGATCATCTCCTTCACGGAGCGCTCGCGCTCAGGGGATGCCATGCGCCCGCGGAAGTACTTCTGCGCCACGATGTTGGTGGCCGTCTGCGACCAGAGCTTCGGGAACTCGACGCCCTTCTGCTCGAACGCGGGGCCGTCCTTGCCGGGGATGTACGCGTCGCGGAGTTCCCACTCGATCTCGTCGAAGGGGTCGCGGTCTGGAGTCGTGAAGGAGCGGCGCGGGGCGACGCTCGCCTCCGCGTCGACGACGGCGTTCACGATCTCTTCGGTCGCCTCCCCCGCCTGGGGTGCGTCCTCTGCCTGCTTCACGGTGGCCATCGCGTCCTCCCGAGCCGAGTCCGACATCACGACTTCCCGCCCGGAGTGGCGACGAGCGTCAAGCGAGCGGACCTGGCAGGGTAGGGGGCCTGTACGACGGAGTTTTTCTGGCCTATTTGCAGGGACTTTTCGCTCGTCACGGCTTCAGGGATTCTACCCGCGTACGGGCGGCTCGCGCCGCCCGGAGCATCAGACGAGCGTGTCCGGGTCGACGTCCCGCGCCGCCTGCCGTCGCCGCGAGACGTACCCGAGCCCGCCCGCCGCGAGGAGCGCCACCGACATGCCGCCGAGCACCATCAGCGGAATCGGCACCGATGACGTCGCCGACACGTCGACGTCGGGCGACGCCACCGTCTCGGTCCCTCCGTCGGCGCCGCCGGAGCCCGTCGTCCCTCCCCCCGCGTTCTTCCCGCCCGAGCTCGATCCACCGGACCCGCTCGTGCTCGAATACGCGGTCTTCTCGCAGTCGTTGCCCGATCCGTCGGGGCTCGGGTCGCAGCCGCCCGGCGCGAGCTCGCCGCGAAGCGCGCTCTGCAGCGCGCGGGAGATGACCTCCTCGGCGTCCACGTACGGCCCGATGTCGCTCGGGATGGCGTCGATCGCTTCCTCGTAGCAGTGCGGGGGGTACAGGCGGTCGATGCGACCGTTGTCGTACCAGTCGGCGAGGACCTTCTTCCCGCAAGGAGTGGCGGCTGCAGCCGGAGACGAAAGGGCGAGCGCACCGAGCACCGCCGCGAGCAGCGCGAGCACGGCTCCGACGGCGAGCGACGTCTTGGTTCGATTCGTCTCGGGTGTCATGAGGCGGCCCCGGCATCGAGCCCGGCACCGAGGAGTCTTCCGGCGCCAGGTAATCCGAGCGTGTGGTGAGAGTAAAGGATCTGTTAGACGGAAGCGGTGCCTACCCTGCCTCGCAGGGCACGCGCCGCCAGGATGGTAGCGTGGCCCGCCATGGGTCCGGCGCCTGAGCCGTCGCTTCGGGCGCTCGGCGCCGGCACGCTCGGGTTCGCCGCCCTCGTCGGCGCCGTCGTCGCAGGCGCGATCTTCGCGGGAGACGGCCCGGACGTGGGGGGGATCCTGCCGGTTGGCGGGTCGGCCATCGCCCTCGCGACCGCGGCGCTCCTGGCCGTGGCGCTCGGGCGAGCGCCCTCACCGCGTCTCGGCCGTTCTGGCGCGGCCCTTGCAGGCGCACTGCTTGCGCTCGCCGCGTGGACCGGCGCCACGGTCGCCTGGTCGATCGTCCCGGACCGAAGCTGGGACGCGACGAACAAGGTGATCGCATACGCAGCGTTCCTCGTGCTCGGGGCGCTCCTTGTGGGCTTCGTCGGCAGGATCGGTGCCCGCCTCGGCGCGACAGCCCTGGCCGTCGTCCTCGGTGGCGCGCTCGTGTGGTCGCTGCTCGTCAAGTCGGTCCCGGCGCTCGATCCCGACGAGGGGAGGATCGCGCGGCTGAACGAGCCCGTCGACTACTGGAACGCGCTCGCGCTGCTCGCGGACGTCGCGATCGTCCTCGGGCTCTGGCTCGGGACTGGGCCGGGGCATCGCGGGGCCGTCCGCGTCGCGGGCGCGCTCCTCGCGTACGTCGCCACCCTCGCGCTGCTCCTGACGCTCTCGCGCGTCGGCCTCGTCGCCGGCGTGGCCGTCCTCGTGCTCTGGTTCGCGGTTTCCCGCGAGCGCCTCGAGGGAGGCCTGCTCCTCGTCGGCTCCACCGTCCCGGCCGTGCTCGTCGCGGCGTGGGCATTCACGCGCCCCGCGCTCGTGGAGGACCTCGCTCCGCGGGCCGATCGCGTCGCGGACGGCGCTGTGCTCGCCGTGCTCGCGCTGATCGGCGCGGGTCTCGTCGCGGCCGTCACGGCCGTTAGGCTCCGCCGCTCGCTCGGCGAGCGCTCGACGAGACGTGTGAGCCGCGGTCTCGTCGCCGGAGCGGTGCTCGTGGGCGTGGCGGCCGTTGCGGTCGCGGGCGTAGGGGTCGCCGACGCCGTCTCGTCGGGTCGATCGTGCGCGGAGATCGAGAACGACCCGAGCCGGCTGAGCACGCTCGACCCCAACAGCCGCCTGTGCTGGTGGGGCGAGGCGTGGGACGTCTTCCTCGCCCATGCACCGGAGGGAGCGGGCGCCGGGACCTTCGAGGTCGCCCGGAAGCGCTTCCGCACCGACGCGAGGACCGTCGCCCAGCCGCACAGCGTCCCGTTCCAGCAGCTCGCGGACGGAGGCGTGGCTGCGCTCGTGCTCTTCGCGGCGCTCGCCGCAGCGGGCGCGGCCGTGTGCGTGTGCGCGCTCAGACGACTCGAAGGCCCGGAGCGAGCGGCCGCCGCCGCGCTCGTTGCGGCGCCAGCCGCCTACGTCGTCCACACCCTCGTCGACTACACCTGGGACTTCCTCGCGGCGACGGCTCCGACGATGGTCGCGCTCGGGGTGCTGGCCGCGTCAGGCCGTCCGCCGCGCGTGCCTAGGCCGCATGTGCTGCTCGGCGCCGGCGCTCTTCTAGTCGCTATCGGAGTGCTCGCCTCTTTCGGGGCCCCCTGGCTCGCCGAGCGCAGCGTGAGAGAGTCGTCTCGCGCGCTCTACCGCTTCGACGTCGAGCTCGCTCTCGACCGCGCGAACCGGGCGCGCGCCCTCAACCCGCTCTCGGTCGAGCCCGTCTTCGCGCTCGCCCGGCTCGAGGAGCAGCGGCGGCGCCTCGGCGCCGCCGAGCGGCGCTACGTCCAGGCTGTCGAGCTCCAGCCCGAGAACCCGGATACGTGGTTCGCGCTCGGCCTCTTCGAGTTCGAGGCACGCCGGAACATGTGCGCCGCGTACCGGTTCTTGAACGACGCCTACACGCTCGATCCGGCGGGGCGGCAGTGGGTGCCCGGCGGCGAGCTCGACCAGGCGCGAGAAGCCGTCAACGCGGGCGCGTGTGAGCCACAGCCGGTCGGCGGCTAGGAAGGCCGCGACGACCTGGGGCCGGTTACCGACCCACGACGAACACGACGTGCGCCTTGCCGAGGGCGCCGATACGGACTCCGTCGAGCGGGCCGACCATCTTCACGCCCAGATCGTTCGCCAGGCGGCGGCCTTCGCCCGCGAACCCCGGCCGATACATGACGATGCTTCTGGCGAAGTCGCTGCGCGGCGCGTTCCCGACGGCGCCGATGCGGTAACCGCGGCTCTGGACACGCGTGGCTGCGTCGCCGGCGGCACCGGTCCGGCCGTTGCCGTTCAGGACGAGGACGACGGTCTGGGAACGGGGCCGAGAGGCGGCTGGGACGGCCGCCCGGGCTTTCGTGGGAGCCTTCCGGACCGATGCGCGCGCAGGCGCGGCCGCGGTCTCGCGCGCGGCCAGATCGATCCGGTTCGAGACGACGCGGACGAGCGCGCCTCCGCCGATGGCGAGGAGGAGCAGGAGCTCGACGAGAGCGATCGCGCCCGCGACGCAGGCGGCGGTGCGCCAGGGACGGACGAGGGCATCGGGCGCGGAGAGGGGGTGATCCACGGGCGACCGATTCGCCCGCAGCGCTCCGACTCCTCCCATCCGGGCTCGCGTGGTGGGCTCGGCTACACGGTGTCCCGGAGCCAGTCCCAGGTCGCCAGCAGCCCGTCCTCGAGGCCGACGATGGTGCTGAAACGGAGCTCGGCCGCCGCGAGGTCCGGGTCGAGGACGCTGCGCCGCAGCTCGCCGAGGCGAGGGGGCGCGTGCTCCGCTTCGAGCTCCGAGCCCGCGACGCGGCGGCAGAGCTCGTAGAGCTCGACCACCGACGTCTCCCGGCCGGTCCCGACGTTGAAGACGCCGCCCTCGTGGCCAAGCGCCGAGATCATCGCGCGGGCGGCGTCGGCGACGTACACGTAGTCGCGGGTCTGGAGACCGTCTCCGAAGATGTGCGGTCGCTCGCCACGCGCGAGGGCGCCAAGGAAGATCGCCACGACGCCGGCCTCGCCGTGCGGGTCCTGGCGCGGCCCGTAGACGTTTCCGTAGCGGAGAGACACGTGCGCCGTGCCGTACAGGCGGTTGTACGCCCGCAGGTACTCCTCCGCGGCGAGCTTGGCCGCACCGTAGGGGGAGACCGGCTCGCGGGGGGCGTCCTCCCGGGCGGGGCCCTCGCACTCTCCGTAGATCGCCCCTCCCGTCGAGCTGAAGACCACCTGCGCGCCGTGCGGGCGAGCCGCCTCGAGCACCCGGACGGTGCCGAGCACGTTCACGTCCGCGTCCTCGACCGGCCGCTCGACCGAGACGCGGATGTCCGCCTGTGCAGCGAGGTGGAGCACGGCCTCGGGGCGCACGTCGTCGAAGAGGTCGGCGAGCGGCTCGCGCACGTCTCTGACGTGGAGCTCGGCCCGCGCGTGCACGTTCTCGCGCTTCCCGGTCACGAGCGAGTCCACGACGGCGACCTCGTCCTCGCGGGCCACGAGCGCGTCCACGACGTGGGATCCGATGAAGCCCGCGCCGCCTGTGACGACCACGCGCACGCGGCGCATCCTACGGCCGCTCGCGGCGCCCGTAGGATGGCGAGCGATGTTCGTGACGTTCGAGGGGCTCGACGGGTCGGGCAAGACGACGCAGGCCGAGCTCCTGCGGGAGCGGCTCGAGGCGGACGGCGTGGACGTCGTCGTCACGCGCGAGCCGGGCGGCACGGAGCTCGGGGAGAGGGTCCGGGACCTGCTCCTGCACGGCGGCCACGTCTCTCCGTGGGCGGAGGCCTTGCTCTACGCGGCCTCGCGGGCGCAGCACGTCGAGGAGGTGATCCGGCCCGCGCTCGAGCGAGGGGCGTCGGTGATCTGCGACCGCTACGTCGACTCCTCGGTCGCCTACCAGGGTGTCGGCCGCGGCCTCGGGCTCGAGCGCGTGCTCGACCTGAACCTCGCGGCGGTCCAGGGTCTCATGCCGGACCGCACCTTCCTGCTCCTGCTCGACCCGGACGACGCGCGCTCGCGCATCCGGGGCGCGCACGACCGGCTCGAGCGGGAGGGCGGAGAGTTCCGCAGGCGGGTGGACGCGGGCTACCGGGAGCTCGCCGAGCGGTTCCCCGAGCGCATCGTCGTGCTCGACGCCGCGCGTCCCGCCGACGAGCTCGCGGAGGAGGTGCATGGAGCGCTTCGCGTCGGTACCTGAGCAGCCCGAAGCCAAGCGCCTTCTCTCGGCGGCTCTGGCGGAGGGCATGGCGCACGCACACCTCCTGCACGGCCCGGCCGGGGTCGGCAAGCGCACCGCCGCAATCGCCTTCGCGGCCGCGCTCCTCGGCGACGAGCGTCGTGTGCAGGCACGCACGCATCCGGACCTGTACGTCCTCGAGCCGCTCGGGGAGATGATCCGCATCGACGACGTGCGGGCGCTGCGCCACGACCTCCACATGCGTCCATTCGAGGCCGACCGCCGTGTCTACCTCGTGCTCGACGCGCAGCGCATGAACGAGGACGCCGCCGACGCGCTGCTCAAGGACCTCGAGGAGCCGCCTCCCTACGCGGTCGTCGTGCTCGTCGCGACAGAGCTCGGCTCGCTGCCGCCGACGATCCTCTCGCGCTGCCAGCTCGTGCCGTTCAGGCGGCTCTCCGAGCGCGCCGTTCGGGAGTGGATCGCGGCCCGGGCACCCGAGCGCGGCGAGGAGGAGGTCCGGGCGCTCGCACGTGCGTCCGCTGGGCGGCTCGACCGCGCGCGGCGGCTGATCGACCCTGCCGCGGCCGGCCGGCGCGAGGCGCTCGTCGCGGTCGCCCGCTCCGTCTACTCCGATCCGGCATTCGAGCCCGGCGAGGCCGCAGCTGCGCTCCTCGCGGCGGCGAGCGAGCGCGGGCGGGAGGCGAGGGAGCGCGAGCAGGAGGTCGTCGAGACGCTCGATCTGCCCGCCCGCGACGCCGACCAGCGCGTCCGCCGTGCGCAGCGCGGCGCCGAGCGGGACGAGCTTCTCGCGGGCCTCGAGGCCCTCGAGTCCTGGTACCGCGACCTCGTGGTGGTCGGCGCGGGCGCCGAGTCTGCGGCCGTGCACGCCGATCTCCTCGACGAGCTGCGCGAAGACGTCTCGCGCGAGCTCGGCGAGGGCCCAGCCGAGGCGGCCGAGTTCGTGCGCGAGACCTGGCGCGGCCTCGAGGAGTTCAACCTCAACCCGTCGCTCGCGCTCGAGGCGATGTTCGTGCGGGTGCAGCGCAGCTTCGGCGTTCTCGCCCGCGCGTAGCTGCGCCGACCCGCCGCTACACTCAACCGGCCCCGCCGACGTAGCTCAGCTGGTAGAGCACTTCACTCGTAATGAAGGGGTCCCCGGTTCGAGTCCGGGCGTCGGCTCTGTCCGCAGATCCGTAGTCATCCGCAATTGGTTGAGCGGGTATCCGGATGGCTCGGTGAAGCGGGCGCGCAACGCTGCAGCCACTCGATCGGGAGAAGTTTGTGCGCGCCGAGACAGCGACGCGAGAATCAGTGCCTGAAGGACGCAGCTCGCAGATCCTGACGCCAGATCAGCGGCTGCGCGTGTTCGTCTCGTCGACGCTGCAGGAGCTGGGATCCGAGCGCACAGCGGCAAGCGAGGCGATCGCGTCCCTGCGCCTGACGCCGGTGCTGTTCGAGCTCGGCGCACGGCCGCACCCGCCGCAGGCTCTGTACCGGGCGTACCTGCAGCAGAGCCAGCTGTTCGTCGGCCTCTACTGGGAGAGCTACGGGTGGGTCGCGCCGGGAGAGGCGATGTCCGGGATCGAGGACGAGTTCAAGCTGTCGGAGGCGATGCCGCGGCTGCTCTATGTGAAGGTTCCTGCTCCCAAGCGCGAGCCCCGGCTAGAGGAGTTCTTGGGGCAGATGCGGGCCGAGGGATCGGCGTCCTACAAGCATTTTGGGACGGCGGAGGAGCTCCGTGAGCTGCTCGCAAGCGATCTCGCCTTGGTGCTGACCGAGCGCTTCGAGGCAACCGCCGAGGCCGTGAAGCCGTTTCCGGCGCCTGCGCGAGACCTGCCCGCACCGCGAACGAGCTTCGTCGGTCGCGTGGAGGAGCTCGCGCACATCGAGGACGTCGTCGCCGGAGGCTCGCGGCTCGTGACGCTCACCGGGCCGGGTGGGATCGGCAAGACGAGGCTGGCAGTAGAAGCGGCGCGGAAACTGGCGGCGGAGTTTTCGGACGGGGTCGTCTTCGTCCCGCTGGACGGAGTCGTCGGCGACGAGCTCGTTCCGGGTGCGATCGCCGAGAGCCTGGGGGCGCGGGAGGTGGCCGGCGACGCGATGGCTTCACTCGTCGCCCACCTCAGCACGCGCCGGATGCTGCTCGTGCTCGACAACTTCGAGCACGTGATCGGCGCCGCTCCGATCGTCGGCGCGCTGTTGGAAGGGGCCCGGCAGCTGACCGTGCTCGTGACGAGCCGCGAGCGGCTTCGGCTATCCGGAGAACACGAGGTTCAGATTCCGCCGCTTTCGAGCGACGGGGAGGCGGTCGAGCTCTTCGCGGAGCGCGCGGCGTCTGCGCACCAGGGATTCGAGCTCGTGCCTGACGAGCTTCGCGTGGTCGAGGACATCTGCCGCAGATTGGAGGGCGTGCCACTCGCGATCGAGCTCGCGGCGCCGCGCATGCGCCTGCTCACGCCGGCCCAGCTCCTCGAGCGGCTGAGCGAGCGGCTGGACCTGACAGGCCCGCGCGACGCGCCCGTCCGGCAGCAGACGCTCGAAGCCGCAATCGCCTGGAGCTACGACCTACTGACACCGGACGAGCAGAGGGTCTTCCAGCGCCTCGGGGTCTTTCCCGGGAGCTTGAGCATCGAGGCGGCAGAGGAAGTGGCCGGGCTCGACGCCGACGTCGACCTCCTCGACGTGCTCTCGTCACTTCTCGACAAGAGCATCGTTTACCGACTCCCGCACCTGGGCGAGACCCGGTTCGGGATGCTGCGCATGATCCGTGAGTTCGCGCTCGCGCGGCTCACGGCTTCTGGGGAGCTCGAACCTACCCTCGAGCGGCTGAGCGACTACTACCTGCGCCTCGCGGCCCAGGCCGAGGACGGCCTCCGCACGACCGCCCAGGGACAGTGGCGGCAAACGATCGACCTCGAGGCGGACAACGTCCGCGCGGTGTTGACGCGGGCTGCCGACCGTCACGCTGTTGGGGAGCTCTCGGCCTTGACGCGGGGGCTCTTCCTCTGGTTCTGGCTCCACGGCAACGTCGACGAGCTTCGAGAGTGGGTTGGCCTGGGCCTCGCCTGCTCGGACGGGAGCGACGACCTCGACCGGGGCTGGCTGCTCGGGCTCGACGGGGCGTTCGCGGTCGTCGGGGGGGATTTCGAGGATGGCGCGAAGACGCTTCCCGAAGCCGAGGCCCTGCTCGATAACGCGGGCGACCGCCGCGGCGTCGCGACGATGAAGCTCGTCCGCACCTTCGGTTCCGCGCCACTCATCGGAGAGAAGCAGGCGGTCGCACAACTCGAGGATCTTCTCCCGGAGTTCGACGAACTGGGCGACCTCTGGGCCTACGGCACTGCCCTGCATGCGATCGGCCGGTTGAGAGTCGTTTTCGGCGACTACGAGGGTGCGGGTGACATCTTCGAGCGAGCCGTCGAGGAGGTCGAGCGGGTCGGAGACGATTTCGGCCTCGCCCTCGCGTCGAACAACCTGGCGAGGTCGAGATTCGCGCACGGGGACGTCGAGGGAGCCAGGCTGGTGATGCGCCGGGTACTCGCCCATCGGCGCGCGAAGGGAATTGGGTTTGCCGACGACGACCACCTCGAGATCGTGGCGCGAGTCGCGCACGCGGATGGCGAGCACGAGCGGGCAAGCGCGCTCGTGGGAGCAGCCGAGCGGGTTCGCACGCAGATCGGCATTCCCCTGTGGCCGCCCGCGCAGCAACAGTTCGACGCGCTGCTCGAGGAGCTGCGCGCTGCGCTCGGTGACGACGATTTCGACGCCGCCTGGGAGCGGGGCGCCGCAGCGGACACTAACGAGGTCGAGAAGCTCGCCGTCAGCGTCGTAGGCGAAGCAGGCCCGCCGCGCGCAGACTGACAGGGCCCCGCCAGCCGACGAGCGGGTGGCGGACGCGGATTTGCGGAAGCGCGCAAACGAGTCTCATGCAGCGGGCCTCTTGATCGATCGCCGAAACGGTCATCAGGCCGTTGGCTCCTCTCGCTGTCACTGTCCAGCGGTGAGCCCGTGGGTCGGTCTTGCCGCCTGACTGGGTGATCGGGGATGACGTGGGCCACTCGAGGGCCACACAAGCGGCCGAGTCGCCCCGAAACGAAAATGGTTGCGCGTGTCGTGAATTAGCCGTGCAGAGCCAAAGTCCCAGACCCACCGAAAGCGGCCGAACCCCAGTTGGCGTACTCGTAATGAAGGGGTCCCCGGTTCGAGTCCGGGCGTCGGCTCTCTCGATTTTCAGGGCCTACTTGCTGCGGTCGAGGCGCACTGAAGTGATCAGGGCCCAGATATGCAATCGTACTCAGACACACGCAAGCACATATCTGGCGTTAAGCTGGAGGCATGCTCAGCGGCGACATCCTGGTCGAGGCGCGGCGACGCGCCGCTATCTCGCAGGCAGAGCTTGGCCGCCGTAGCGGAGTGGCGCCGTCCTTGATCGGCCGCTACGAGCGGTACGAGGTGATTCCGAGCTTCGAGCGGCTACGCGAGCTAGTGCGTGCATGCGGTCTCGACTTGAGCTTCCGACTCGTGAGCGTCGATGCGAGCGATCACGACCGTGTCCTGATCGAGCGCGAGCTGGGCCGAAGCCCGGCGGAGCGGTTGCGGCGCGGACTCGCAGCAGGCCGGAGGTTCCGCTCGCTCGCGGAGCACGCAGGTGGCCGAGGCTGATCCGCTCGAGATCCTGCGCGCGCTCGAGCGACAGGACGTCAGCTACATCCTGATCGGCGCGGCGGCGGCGCGGATCGCGGGCGTGCCGGTCGTGACCGAAGACGTCGATGTCACACCGGCGTCCAACCGTGAGAACCTCGAGCGCCTCGCCGCTGCGCTTCGCGAGCTCGGCGCGCGGCTGCGCACCTCGACGGACCCCGAGGGCGTGTCGTTTCCGGTCGACGCCGAGATGCTGGCGAGCGCCGACATGTGGACGCTGACGACATCCGCCGGCGACCTCGACATTCACTTCACACCTGCGGGCACCCGCGGCTATGACGATCTGCGTCGCGAGGCGTCGCGTGAGCGCCTGGCCCGCGGGCTGACTGTGGCCGTCGCCTCGTTGCGCGACGTCATTCGCTCCAAGGAAGCAGCGGGTCGCGACAAGGACATCGCGCAGCTGCCGCTGCTGCGACGGACCCTCGAGCAAATCCGCGAGCACGAGCGCAAGCCTCCTGAGCTCGAGCGATAGCAGGGTCTACGCGGGGACTACCCGGTGTCATTTCGAGGTCTTCGGCCGCCCCCGCGGGCGCGCGGGCTCCTTTGGCTCATGAGGGTTGGCACGGATGCCGGTGCCCTCGAACGCCGGTACGACCTCGTCTTGCACATGTGAGATACCGGCGTCCAGATCGTCCGACGATTCGGTCTCGAAGGCGATCACTCGCCACCACGGAGCGAGCCTAGATTCCCAGGCGGCTATTACGACGCCGGGGAGCCTCCACGGCTCCGAGCGCGCTAGGCCCGCCGCGAAGGTGGGCCGCGCCTACGTCGTGCCGGCCGCTGCGCTCGCCGAGTCACCTGCCGAAACGCGACCCGGTGCTGGGAGAGATCCTCGAGCGTCTGACCGAGGCGTACGAGCCCGAGCGCGTCTACCTCTTCGGCTCCGCGGCCCGCGGAGACGCGAATGAGAGCAGCGACTACGACGTCCTCCTCGTGGTGCCCGACGATGCGTTGGCGCGGGCGACACGGATCTCCGCGCAGCCGAGGTGGATCTCGCGGCCGAGCCACCGTTGCTGGGAGACGCGGCCTTCCATTGTCAGCAAGCGGTGCAGAAGGCGCTCAAGGCGCTCCTCGCGCGCCACGGTCGCCCATTTCGGAAGACGCACGACATCGGCGAGCTGGCTGTCGCCTGCCTGGAGCACGAGCCTGCTCTCGAGTCCATTCTGCGGCAGAGCGCGCCGTTCACCGAGTACGCCTGGCGCTTCCGCTACCCCGGCGAGATCTTCGAGCCCGAGCAGGACGAGGTGGACGAGGCTCTCGGCATCGCGACTCGCGTCGTGGGCGAAGTCGCTGCTCGAGTCTGAGACCGCCACGCGTGGAGGGCAGCAGGCACGGATCACACCGGACCCCGTTCGCGTACGTGCCCGAGTACGTCGCGCTCACCGCTCGATGACTCGTCGTCCGCGATTTCGCTTGGCCTGACGCGGGCGAGCGTGGTAAGCAGTGCATGATGCAGGACGAGATCGTCTTCCGCTTCCTCGACGGGGGAGTCGCCGCGTCGGCGAAACTCCTACGGGAGCAGGCACCGGAGACATGCCGGGCGGTCTTGGACGCGCTGCCCGCTGCCGGCTCCGCGCGCCACGGGATCTACTCGGGAAGCGAGGTCTACCTCATCCTTCCCGTACTGCTTGCGCCGCCGCGCGAGCACGCGACGACGATCGTCGGGCCGGGCGACGTCGGCTTTCTCACCGTCGAGAAGGGCTCGGGGTACGGCATCGAAGAGAGCTACTCGGAGGTCTGCTGGTTCTACGATCTCGACGCGACGCCCTCGATGCCCGAGGGGCCGATCGCTGTGAACGTCTTCGCTCGCCTCTACGACGCCGACGCCTTCTTCGCCGTGTGTCGCGACATGCGGCTGGAGGGCGCGAAGAGGGTCGAGATCGCCCGCGCATAACCGAGGCGAATCCGTTTGCTCGAGTCGAGCCGGCGCCCGATGGCCACCGAGCGAGGATGCGGCACCCGATGTGATGTCGCTCGGGCGTTGGCTGGCAAGCCGCGTCGGGAGTACGTAGGGCCGCGCGAAGGAGGCGTGGCTACGGCATCAGGCGGGTTGCTCGACGACTTCGAGAACGGCCGCGGTCTAACGAGACGGACACCCCGACCTAACGCTCGCGTCAACGAGAGACCTGCCCGAGACCGCTCGCCAGGCGGAGAGGGGGTCCCGGTTCGAGTCCGGGCGTCGGCTTCGCCTCCTCAGGCTTCGACGAACCGGGCTCCGAGCACCTTCGCAAGCGTGCGGTGCGCGGTGCTCGAGCCGACGAGGATCGAGCGCGCAGGGTCGACTCCGTGCTTTCGTGCGAACGCGAGCGGGAGCCCGGGCAGCGGCGGCCGGCACCAGCAGATCGGTGCGCCGCCCGGATGCGGGCAGACCGTCGCCTCCACCGGGCCCGCGACCATGCCTGCCACCTTCGACAGCGCGTCGTCGAGCTCCCCGACCCCACCACCCGGGCGCCAGTCGAACACGAGGTGCGGCGCGGACGGATCGGTGTCTGCGGCGGGCAGGCGGGCGATGGCCGAGGCCGCGACGAAGACGCCCGCCGCTCCCTCGCCGCGCGCACGGGCCCACGCGACCCGCTCGACGGACGCGAAGCCCTCGTTGTCGGTCGGCGGCTCGAGCTCGCGGAACGCGCGCATCTGCCGTGTCGGCGTGAGGACGCCGGGCTCCCTGCGGGCGACCTCGGCGAGTCGGTCGGGCGCTGGGATCTCGCCGTAGCGGTCGAGCAGGCGAACGACCATGTTCACCTGCGCCTGCGCGAGCGGCGTGTCGAGCCAGACGCACCGCGCGGGCAGCCCGTGCCGGCTCGCCGTCTCGAGCACGTAGCTTCGGCTCGCCCGGGTGAGGTAGGTGTTGTCGAGGACGACCTGGCGCGCACCGGCCTCGAGCGTCTCGTCGAGCGCGTACGTGAGCCCGCGCAGAGAGCCGCCGCGCTCGTCGCGGTTGAGCCTGAGGTAGCCGCGCGCGACGAGCTCCTCCGCGAGACGGCTCTTGCCGGCTCCGGGGACGCCCATGACGAGCACGACCTCGCCTCCGTCCCGACGAGATCGACGACGGGCCCCAGTGCTCGCCGGACGAGCGGCGCCGAACGCACGGTCGAGCGCGGCGCGCTCGCGAGTGGTGAGCGCGATGCCCGCGGCCCGCGCGGCGGAGCGGGCCGTCCCGGGCCGCCGGGCGCCGGGGATCGCAAGGACGTGCGGGCCGAGAGAGAGCAGCCACGCGAGGGCGATCTCGGCCGCCGTCGCGCCGTGCGCGTCCGCGACCTCGGACAGCAGGCGATCTCGAGGAAGACGAGGGGCCAGGCGGGGACCTCCGAGCGGCGAGTGGGCGATCAGCACGATCCCGCGCTCGGCGCAGCGGTCGACGACGCCGCCCCGAAGCGCGCGATCCTCGAAGGGGCTCACGGCGACCTGCACGGCCGTGATCGGCGCCAGCTCGAGCGCCTCGTCGAGCTGCATCCGGTTGACATTGGACAGGCCAACCCGTCGGACGAGGCCCTCCTCGGCGAGCCGGGCGAGCGCCCGAACGGACGTCCTCCACGGCGTCCGCGGGTCGGGAGCGTGCAGGAGGTAGAGGTCGATCGCTGCGCCGTCGAGGGCAGCGAGGCTCTCCTCGCAGTGGGCTCGAAGAGTTTTCGCCCGCCCATCTGGAGCCCACGCGTCACCCTTTCGCGTCATCCCGCCCTTCGTCACGATGCGCGCGCGCTCCAGCCGGCCGCAGGCTCGGAGGGCGCGGACGAGGAGCCGCTCGTTGTGGCCGAGCTCCTCGGGTCCCAGCCCGTACGCGTGCGCGGTGTCGAAGACCGTGACGCCGGAAGCGGCGGCGGCGGCGATCGTCGCGAGGGCGCGCTCCTCGTCGCGATCCTCGTCCGTCGAGAGTCGCATGCAGCCGAGGCCGACGCGGAGCTCCGACGGGCCGAGCCAGTTGTCTCGCACGGAGGAAGTCTCGCGTGTGCCGGCGGTCACCGTGTCGCCGACGATGCCGTCGATCGGCCGCCTTCTCGACCGAAGCACGGGCGACGAAACGAGCGCATTCGCGCCAACGTCGTCTGGAGGCGCTCGCAGCGCGACCCGGCGGACCAGTGGAGCGAGCTCGATCGCGCCGATGCGCCGTCGTCGCGCGCCCCGTCTGGCGTTCGGCGCGGGGGTTCTCCTCGGCGAATCGAGGCCGGGTGCTGGTCCCTCGGCCGCGGAGGTGCGTAGGCTTCCGTCGCACATGGGAGCCGGTCGCGCCGCCCTCACGAACCTGCGTGCGAGAGCCGGACGGCTAAAGCGCCGCGTCGTGCCGGAGCCGCGGCTGATCGTCGTCGCGACGCACGGCGGCCTCGGGAACAAGCTCAAGGCGCTCGTCTCGGCGCTGCGCCTGTCCGACTCCGTCGCCGCCGTCTACCCGACGTTCACGCCGCTGCTCGAGAACGACATCCCGGTGCTCGAGAGCATCCCGCGAAGGTGCCGGGTGTTCTCCGACTGGCGGTTCGTCCTCACCCCCGACGACGCGCTCCCGGACGACTTCGCGTCGGTGCCCATCCTCGAGGTAGGCGAGGTCGAGCCCCGCATTCCCGTCGGGAGGTCGATCGACCTCGAGTACGAACGCGTGCCGGCTCACCTTCGGGAAGCGTTCCTGGCGGCGTTCGCAAAGCTCCGGATCAGGCCCGAGGTCGAGCAGGCCGCCGCGAGCGTCGTGGGCTCGTGGCCTCCGGGCACGATCGCCGTGCACGTGCGCTCCTGGGCCGAGAGCAACTTCCGCCGGAGCACGCTCTTCGACCTCGAGCGCGTCTTCCACGCCGTCGACGCGAGCGGCGCCGAGTCGCTGTTCGTGAGTAGCGACTCCGCTGAGGTGCTCGACGAGTTCCGGCGCAGGTACGGCTTGCGCGTCCTCACGGGCGGGGACGACCGTGCGCTCGCACACTCCGTCCACGAAGAGGACGAGCAGGTGGTCGTGCGGGCGTTCGTCGACATGCTCTGCCTTTCGCGCGGGGAGGCCCTGATCGGCTCGTACCTCAGCACGTTCTGCGAGTGCGCGTGGTGGCTCGGCGGTTGCCGCCAGGACGTCGCGATCGTCTAGCCGGCGAGCCGGTTGGGGGTCTCAGGGCGACTCGGCGGCGATGCGGCCGAGGAGCTCGCCGCCGAGTAGGACGACGGGGCTCGTGACCGCCTCGCGGGCGAGGGCGTTGCCTCGCCGGAGCGCCTCGGTGAGCTCCTCCGGCGTGAAACCGACCGGCTGGACGCCGCCCGGCGCGTCCTCGACGAGGAGACGACCACGATCCGGCGCCCGCTCCGGCAGGTCGGCAGCGACGATGACGACGTCCACGTCGCTCCAGACGTTGAAGTCGCCGCGGGCGACGGAGCCGACGACCGCGGCCGCGAGAAGCGGGCGGCGGCGGGAGAGCCGCTCCACGTAGCTTCGTGCGAGCTCGATCAGGCGCTCGCGCTCCCGCGCCCGCTCGGCGAGGGCCTCGGCCATCAGAGCGAGCTCCATGCGCGGTCGATCGCGTCGAGCACGGCCGCGGCGTCCGCGATCGCCTCCGCAGAGTCCGACTCCCCGTAGTGGGCGGCCGCGGGCCCCGAAGGGTGGGCGTCCGGAGAGCGGGCGGGAATGTAGTGGCGTCCGACGCGTCGCATCGCATCGAGAACCTCCGGCTGGAGCTCGACCCCCGCCTCGGTTGCCAGCTCTCCGAGACGCACGAGGTCGTGTCCCCACGGGCCGCGACCGAGCCCGTGCAGAAGCGCCTTCGTCGCGAGCTGAGCCGCCTGCTCGGCCGCGAAGCATGCCCAGTTGTGCAGTCCCGCAGCGCTCTGAACGCGGGCGGCGTGGAGCGCTCGGTCGGCCTCTGTCCGCCAGCGGGCGAACTCGGCCTCGTCCCTCGGCCCGTCTCGCATCCACCTGACGATAACCGGCGCTGCCCTGCGTGCGACCTCGGCAGAAGGGCAGGCATCGAAGTCGAGACGCCGAATGAGATCGGCCCGAGATGCGCACTCTCGTCGTGACCGTAGCGTTCGCGCTCGCGGGCACGCTCGCGGTCGACCTCGAGCCGTCGGCCGCGCCGGCCCGTCATCAGGCCGCCCTGGCGCC